>Ga0114899_1001309_pt1 | contig 14874 bp, 16 predicted proteins | sample MalvireepMed_215_FD_83497 | JGI IMG/M metagenome (GOLD analysis project Ga0114899, IMG submission 83497) | Marine viral communities from the Global Malaspina Expedition - Malaspina viral metaG DeepMed_215 | ecosystem: Environmental > Aquatic > Marine > Oceanic | place: Mediterranean Sea... | reverse complement strand
CTGTTTTAGATGCCTCAGGTTTGAATAAATCAAAGGAGCGGTTTAGGCTCCTTTAAACTAACCTTTTTTATTTAGATGTTTCGCTTAAAGTGGAGCTATTATGCCACTTGAACGCCTTCTTCGTCCTCAATTTTTGAGTCTGATACTGACTCCAAAGGCATAGGGTTAAAGTTGTTCTTGCTAGGTTGTTTATGTCGATTGGTTTTTTCCTTATGTTTAATCGCCTGGCGGTCCAATTTATCTACTAGACTATCAATCGCCGCATACATATCGTCTGACTCGCTGCTGGCAAAAAGCTCGCCGTTACTCACATTCATAGTTGCTTCTGCTGATTGACGAAACTTTTCAACTTGTAAGATGACATGAACGTTGTTGATATAACCCAAATGCCTCTCAATTCTCTTAAACTTGTCTAATACATATTGCTTCAAAGAGTCAGTAATATCTACGTGATGGCCCGTCAATTGAATTTGCATAGTTGTTCCTCTTTTTGATGATTGCGAATAGCTTCATAATTTATATTGAGAGTGTTGTTTCGATTTTCAATCCTATTTTAAAATTTATTTTGATATTAATAATTAGTTAATAAATTTGATTATTTATTGTTCATCTTGTTTGATAGACTCAACAAATCAGTTTTAGTTCGGAACCTATATGCGATTAGCTATCCATGTGATTTCATTACTTAACCAATCCAATTAAGTTATAATCAGCCTCAATCGAAAATCAACTAGCAATAGAGCATAATAATGACTGACACTTTGCCACCTTGCCCACAATGTAATTCAGAATATTCTTACCCAGATCAAAACATGTTAGTTTGCCCTGAGTGCGGCAATGAATGGGATCCAAGTGCCCCTGATGAAGACGCGATAATCTTAAAAGATAGTGTGGGTAACTTGCTTGCAGAAGGCGATAAAGTCACCTTAATTAAAGACCTTAAAGTGAAAGGCACTTCAACGGTATTAAAAGTAGGTACAAAAGCCGTGATCAAACGATTTGTTGATGGCGACCATGATATTGATTGTAAAGTCGATGGCGCAGGTATCATGATGCTGAAATCGAAATTTGTCAGAAAAGCATAGTCAATGTGCTGTAAAACTTAACTCTTAAGTAAAAAATAGTAAAAGAGCTTTTTATGAAAAATGCGTTACCAAAATATTTACAGCTGAAACATATTAGCAAACTGTTAATCCCTGTTCTATTGCTACAGCTCGGCTGTACTTATGAGTCTGACGACAAATCGGAGTATACGGATAATGTTTCTGTTGAAACAAAGTCGAAGCATATAAAAGCTCTCTTTTTTGGTACTGGCCCTTTCGCTACCAAAGAAGATTCGGGGTGTCTTAAATACGATAATTCTCATTGGGTATCGTTTCCTGAAGGAAGTTCGGTGGAGGTTGTAATACCGGCCGATACGAGTGATGAAGATAACTTGTTTATTATTGATGAAATAAACAAACTGAATACTGCCATTGCGGGTTATTTTGATATTCGGGTAACGCAAAGTAATTCAACACAACTTCCCCTGGCTTCAGAAAACCAAATTATGGTTAACTTGGTTGATACCACGGAAATGTTTGAATTTTGTGGAAACAATCCAGGTGGCTGTATGAAAGCCGACTTCCAAAGTAGTAATAAACACTTCGTTAAAGCCGCAGACACATATTATCCAGCCGCTAGCGGGATATTTGATATGCACGAAGTTGGCCATGGAATTGGACTTTGCCATGTGGATGCTCAAGACTTTGCTGAAGGAACTATGGCATCAGCTGGTGGCGATGATGGCGTGATAAGAAGCTTCAGTGAATTGGAGTTAGAAGCGATAAATACTGTATTTACTTCGGGCTTGGAAGTAGGCGCAAGTGAACAAGATTTCTGGGACGCAGGTTTAATTCCTTAACTAGTTTTGAAAATTAATTCAATGAGAATCGTTTGATGAAAAATATCATATTGTTATTAGTATTAGCTTTTATTTCTATGACAACGCATGCCGGAAACTCTCAAACTAGTTTTTTCGAGTTAATGAATAGCCATTGTGGGAAAGTCTATTATGGAAAAACCGTTTTTCCTGAAGATAAAACAGATCCATTTGTTGGTAAAATGCTTAAAATGTCTGTTAACCAATGTAGCGAAAATGAAATTAGGGTTCCCTTTCAAGTAGGAAAGGACACTTCGCGAACTTGGATACTAACTCAAACCGAACAAGGCCTTTTGTTTAAACACGATCACCGTCTAGCTGATGGCTCTCCTGATCCTGTGACACTTTATGGTGGCTTTGCTAATGATGCCGGCAATGAAGTCAAACAGTTCTTTCCAGCCGACTCGCATACCAAAAAACTGATCCCAGCTGCCAGTAGTAATGTTTGGTCATTAGAATTTGACCCTAAGCGCAAGCAATTTATCTATTACTTAGAACGACATAATAAGCCTCGCTTTAAAGCAATATTTGATTTGAATCCTGCAAAATTATAAAGAGAATTATATAAGTGAATGTGATTTTCTGGTGCTTACTGTCTGCTTTATCGTTATTTGCATTCCATGTAGCTTATTACCGGCTTAAGGGGGCTGAGTTGCTTCAAAAGCCGGAAATATTTCCACTTGCAGGAAAAGGGTTTATCGACAATAAAGAAGCGACTGCCGAGAGCCAAGCGAGTGTTGAGAAGAAGTGGTTTGAGGTAGATGGTGGCAAAATTGAAAGCTGGTTATTGGCAGATGAGCAAAAACGATCGACGCTTATTTTTGCTCATGGAAATACAGGTTACATTGATAATAACCTTGAGTTTGCACGAACAATACAATCGTTAGGTTATCACGTGTTACTAGTTGAATATCCCGGGTACGGTCGCAGTATAGGTAAGCCTTCAGAAGCGACTATCACCGAAGGTTTTTGTAAGGCGTTTGATTGGCTGAAGTCACGCTCAGATATCGATAAAATTGCAGCTTATGGTAATTCATTGGGTAGTAATAGCGTTGCAAGATTAGCAAAGAAAAGACCTTTGGACTTGCTGATCCTTAAATCAGGCTTCGCTACTTTTGCACGCCTTATTGCTAAAAAAGCACTAATACCACAAAGCCTTGTGATCGACCGGTTTAATACCATTGGCCATATTGGCTCGTTCAAAAAACCACTGCTGGTTTTGCATGGAAAAGCAGATGACGTGGCGGCTTTTGAAAATGCGATAGAGATAAACATTGTAGCACCCAACAGTGAGTTGGTCAGTTTTGAAGGAGGTCATGATTCGCCCAATGAATCTGAAACCTTAAAGCAATTAGAGCTCTTTTTTAACAAACACTCTTTTTAAGCCTACCGAAAAGCAGTACCTTATCTAGAGCCAACTACTTGTTAATCAGTGCTCAAACTGAAAGAGCCTGTAAACAGTATTTATAGTTGATTTTTCGCCAAATAAGAAAGCTTACTTATAAGCAATGACCGTCGAGCCTAGGCACTCTTCTAGCGATTGAACGCGACTTAATTGTTCTTCTGTTAGCTCCGCTACTTCTGGTTCATTGTAGGCGACAAGAGTAGTTCCAAGTTCTTTCTCCAACTCGCTTAAGGCACTGAGACCTGATTTGTTTAAATTGGCTGGTTGCTGGTAGGTAATTGTCATGTCGCTCTCCCGTTGATTAGTCAATTTATCATAGGACTAAAAGTTTCCGATGTAAATTGACTGTTTGTTATCAATTATTAAGCCATTAATAACTTAAAGAGATAACAACCAACCTCTATTAACTAGGCTATAGTTGAAAAGATTGTCTGTTAATTTTCCCCAGCAACTAATAGGAATGAATAATTCATGTGGCCTTTACCAGTTAAAAATAGCTTAATCGCAACAGCTTTTTATGGGGGGATTCTTATCACGTCGATAATTATGAATAGTGTTGAAGTTGAAGCTTTGGAGAGCAGCCCTGAGTCAAATTCTGTGCTCAATACTAACGATTCCAAATTTCAAATAGAAAATGCATTCCCTAATATTTCTGTTCCCTCACTGGTCGGCATGTATCAATCGCCAAACGATACAACGCGCTGGTATGTCATGTCGCAAACGGGAAAGGTTTACTGGTTTGAAAACCGTGCCAACACCAAGCAACTAAATCTCTTTGCCGACTTATCAGGCCTTGTCCGTCACTCAGGGGAGCAAGGGTTGTTAGGCATGGCGTTTGACCCTGACTACCAGTCAAATGGCAGAGTATTTTTTTCATACGTCAATAAGACAGGGAGCTCGGTGATCGCAAGATTAAAGCACCAAGGAAGCCTGCCTCTCAAGACCAATAAATTAATTAGGATACTAAGCCTGAAACAGCCCGCATCAAACCATAATGGTGGTCAAATTACCTTTGGTCCTGATGGGTATCTGTATATTAGTTTTGGTGATGGAGGTGGCGGCGGTGATACTTTTGGTCATGGGCAAAACACTCAATCCTTCTTCGGTACTATTTTACGCATAGATGTTAGTGGGAAAGGGGAAAGTTACACTGTCCCTGCGGATAATCCGTATGCTCAAAGTGCAAAAGTTTTAAATGAAATTTACGCTTATGGTCTGCGTAACCCTTGGCGATGGAGTTTTGACCTAAAAACTGGTGAGCTTTGGGTCGCTGATGTAGGCCAAAATCGCTGGGAAGAAGTCGATCTGGTTCAAGCTGGGGATAATTTGGGGTGGCCAGTCATGGAAGGTAACCATTGTTATAGCAGCGTAAATTGCGACATTAATGGGTTGAATATTCCAGTTGCAGAATATGATCATAGCGAGGGCGATTGTTCTATCACTGGAGGCTATGTTTATCGTGGACAATCAATACCCAAACTACAAGGGCACTTTATCTTTGGAGACTACTGTAGTGGCACAATTAGAAGTGTGGAGCGTATAACAGAGCAAACATACCAAACCCACCGGTTACTGGAATCCGATCAGAACATATCAAGTTTTGCGCAAGGCACTGATGGTGAAATTCTGGTTTTATCTTTATCGGGAAATATCTATCGTTTAGTCGGTGGCAGCGTTAAGTAACTATGATTACTTAAGCTACTGCCGTTTCTTTTTGCTGTTTGTTCTGTCGACAAGGTATCAAATCAGCATCCAGTATTTGTTCTATTCGCGCACAAACTTCAGCCCGTGAAAAAGGTTTTTTGAGGAAGTCATCGGCACCGATACTTTGCATATAAAACTCTTCGGTTGCTTGTATATTACCGCTCATCATAATGACCGGCACATGCGAAAGTGAAGGATCTTTTCTGAGTAAGCGTAGCGCGGCAAAACCATTCATTCCGGGCAGTACAATATCAAGAAATATTAAATCCGGTTTTTCTGTCTTTGCTAATTGTAGTCCTTCTTCAGCGTCGAGTGCTTGCAATACTTGGTACTTATTTTGTTTCAAAATTTTGCCTAAAAAGCCAAGCACAGTTTTTGAGTCATCGATAACCAAAACTCTGGTGCCGGGTTTGGCATTTATTCGATTATTTAATCGGTTGTTCTGAGTGAGTTTGTTATCAACTTCAACTCGCTGAAAGACTGGTTCTTGAGGAAGCGGCTTGCTGATCGCATTCCATATCAAGGTGAATCGTTGTTTTATTGTGTTGAAAAAATTCATGTCGGTTACCATCTTTAACCAAGTAATGGCGGAATTATTATTAATATGAGGCGATTCTGAGCTAGCTGGGAGAGGCTGTCCAGCAATGTTTTATCTAATTGTGAAGTAGGTATTTAATAAAACACCTTCAAAAAACATAAACAACTGATTGATTATATTTAAAGCTAGGGTAGCTGTTGAATAAAGCTAATTAATTTAATTAGCTTATGTGTTTCTATTTGTGGAAATAAGGAGTGGGAGGTTAAAGTAAATGTGGGACAAAAAAAGGAACAGCCCTAAGTTAGCTGTTCCGAATTTCAATAGATTAGATAAATTTCTCGTTTAGACAAAACTCGGTAAAAGATCCCGACAGTTTTGTTGTGTCACAATCCGGTGAAAGCGCTACCCTCACAATATAATCTTTATCTCCTTCTTTTGTTGTGCCTTGAGTTGAGGTCGCTGGTATTGTCCAATAACTACCTTTGAGCTGGCCGTAACTGACGCAGTATTTGCAATCTTTCGGGTGCTTTTCAATCATAAAGTCGATTAATTTTTTATTCAACAGTCTTTTATTATTCTCTCGCTCGGCTATTGTTTCACCTGTTGATGGCAGGTCTAAGGAAAATACTGATGGTGTGAAGCCTTGTTCTGCTAATTCATCTGATACGAAGTTGATCTTTGATTGAGGTAATGTGTTTTGAACATGGTTAACAAAAGTTCGTGTGTTCTCATAGGCTTTTTTAATTCGTTCAGGCATTGATGGCATGTTCTCGGCCAAGGTATTTACCTGATGAGGCGTAGCATCGTTTTCTGATAGAGTTAAATGGTGTGCAATCGTTTTTATTAAGTCTTTAGCTGTATCATTGACTGCGCAATAACCCGCGATACAACGTCCGCCACTAGGAAATTTAGAGCCGCTAGAAAAAGAGACTATTTTAACTCGCGCTAAGTCGCTTTGTTGGTGAAGAAGTTTAACGTTAGGACAAAAAGTTTGGTCAACCATAAATACAGGCGCAACGGCCAATTTATTTTCTGAGGATTTTCTTATTGCACTGAGTGTTTCTCCAAGTTTAGTCATATCTGGCACTTCGACTCTTGGATTGGTTGGAATTTCTGCCAGAACAATCGGCACACTATCAAGCTCTGCAATATCATTTAATACCACCTCAAGACTGGTCACTAAATCTTGCCCACCATCAACCAATAAGTCGGTTATTTCTACCTGAGGTATTAAGTCGCCAATTCTTCTTGCTTGATCATTGGTTCCACCATAGCAGTTTGGTGGGAGCACTATTTTAATTGGTTTGTTCGGGTATTGTATGAGTGCATTCTCGACCAACCCCATTAATATGGCGTACTGAATAGAAAGGCCGCTTGATGCAATCAATGGATTTTCTGTTGCTCCGGTGTTCTGTTTAATAGCGTCAAAAACTTTGTTTAACGCTGCTGTATTATTTTCTAACGGCGGAGCTAATTCACTATTAACAACTTCATTTAAAACGTTTAACGCGTTAATTGGTGTCATTGAAATGGTTTCTCGGCGCCTGACGTGCTGGACTTCATTGACTATGACTTCTATTTCCTCATCAGTACGAAGCGGATTATTGTGAATCATCAAAGTGCTGCCATAGTGAGGGTGAAGGTTAACTGTTACATCAATATTATCTTTTACATCTAGTCGGTCTTTATAGGGAGATTGAGTAACGAATAAAACAGTACCGTCTAAGTTGTTAGGAATAGCATTAGCATCGTCAATTTTATGTTGCTCAAACTGGTAGCCATAGATTGACTGTAACCTTTTAGTATCTATTAGTGGTGAGGAGTCGGTGTCGTAGTAAATATTTGTTACTTTGTTGTTTATCGCGTTTTTTCGCAATATCGCTAATATTGGCATGGTGTTAGAGTCGAAAGTAATCACTTGCTCGGAAGTAAGTCCGTTAATTTCAGCTAGAAGCCATTCTAAAACGCTGGATAAGGGGTGACCTAAGCGAATGTAGTCATAGGCTGTCGGCAATGACTCAAGGGTTTCTCTCGAATAATCTCCACTTGCTTGAAGTGAGGTTAATTGTTGTAGAAACTGAGACTTAGCCTTAGCTTCATTGTAGATATCTAATCGATGAGTGGTAAGTTCTACCCAACTTGAAGGCAAATTTTCGAGTATATTTTTGACAGCATGTAAACAAGTTTTTAGTGAGCTCAAATTAAACCTCTAACGCGTATTGATTGAAAAAAGAATCCATTCTTAATTTTCGTTCATTTCATCATCAATTAATGGGGGCAAAATTATGGATCTAAAGGGTCAGGCTGTTGATTGTTAGCCTATAAAATAAAGTTTCTTATTGGTCCTTAAAGCTTACATTCTTTTGACGAGTTCTATCCACATTTAAAGTCAAAACATCGGGTCTGGAATAATGGCCACTCGGGTCAAAATTGTGTCTTTCTCTGCGGACAAATTTTGGATCCAATTCTGCGGTAAACAACCCCTCAACTCCAACTTGTGGTTCTATCAGCCAGCTACCGTCAGGGTTGGCTATGCAGGATCCGCCTTGTGCAATAAATGTGTTTTCTGAAGAAATCGATGACTGTAATAGTTCTGCTATTTCAGGTGATGAAGTATTAATATCTTTAGGTCGCATAAGACCACAAACAGACATCACATAGGAGCGACCTTCTTTGGCCATTACAGGGGTTATATCAACCGTGTTGCTTAAATTTCCTGGCCACACTGCAATATGAAGATCTTCACCTTGAGCGTACAAGGAGGCGCGAGCGAGTGGCATCCAGTTTTCCCAACAGTTAAGTCCGCCTAAAGTAAAGTCACCGAGAGAGTGGGTGACTAAGCCGTGCCCATCACCAATCGACCAACTCAGTCTTTCTTCATAGGTCGGCATTAACTTACGGTGGACGGACTGGATCTCTCCTCGTTGGTTAATGTAAACCAAACTGCAATAAAGACTATGACCGCCTCGCTCAACAGGCTTTTCGATAATGCCTAAATAAATGGCAATACTAAATTCATCAGCTGTTTGGCAAAGTGCGTCTAAGTCACCGCGTTCAATTTGAACCGCTTGTACGGCGTATTCAGCTTGAATTGCTTTTTGTTTGTCACAGTTAAATTTCGCGCCATTGGTGTTTTCGATCCAGAATGGATAACCGGGTACTAATGCTTCACCGAAAACGACTAACTCGCAGTCTTGCTGGCCAGCTTGTTTGACATAATCAATAACTTTATCGAGGGTTTGTTCTTTTTGAAACCAGACTGGCGAAATCTGAGCGAGTGCGATTTTGAGCTTTTCTGAAGAAGTTTTCATTCATTCGTCTCGCTTTATTGGCTTGTTATCGGAGAAATATTGCCTTAAATGCTTTATTGCGACTAAACTTATCAAGTGAGAATAAATAATACAAGCGATGCTGGCGCTCTGATCATCATAGCTAAGAATTTGATTTAATCCGCAAGTGAGAGTAGGGTAGAAGTTCAGCAACTGATTTCCTACAGCACGTATAGCTTGATAATAGACTTAAGCTGAGTTGTTGTTTTTCTCCAATAACATTTTTGTATCGTTCAAAAATTGATAGCCTCTAATTGGTTATATTGTCAATTAACCAAGTTCGTGTTTCACATAAAGACTGTTTTATTAAAAAATAAGTGTCATGTAAAAACTATTTTGTATAAGTATTCTGAGTAACAAAGTTAATTTAGTTTTAGTTATAACGTCGTTGAATATTTTGAAGTTACATTTGTTTAGATAGGTTCGATTCTGTAATCCACTCATCAATTTTTTATTAATTGGTTGAATCAATATGGAGAGAGACTTATGGCCACAATTTTACAGTTTAAGTTACCAACAAAACCGCCGCTATCTTCGCTTGCAACAGATACAATTATTTCAATATCCGTTAATGATGTGATGCTAATTATTCACGAAGCCATTCACGGGACTGAGGAAGAGTATCGTCCTAGAAACCTTCATTTAGCAACTCAATTGCTCGATGAGCTTTCAAGCCACATCAGTTGTAAGGGGGAGGAAGATTATCTAGTATTAAGCCGTGCTGCATCGAGCATCGTGTTCACTCGGTATCCAGACATATACGAGTATTAATAGTAGAAAAAATGATTGCTAAAGGTATTAACTCGGACAATTTCGGACGTCCGAAGTCGGACATTATTCTATTCTGTTTATCTATGTTATTGATTTTTAGACAATAAAAATATGGCATACATTCTGCTATATCAGAATTATCTTTTCATATTTTTTTGAGCATTTCTTTTAAACTCACAAAATAAAATAATCTAGGAAAATACTTTGACTCCTCACTCATTAAATATCAATCACAGCTCTACTAATTATAAGTTCTGGATCGCGGGAGGATTACTCGCACTTGGCCTTTTGTTAACCAGTAATAATTCACACGCAGATGAAATCGATGATTTTGTTATTGAACAAATGAAGGCAAGAAAAATTCCCGGGTTGCAGCTTGCAATCGTAAAAGACCAAAAAATCGTCAAAACTGCTCACTATGGTTTATCTAATCTGCAAGATTCCGTTGCAGTTGATAAAGATACGGTATTTACCATCAACTCGATGACTAAGGCGTTTACTGGCGTTGCCATTATGCAATTGGTTGAACAAGGTAAGTTAGAGCTCAATACTGGAATAGCTAAGTATTTAACTGACTTACCGCTTGAATGGCGTGAACTAACCGTTAATCAATTGATGTCTCACACCTCTGGTTTACCAGCTATTATGGGAAAATTTGCCGGTCTGATCTCAAGTGAAGGTATCGATGCGTCTTGGGAAATAGTAAAAAAGAAACCGATGGAATTTGAAGCAGGCACAAAGTTCAAATATAACCAAGTTAACTATATATTATTAGGAAAAATCATTGACCATTTGAGTGGAATGCCATTTGTCGATTTTATTACTCAGAATCAATTAAACAAGGTTGGTATGACTAAAACGGCTGATGCCGGATTTGCACACTTTGAAAAAATAGTACCTCATCAAGCTCGAGCTTATACCTATTATAAAACAGGAAAGTTGACGACTATTAGCGCTGAGTTTGCACCTGTATTACGTACCACTGCTGGGATGACTAGTAATGCCGAAGAAATTGCAAAGTGGAGTATCGCACTGCAGTCAGGCAAGCTTCTAAAAAAGAAGGCTAGTTTGAAAACTTTATGGCAACCGATGTTATTAAAAAATGGAAAAACCGCTGGTTTCAATAACCATATTAATGGCTATGCGTTGGGTTTTCCAATCATTAATAGAACGGAGCATCCTGCAGTTACTTCTATTGGCGCAGATCGTTCTGCGTTAGTCATTTACCCACAAGACAATTTATCGGTTGTTATTTTGAGTAATTTAACTGGTGCATTACCGTCAACTTTTATCGATGAAATCGCTGGCTTCTATTACCCTGACATGAAAGCCGAAAACGGCTTTGGTTTAACCCCAGACATTAAACTCCTTTGGCAGGCATTGGAATCTAATGGATACGATAAAGCCCTTCAATCGGTCACTCAATTACAAAAAGAAAAAGGTATTAAATTCAACGAAAGCGAGTTAAATACTTGGGGGTATAAACTAGCAGGTCGAAATAAATTATCAAAGGCGCTAGAAGTTTTTAAACTGAATACCCAATTATTTCCAAAGAGCGCAAATACCTATGACAGCTTAGCGGAAGTCTACTGGTTACTAGGAGAGTTAGATAGATCAGTTTTCTTTTATAACAAAGTGCTTGAGCTTCAGCCTGACAATGGTTATGTAAAAGGCCAGCTCAAAAAACTTAAAGCAGAAAAAAATTAATCAATACTTATGCCTCTTGCTAACTCATTCAGGAAGGGGCATGTGAGTTAGCTTTGAAAAGATTTCATCTAAAGCCGATAAACGCAGTGGCTTGGAGAGAGCAATAGTCATTTTATCGCTGTTAAAGTCATAATCAACAGAACGCAAATCACCTGACATCATCACAATGGGAATGTTAAATTTATTCTCGCGTAGCAAGGAAACAAACTCAGCACCTTTCATTTCAGGCATATTATGATCAGTCAGAATTGCACTAAATGTATCAGAATTAGCCTGAAATAATTCCCAACCTATTTGGGCATTAATAGCCGTACAAACCTTATATCCTTGTTCATGGAAGTAATCTACACAGAGCGACAAATAAGACATATCGTCGTCGATAATTAGTATTTTTCTTTCATTCATACTATTTTTCTGCATATTTAACAAAGAACTTGATTATTCCAGTATTGTAGAACCTGTGAAATTGCACCATAGGAATAAATCTTAGTTGACTCTGCTTGACCGACTATGAAGCACTTAAACCCACGGGTGCAGAGGTTTTAGCCGATGCTAAAAATAATTAGTATCTCAGCTCTTCGCCTTTGAATAACGTAAATATGCTATCTAAGAAAAAATCTTAGCGTCAATCTCGTGAAGAACGATTATTCTCTTATTAATATTGAATTGTCCTGAAGTATTCGTTTTTTATTAAATGGAATTAAGTTGTGGGAACTAATGTGAAAGAAGATGAGCTCGTTATTGAAATATTGAAAGAAAAACGAGAATACAAAAAAATAAAGAAACTACTTACTCATTTAGATAATCTTGAATCGATTTTTGTTCTAGTAGCCAAAGACGAATCCGTTGCATATATAAATAATGTTGGGTGCGAATTACTCTGCTCTGACTATGAATCTTTAATTGGAAAAAACTGGTTTGATAGCTGTTTTCCAAAATCTATCAGAACAAGACTTAAAGCGAACTTCAGTTCCTTAATGGCAAAAGAAATAGAACTGTTTAATACTTGCAAAAACCCTTTGCTATCGACAGAGGGTAACGAAACAATGGTTAACTGGGACAACTCTTTAATTAAAAGTAAGAAAGATAATTCTGTGGTTGCTTCTTTTAGCTTAGGAAAGGTTCAAAAATTGTCACTTGTTGAATCGTTTGAGCATGATTTGACTGACAGGGAGACTGAGATTTTACTTTACTTGTCAAAAGGATATAACCCCAAGGAAGTTTCTAAGAAGCTTAACATTCAGCCTAAAACAGTTCATGCTCATAAACTAAATCTATTCAATAAGATGAATTTTAGCAGTCATCGAGATTTGGTGAGTTTTGCGGTAAAAAATGGATTGTTGAATTTAGAAGATTTGATCGCAGATTAATAAACAATTTAACGACGATATTAATGTCTACTAGGCAAAAATGACTCAGTAGACATTAATTTTTTGAAAGGCAACTTTTTTACTGATGCGCTCTTATCCTTTCGAGTGCTGAGTCTAAACTTTTCTCACCATCAATCAATATGTCCGGAGTGATGCCAATACCTTCCCAACCAAGCTTATTAACTGGGTGGTAAGTTCGACCTGAAGGAACAAACATTGAAAAGCCTTCATCTAATTGAGCAATACCGCCCCAGTGTCCATAACCGCCTGTTTTTTCTCCGATGAGAATAGCGCGACCAGTTGCTTTCATCGACATAGCAAAGTGCTCAGCTGCAGAGCCGCTCTTTTCACTAGTGAGTAAATACACTGGCTTATCTTTGAAGTATTTTGCAAACTCATTTGGTTCGCTCATATGCGGCGTTGGCTGACCATCATTAACATATGGTGAGCGTGTAGTGACCATATGAGTTGGTTGCTGAAATAAGAAATTAGAAATTTCGCTAATGTTTTCTGGGCTACCGCCACGATGACGACGAATATCAAATATAACTGCGTCGGTATTTTTGAGTTTTTTCATTGCTTCATGAGTGGCTGCAATAGACTCTGGGCTTCCGGGAAATAAGTTAATTTCTAGGTATCCAATATTGCCTTCTAATATTTCTTGTTTCACTATGCCGCTGGCATTATTTTTGTTCGCGTCACCAGGCGATTTTTTTACCATTTTACGCCGAGTCATTTTTTCTCTTTGCCCTGGTGCAAATACGTTTAAATGCTTATCTTTATGTACAGAGTTTAGTAACTCAGATAACTTCTTGGCAACTTGTTCATCGCCAGTGGTTTCGGCTAAACAGTTTTCTTTTAAACAGCGATCTAAACGTGCCGCATACTTAGGACCAATTTCAGGAAATACGTAACTCTCAATTAATATCTGGTTAATTGAGCTTACTAAAGGGTGATAGTCTGTTGGTTTTTCTACTGCATGAGTAGCGGAAGTGATACTTATGCCAGTAAGTAAAATTATTGCTGCTGATTTATTTTTCATATTCTTTCCTGATTAGTGAGTGTGTCATTCAAACCAATAAAGCAATCATTATGCCTACTTTTGTTGAAGAGTATTCATGCAATAAGAAAGAGAGTCGGAAATCCAAGCGGGGCAAACTAACTGACAGATTAAAGGCTTCAATTAAGCAAGTAATTAAAATTCTAATTTATCAAAGCAATCAAAATAGAATACTTATATGAGGATTATTGTCCCTATATAGAGAGTTATTTGCAATATTATTAAAAAGTTAAATGCTAGCAAACACAAGAAATTAGTCTTCACTGATGATTGAGTATCCCGCTTTAGAAAATGTACAGCTCAAGTTAAAGCGTATATTATGATGCTTTGAAGTATAAGAGAATTTTTGGTGAGAAGATAAATTGGAACTAAGTGTAGAGCTATACAAAATGGTGTTAGTGCTGGCTATCGCCCAGTGTGTTATGCTTACTGTGTTGTTTGGAATAAATAAAAAAAATCCTCATAGAGCGAACCGATATATTTCTGCCTTATTTATTTGCTTATCTTTACCGCTCCTGAATGAGCTTTTCGAGTTAGTTATAAAGGACAGAAGATTTTTAATTTTATTTTTGTTAAGCAAGTTAGCAATGTGGGTTCAGGGCCCGTTACTCTATCTCTATATACTGCAATTTAGTAACAGAGAGCATTTAAAGTTAACAAAGTTGAAAAAGCATTTAATTTCTCCTGTGCTCGGATTATTGAGTATTATTTTTGTCGGTTTATCATCGGAAAGTCAGAACTCAATTTATATGATGTTAATTCTTTGGCAAATCGTGATCTTTGTCTATGTGTTCTTGTCGATAAGAAGGCTGTTGGAATTTAAGTCTGAGTTGAACGCTAATCTGTCGACTTTCGATAACTCAAAATTAAAATGGTTAGAGTATCTGACGTATAGTTTATCTATATTAATAACCGTTGATTTTTTAGAGTCAATTTATACCCTTTCATTTAATTATTACCCTGTTTTTCTACCAGGTTCTTTAGTTTTTATCTTAAGTGCTTCAATATTGATTGTTATCGGCTATGTAGCGCTTGTTCAAGCGCCAATTCAACTAGAGCAGGTTATATT
>Ga0114899_1001308_pt1 | contig 14879 bp, 14 predicted proteins | sample MalvireepMed_215_FD_83497 | JGI IMG/M metagenome (GOLD analysis project Ga0114899, IMG submission 83497) | Marine viral communities from the Global Malaspina Expedition - Malaspina viral metaG DeepMed_215 | ecosystem: Environmental > Aquatic > Marine > Oceanic | place: Mediterranean Sea... | reverse complement strand
ATAGTAATCTATACATAGAACATGGATGAAAAAGATTTCAAAGACCAATTAACTGATTTACCCCCGGAAAAGCGCAAATTATTCGCTGAGCTTCTTGATTTGAAAAAAAATCTAAAGAGGACCCAAGATGCACATAAAACCTTCTTGGATTTTGTAAAATTCTTATGGCCAGATTTTATTGAAGGGACCCATCATAGAATCATAGCGGAAAAATTTGATAGAATTGCTAAGGGTACCCTCAAACGGCTAATTGTAAATATGCCACCCAGACATACCAAATCTGAATTTGCATCATTTATGTTACCGGCATTTATCATGGGCCGTAATCCGTTGACCAAGATCATTCAAACATCACACACTGCTGAGTTATCACAAAGATTTGGTCGTAAAACAAAGAACCTTATCGATTCATCAGAGTATAAAAAAATATTTCCAGATACTGCTCTACACGTTGATTCTAAAGCTGCAGGTCGTTGGGATACCAGTGCAGGCGGTGAATATTTCGCGGCTGGTGTCGGCGGTGCCATAACCGGTCGTGGCGCTGATTTATTAATTATTGATGACCCCCATTCAGAGCAAGATGCTCTATCTGAAACGGCAATGGAGAATGCTTACGAGTGGTATACATCAGGCCCCAGGCAACGTTTACAACCCGGCGGTGCAATCGTACTGGTCATGACTCGATGGTCAACGGTCGATTTGACGGGACAATTAATCAAAGCACAAGTTGAACCGAAAGCTGATCAATGGGAAGTGGTTGAGTTTCCTGCGGTCATGGACAGCGGTCTACCAACATGGCCTGAGTATTGGAAGTTAACTGAACTTGAATCAGTTAAAGCATCCCTTGCTATTTCTAAATGGAACGCGCAGTGGATGCAGAGGCCTACATCTGAGGAAGGGGCAATACTAAAACGTGAGTGGTGGAAGAAATGGGAACACAAAGAGAAACCAAATTTGCACTATATCATTCAATCTTATGATACTGCATACAGTAAAAAGGAAACTGCAGACTATTCAGCTATTACTACATGGGGAGTATTCTCTCCTGATGATGCAACTCCTGCATTGATATTACTTGATGCACGGCGTGGACGCTGGGAGTTTACTGAGTTAAAAGAGATTGCGCTGAAGGAATATAACTACTGGGAACCAGAGATGGTACTTATTGAAGCTAAGGCTAGTGGCATGCCATTATCCGATGAACTTCGTCGAGCAGGTATTGCCGTGACTAATTATACACCATCCAGGGGCAACGATAAACATACCAGGGTCAATTCCATTGCACCAATGTTTGAATCAGGTATGATATACTATCCTGAAGGTAGAACATTTGCAGAAGAAGTTATTGAAGAATGCGCTGCTTTCCCGTATGGTGAGAATGACGATTACGTCGACACTGTCACACAAGCGCTCATGCGCTTCAGACAGTCAGGATTAATTCAGCTACGGATGGACTACGAGCCAGAACCCGTAGAGCAAACTAAAAGGGTATTTTACTAATGGCCGGTATAGAAGATTTAGAACCATCAATCTCACGTAAGATGCAATTCGGCTACGCACAAGAAACTTACTTGCTAGGTGATCTGTATCGTTTAGCAAAAGCAGGACTTGATCCAAATAGAACAATTGAAGATATTGAAGAAGAAAGACTGAGAAAACTTTATGAAAAGTTTCCAGAATTTGAAAGTGGTGAATATGAAAACGATGCCGCAGTATGGACAGGACGTGTTGGTGTTATGGCAAGTGATCCTATTTATGCAGCGATACCTTTTTCAAGAGCAGTAGCCCTACCAACATTAGCCTCTCGCCTTGCCGCCCTTGGTGGTATTGGTGCAGGTACTGGTGCAGTTGCAGGAACTGTGCATGGTGCAGCACGTGGGCGTGATATTTCATTGCAAGATGTTGCCATCAATGCTGGTGTTGGTGCAGTGGCTGGTCCGATGTTTTATGGTGCAGGCAAAGGCATAGGTAAAGGTATTGACTGGGCACGAAGTCCAAGTAAGGGAATGGAGAGGGTTTTTCGTGGTGAAGCTACAGGAGCACATCCTTGGTTTAGTTCAACAAATGTACACACAGGAAAATCATTACACCCTAATTACAAAGGACCAGACTATACTGGTCGTTTTGGGTTTTCTCGTTATGGTTTTTATGACATTCCAAGTAGAGGGAAGCATTTTTGGAAGAACCCTTCGACAACACTGAAAGGCATGAGAGGCGAAGCTGGAGATTGGGGAAGTAAAATGGCTAGTAAAGAACCTGGAAGAGGAGGATTTCCAGTTGTAAAATATCAAGACTTAACTCCTTACGAACTCCAAAGAGCTGCACTTAGATCAGGTAAAAGAAAGGTAGCGTTAGGAAAAGAAGTAATAGTTGGTGATCCTACTAGATGGAAAACTGATTGGATTGCAACAGTTGCAGCAAATTTAAAACCTGAAATAATATTTTCTTTACCACGAAGAATTGCTGAGACACTTAAAAAAATTAGAGTTAATAGATTAGCTAATACCGATGATGTTAATTTACTTGTTAAAGAGTTTAATAAGATTCAAGCCAAAGGTGGAGCAGGGGCACAGGCAGTTGAAGATGCACTAGGGCCACAGTTATTAAATAGGATTATTAATCTACAGGGTACGAAAAAGGAATATTCCAGAACTGGTCAGTATAGAGGAATGAGGAAAGCTAATATTGCAAGGCAAGGGGATAAAATGAAAAATTTAGAGACTCTTATTAAACAAGCAAATAAAAATTTAGATAGTAGTAAGACAGTTCAAACATTAGCTAAACAAGTTGGTTATAAAGAATCTTCCATTAAAGGTAGAAAATTTACAGATAAGATTAAAGCCAAGCTAAACCCAGTAGAAGAAAATGTTACAACTGCTTTAAAAAGACAGATGAAACTTAAAGATTCTCCAGTTGAGAATTTTTTTAATTTAAAAAGTAAATTAATAAAACAAGTAACAGGCAGTGACAGAGGGCCAAGATCCTTACACACCACTCAGGGTTGGAAAGGAATTGAATCCAAACTTACCCCAGAAGACGTAAAATTTTTAAAACACTTACAAAACACTGAATCACAAAGTAATTATATAGGAAGGGGCCTAAGTTATAAGCAAGCTAGAAAAGAGTGGCAGATTAAAACAAAATCAGGGTCACAGCCTGGCGTGGGATACGCAGCACCAGAAAGAAAAATTATGGAATATGCTCGTCGACATCAAGAAGCGGGTGGAGATAAAATTAAGTTTTTAGTTCCCATAAAAGATGAATCTATGGCAAGCTATAGGAATGCTAAGTTTTTATATAAGGGCAAAGAGTACACTCTAAAGACATTAAAAGAGGCAAGCAGATCTGACCCTAATTTTAAAAGTTTTTATAAGGCGTTCGATCAACAAAAAAGAATTGCTGCTAAAACGGTTAAAGATCCTAGAACAGGTAAGGACATTGAATTTGGAAAACTTATGGAGGACGTATATGAAAAAGCAGCGGGTAAAAGATTACGTTTTGGAGAAATTGATCATGTCTTAGGGGTAGGTAAAGATCCTTTTAAAAACCTTAGAGTATTGGATCAAAGAACTAATGTAGCGGCAGGACAAATTTTAGGTAAAGCAAAATTGCAGCAACAAGGTTTACTAACTACACAGGCAGAACGTTACACTCCAGCTAATGTAGAAAAAATGTTAAAAAAGATAGGTTATAAACACACTAAAACAGAAGAGGAAATTATTAAAGATGGTTTAAAATTAGCCCGTGATGTTCTGCTTAAAGGCAGGAAGTTAGAGACACCAATTACTGTTGCAAGTAAGAGATTTGGTGTTAAAAAAGGAGGCCGTGTAGGCTACCAGGAAGGAAACACCGTTAAAAAAGAATTCACTGAAGACGACAAAAAAGCTTATGAGATGTGGTTAAAAGACCAACAAAAAAGAATGGAAGCAGGAGCAAAAAGGCATCGCGAAGCAATAACCTTTGATGCACTTTCAGGTTTTATTGAGAGAGTTAAAAGAGGCATACCTCCAGTAGACGAAAGAACAGGTCTCTATGGCTTTGCAAATCCAGATGTATTAGACGTTAATCTAAGAAAAAAAATAGAAGATGATATTTATCTACAAGGGGGAGCACAGTTTTCACCAAATGGTGATCCGTATTATTCTGCAAAAGTTTCAAAAACCTTTAAAGACGGCGGCCGCGTAGGTTACAAAAAAGGTGGACGTGTAAACAATTTAAATATTTTTATGGAAGAAAATCCGGATGGCACTGTTTTACGTAAGAATAATTCTCTTATGAAAGCTCTTGCTCAAGTAGTGCCATAATGATATTTTAACCGCAATCAAGGAGGTAAATATGCCAATAGTCGGAGGAAAAAAATATCCATATACTAAACAAGGTATTGCTGCAGCTAATAGAGCACGTCAGGGCTACAAAAAAGGTAAGCGCGTTACCAAAGGTAGTGGTGGCAGGGTAAATAAGAATAAGTAATCATTGGTTCTAGGGGGAAATAATGTCTGCTTGTAAGCACTGCGAGCACGAATGTCACTGTAGTCACGGTGGTTCGTGTAGAACGGTCGAGTGTACGTGTATCAACTGTGAGCATAACGCACTTGATGAGTTTTGGAAAAATTTAGGAGACAAAGATGCCACTAATGCCAAAAGTAAAAAAAGCTATGGTAAAACTAAATAAACTGCTATATTCTGTGCTAGTATTAATACGGGTAATAAAAAGGTGAATTAGTTATGATGGAGTATGGAAGCTATAAAGATTGGCTAGAAGGTGAAGGTATTTTAGAAAAATACCCAGAACTAGAAGACATGACTCCTGATGAACAACAGAATTTCTTAGAAAGAATAGGTTTATTAAGAGCTAAAGGTGGCCGTGTAGGGTTTGCCCTTGGCGGTGATCCGTATATGGAAGACTATAGAAACAAGGAAGCTGACATTATACCAGCTCCTGGTGATGAAATGTTACCGGACGACGAACAAGGGTTAGTTTCAATGTTAAGAGACGAACAAGATCCTGAGAGAAAAATTATGCTCGCCATACAAATTATTCAAAGTATGGGAGATAGAGGAATTGAAATAGTTGAATCAATATTAAGCCCAGAAGAAATCGCAATGGCTGTTCAAGTTATTCAACAAATGGATACAGGGGCTGATAAAGGCATAGATAATGTTCAAATGGCTGCTGAAGGTGGCCGTATTGGTTTTCAAGGCGGCGGTGATAGAGAATGGAGAAAAATGGAAGAGGCTTGGCAAAGAAAACAAGCAGGTAAAAAAGGACAACATAAAGACATATCTGATATGTACAGTTGGTTATCAACAGCGGACCCAACATATAGAGAAGAATCATTCAGAGATCCATTATGGCAACAATGGTGGGCAGCTCCAGAAAACATAGGAGCAGGATCACCTCATGGTGATGTAGAAGCATGGAAAAGAGCAGTTATTGAAAGTGGTGACCCAAGAGGCCTCTTTAGTGGGACGATTACGGATACTATGTATAGATCTCCAGAAGAAATTGCCCAATCAAAACTTTATTTAGATCACTATAATAGAATGGCTAGTGTTCTCGGTATGGATCCAAGTTCTATTGCATCTGGTGCTGAATCACAATTAAGTAGTGAAGTTGCTCCCTGGGCCGATCCTGAACCTGAACCTATAATTTATGATGACGAAGCAGCAGCTGCACCGGCTGAAGTAATCCCTGAAGCAGCAACACCTGGAGTAGCAACTACAGCGGCAACACCGCTTTCATTAGAATCAATTTCTCCAATGACATATCAAACATCTTATACAACTCCAACAGTTGCAGATCCCACAACTAATATGTCACAATATTATACTGATGTGTTAGATACACCTTATTTTGATTATGCATCTCCAGATGTAGCAGCTACACCTGCAGCAGATACTGCAGCTAACGTAGCAGCTCAGTATATAACCCCACAAGAAGCTCAAGTCTATGCTGCTAACGGCGGCCGTATAGGATTTGCTAATGGCGGGGATGATGATTATTTATTAGAACCTGACGCAATGGAAACAGATCCAGACGAACTTTTACAAGAAATAGAAACACAAGGTGGCCTACAAACTGCAAGTAGTATGGGCGATGTATTTATGCAAGCACTAGAAGATTCTGCGGTATTAGAATTAGATTCATGGTTAGGTAAATATCAACCATACGGATTAAAAGAAGATGATTACTTTAATTTTAGAGCAATGGGTCCACAAGTAAAAGGTCCAGTGGCAACCGAAGGATTAGCCACACTGAGAGTTTAGAATGGCAATAGTAGATAGAGATATGCCTCTTAAAGAACAAATGAAGTTCGATATAAGAGCACAAGAAGTAGATATTATGGATGGGGATCCGCAGTTAGATGCTGATGGTGGAGCAACTATAAGCTTAGGTCCACAACAGCCAATGATGGGTGGACATAATGAAAACCTAGCAGAGAATATGAGTGATGGTGATCTTGATGTTATTGCAAGAGAACTTTCTGATGCCTATGATGGGGATAAAGATTCTCGTGAAGACTGGTCATCAACTTATGCTGAAGGTTTAGATTTATTAGGTATGAAATATGATGATCGCACAAACCCTTTTCCAGGAGCATCAGGTGTATCACACCCACTACTTGCAGAATCAGTAACACAGTTTCAAGCTCAATCTTATAAAGAATTATATCCAGCAGGTGGTCCTGTAAAAACACAGATTATGGGCGCGACTAATCCACAAGTCGAGGCACAAGCAAATCGTGTTAAAGAATTTATGAATTTCCAACTCACCCACGTCATGGAGGAATACGAGCCCGAACTTGATCAAATGCTATTTCACCTACCCTTATCAGGTTCGGCGTTCCGTAAAATATATTTTGACAATACGTTAGGTAGACCCGTTTCTAAATTTGTATCATCAGAAGATTTAGTGGTTCCATATCAAGCAACAGACTTAATGACATGCTCTAGAATTACTCACGTTGTAAAGATGATGGCAAATGACTTGAGGAAGTTTCAAGTATCAGGATTTTACCGTGATGTAGAAGTAGGGGAAGCACCCGAAGATGATCCAAGTGCAGTTCAAGATAAAATTGATGAACTAGCTGGTAAGAAAAAAGTCTACACTAAAGATAATATGTACACTCTACTTGAGATACATACAGACCTTGATTTACCAGGACATGAAGATGCCAATGCGGCAGGGGAAGAGACTGGAATTAGCTTACCGTATATTGTAACTATTGAAGAGAATTCCAATAAAATTTTATCTATAAGGAGAAACTGGGCGGAAGGTGACCAGCTTAAAACTAAAAAACAATATTTTGTACATTATAAATTTCTGCCAGGTCTTGGTTTTTATGGTTTTGGTCTTATTCATATGCTTGGTGGTCTTACAAAAACCGCAACTTCCATATTACGACAACTTATCGACGCTGGCACACTCGTCAATTTACCAGCCGGATTTAAAGCTCGAGGGCTTAGAATACGTGATGATGATCAGCCATTAACTCCAGGTGAGTTTAGAGATGTCGACGCACCTGCTGGAGATATTCGTAATTCATTAGTACCATTACCTTACAAAGAGCCATCACAAACATTATTTAATCTACTAAGTTTTGTAATTGACAGTGGTAAATCATTTGCTGCTGTTGCTGATATGAAACTTGGTGAAGGTAATGAAGTAAATCCTGTTGGCACAACTATGGCATTACTAGAGCGTGGAATGAAAGTTATGTCTGCGATTCATAAAAGAATGCACTCAGCACAAGGAAAAGAATTTAAATTACTTTCACAATTATTTGCAGAAACTTTACCTCCAGTTTATCCGTATCAAGTTGTTGGCGGTAATCAGGCTGTTAAAGCACAAGACTTTGATGCACGTATTGATGTAATACCTGTATCTGATCCAAATATTTTTTCAGTTACACAAAGAGTAACACTTGCTCAACAACAATTACAATTAGCACAAGCTGCACCGCAGATGCACAATATTCATGAAGCATATAGAAGAATGTATGAAGCAATGGGTGTACAAAATATTGAAGCTATGTTACCCCCACCGCCTCAACCACAACCAAAAGATCCAGCAACAGAAAATGCAGAGCTGCTTTCAGGCATGCCTGCACAAGCATTTCAAGGACAAAATCATGATGCTCATATGGAAGCACACTTTTCTTTAATGTATAGTAGTGTTGTTAAAGGTAATCCAATGCTAATGGCTAATGTGCAAGGACATATTATGCAGCACATATCACTTAAAGCTCAAGAACAAGTTCAAGCTGAGATGGCACCACAAATGCAGCAAATGCAGCAAATGCAACCACAGCAACAACAAATGATGCAACAACAGCAACAACAAATGATGCAGGAAATGCAGAAAAAAGTAGCCGATATTGAACAAGAATTAATTTCTGAGTTTATTGCAGAGTATGAACAATTATTAAAAGATTCAGCGAGTGATCCATTAGTAGAACTTAAAAAAGATGAGCTAGGATTACGTGAAAAAGAAATGATTCGCAAAGGTAAAGAAGCAAACGAGAAGCTTGGTCTTGAGAAGAAAAAACTAGATACTAACACTAAAGTTGATCGTGAAAAAATTGATCAACAAAAAGATGCTGTTGCAATTAGATCAGCTATCGCTGTTGATAAATTAGAAAAAGATAGTGTTAATAGAGTTATGGACAAAGCTGAAAAGATAACTGCTAATATGGAGAAAACTGTATCAGCTGCTATGAAGCCAAATGGGAGAGATAAATAATGCCAGTATATAAAGCTATTTCTTACGATGAACGTGAAGGGTTTGCAGGAGGAGGAGCTAGACGAAGTAGACACTCTAGAGCTAGTAGAGGACTAAGAGGTAGTGATAGAGATCGAGGTGGCCCAGATCGAAGAGCTGGTGGGCTACCAGCAGGAGGACTTACTAAAAGACAAAAAGAAGCAATAGCAGATGCTCAAAGACAAAAAAACTTGCAGAGAGATGCAATGCAACGTCAACAAAGACTTCAAGCTGAAGAAGAAGCAAGAAGAATAGAACAGTCTAGAGTTAATGAAGCAGAATTGGCAAGACAAGAACTTCAAAGACAAAACGAACTAAGACTAGCTAAAGAAGCAGAAGCTGAACGTCAAAAACTTAAAAGGATGGCAGATTTAAAAGCTCAACAAGAAGCTGACTTAGCGGCACAAAAAGCTGCTGCTCAAGCAGCTATGGGGCCGCAAGGATTAGGAGCCATTGTTCCTGAAGGAGAAACACATTCGGCTAAAACTGCTTTTGAAGAAGTGATGGATAAAAATCCAAATATAGATTTTATGGGAGCTACTCCAGAAACTGTAAAACGAGATATTTTTGGAAATATTTATACTGAAGATGATAAACGACTTGGAAGTATGGGACAACTTAGTGATGTAGGTAAACTTGGCACAGTTGGCGGTATTGCTACATCTGCTTTAAATTTCATGGGTGTTCCACTTGATACTCCAACTTTCACTGCTAATGAAGCATACCAAAGAGAAATGGCAAGAGAAATGGGTGGCCCTGACAGAAGAGCAATAGATACTCGTGGCGGTTTTGCAAAATTTTTAGGGGACAGACCGATAGTTAAACACATAATGGATCAAGAAACAGCAGATGAAGGATATGTTGGAATTAACCCCCGGATAGATACGAAACCTACTGGTGCAATAGATTATTCTAATGTAGGAGCAAATACTATGTCAACACCTGTTGTTACTCCAATCTCTGCTCAAAGAACATCTACTAACCTAAGAGATTATTATGCGAGACTTCTCGGACAAGATCCTGCTATGTATGCTGCTAATGGTGGCAGAATTGGTTTTGCTAATGGTGCTAATGAAAATTTTTATGTTCAAGATACACAAAACCCTACTGATGAAGAAACATATAATTTAAAAGGAAGACAAATGAATTTAACCTTAACAGGGCAAGAGGCTTTTAAATCAATGACTGAAAAGTACCCTAATATGAGCCCTTGGAAAATTATGGACATTATAGAAAATAAATTTCCTCAATATATAACAAACCCTAATTTCAGAGATGATCCTTTCTCAGGTTTAAAAGCAAATGGTGGCCGTGTAGGTAGAATGGGTGGCGGTATGATGATTATGGGAGATAATGGTGTTGTAAATAATGGAATCGGTGGTATAATGAAAAAATATCAACGAATAAGATCGGAGCTATAATGAGTGCAGAAAAACCATATAGTCCAGCTGCAATTAAAAAACTTAGAGCAGCGGGATACAAACAGGGCAGGCAAGGCTCCGGAGGATACGATATTATTAAACGCGGCGATGATAAAATTATACAGATACATGGTAAATTGTTTCCAAAGATAGATTAAAAAGGAATAAATGGACGGATTATGGTTGAGCGATAAGATTTTACGTCTTATTCGCGACAAGAAAGAGCAAACAACAAATTTTGTAATGCAAGGCAGCACTACAGAACGTAATGATTATAATTATATGATCGGAAAGTTTCGAATTCTTGAAGAACTTGAAGACGATATTAAAGAAATACTAGATAAAGGAGAAAAAAGTGAGTGATTTGATTTTACCAGAGCGTATAGCCAAAGCTAGACGAAAAGAAAAAGCAAAAATTGCTGAAGAAGGCAAAACTGCTGCTGAAATAGAAGAAAAACAACAAGAAGTTGAAGATATCTACGGTGAAAGAGAGTCAAAATACATTGATCCTGAAAATATTGATGAAAATATAGCCGAAAAGTTACCAAAACCGACTGGTTGGCGAGTATTAATATTACCTTATTTAGGCGCTGAAAAGAGTAAAGGTGGCATTATATTAACTGATCAGGCGCGAGAAAGAGAGCAATTAGCAACCGTTTGCGGTTATGTGTTAGCCACTGGCCCTGATGCGTATGCCGATACAAATAAGTTCCCTGATGGACCATGGTGTAAAAAAGGTGATTGGGTGATCTTTGCACGTTATGCGGGGGCAAGATTAAAAATTGACGGTGGTGATTTAAGACTCTTGAATGATGATGAAATACTTGCTATAATACAGGATCCGACTGACATATTACATATGTAAGTCATCTTGCAACAATTAACCATGGAGAACAAGAACCATGCCAGAGGCACAAACAAAAGAAAAAGCGGACGATAAACTCGTTCCAATCGACACTAGCGGCGAAGCCGTTGATGTTGAATTAGATGAATCCAAAGTAACACCAGCGGAAGAAGAAGTTGTTGAAGAACAACCGAAAGAAGAAGCGGCACCTGAACCAGAAAAAACGGAAGACGAACAACCGTCAACGGATAAAGGTGAGCACGAAGAGTATAGTGAAAAAGTTAATAAACGAATTTCTAAACTTGTCGGTAAACTCCGTGAATCAGAACGTCGAGAAGATGCAGCATTAAAATATGCTAAAGGGATACAAGGAAAATCTGCACATCTTGAACAACAACTCTCAAATTTAAATTATGGCTATGCAGAAAAAAGCGAATCTGCTTCAACTTCTAAAATTGAAGAAGCAAAACTAAGATTAAAAAAAGCAATTGAAGAAGGTGATGTAGAGTCACAAGCCGATGCACAAACTGTGCTTGCACGTGCGACACTTGATGCAGAGCGTGCAAAAATTCAAAAAGAACAACTTGAACATCAAGCTCAACAATTTCAGCAACGACAACAAGTTCCTCAACAACCTGAGTACCAACAAGCACCCCCTCCACAACCTGATGAAAAAGCTCAATCTTGGGCGGGAGAAAATAAGTGGTTTGGACAAGATGAAGCAATGACGTATACGGCATTTGCAATTCATAGAAAACTTGTTGAACAAGAAGGTTATGATCCTAAATCTGATGATTATTACAGTGAAATAGACCGTCAGATACGAGAACAGTTTCCACATAAGTTTGAAGTAGAAAAAAGCAAAAAAACAGTTGACCAAACTGTCGCACCTGCTGTAAAGTCTACTAATTCCAAACATGGAAAACGAACTGTAAGACTCACACCCTCACAGGTTGCAATCGCTAAAAAACTAGGTGTGCCATTAGAAGAATACGCTAAATACGTGAAGGAGTAGCATATGAATAATAAAACAAGAACCTCACGCTCATCTCAAACTAGAGAGAAAACTGCCAGAAGGCAGCCTTGGCGACCACCATCTAGGTTGGACGCGCCTGAGCCACCAGCCGGATACCAATATCGTTGGATTCGTGCTGAAGTCATGGGACAAGAAGACAAGAAGAACGTAGCATCTCGAATGCGAGAAGGTTACGAACCAGTTAGACTGGAAGAACTTGGAGACTTCGATGCCCCAACAGTTGACGACGGAGCTATGAAAGGCGTTGTTTCAGTAGGTGGATTACTGCTAGCCAAAATACCTAAAGAAATTGTTGATGAACGAAATGAATATTTCCGTCAGCAAACCGAAGATCAACAGGAAGCTGTTGATAATAATCTTCTAAGGGAGCAGCATCCTAGTATGCCTATAGACAATCCAGATAGGCAATCGAGAGTAAGCTTTGGCGGTGCAAAAGAATCTAAATAGATTTTACACCTAACAACATTGTTCAAAGATTTGGATTAATAACTAATAATTTATTAGTCTGAGGAGGACTATAATTATGGCAAATAAAGACGCAGCTTTCGGGTTTAGGCCCGCAAGATCGATGAGTGGCGGGGAAATTCGTACAGAAGAATACTCAATTGCCTCTACTTACACAACTGCGGCCATTTATACTGGTCAAGTTGTTGAGTTAGTTGCAGGAGGCGGCATAGAAGCTGCAGCTGCAGGAGACACCCAACAAGGTGGTGTTTTCGGTGGCGTATTCTATACGGACCCAACTACTTCAAAACCTACGTACTCTGCTTATTGGCCAACTAGTACAGCCGCTACTGATGCAGTAGCTTCTGTATATGCAGACCCTAATCTTGTGTTTGAAGCACAACATGACGGATCAGCTACAGTTGCTAATAACAACAATGCTAACCACGACTTCGTTGGTGTTGCTGGGAGTACAACAACTGGATTATCCACATCTGAAATTGATACTAGTACTTATACTACTACAGCTTCTGGTGGATTCAGACAAATCGGGTTCTCAAAAGATCCTGATAATAGCGACACAAGCTCAGCTAATGCTAATGCATATGTTATGTTTAACACTGGCGAGCACGCGTATAAACTTATAACCGGACTATAGGAGGATTTAAATTATGGCTATAAACAGAGCACAACTTGCTAAAGAGTTAGAACCTGGTTTGAATGCACTATTCGGACTAGAGTACGCACAATACGAAAACCAACATGCTGAAATTTTTGACACAGAGAATTCTGACAGAGCTTTTGAAGAAGAAGTAATGATGTCAGGCTTCGGTGCATCACAAGTAAAACCTGAAGGTCAGGCCGTTACTTTTGATTCTGCAACTGAGTCATTCACAGCACGTTACACACATGAGACAGTGGCATTAGCTTTCTCAATAACTGAAGAGGCTGTAGAGGATAACCTTTACGACAAAGTCAGCACTCGTTATACGAAAGCACTTGCACGTTCTATGGCTCACACGAAACAGGTAAAATCTGCTAATGTTCTTAACAGAGCATTTAACAGTTCTTATACTGGTGGTGATTCAAAAGAACTTTGTGCAACTGACCACAGTACTACTGGTGGAGACGTTAAAAACGAGCTTACAACAGCTGCAGACCTTAACGAAACATCACTAGAGCAAGCATTAATTGATATTGCTGCTTTAACTGATGACAGAGGTCTAAAAGTTGCTGCTAAAGCACGTAAGATGATCATCCCATCAGCACTACAGTTCACAGCTGAAAGACTTATGAAGTCTGCTGGTAGAACTTCAACTGCTGATAATGACATCAATGCAGTGAAAAGCATGGGTATGATTCCAGAAGGTTATGTAGTTAATAACTACTTAACTGATACAGATGCATGGTTTATTAAAACCGATGTACCTAATGGAATGAAGCATTTCCAAAGAGCAGCAGTAGCTACTTCTATGGAAGGTGATTTCGAAACTGGTAATGTTAAATACAAAGCTAGGGAAAGATACAGCTTCGGTTGGTCTGACTGGCGTGGTATTTTTGGTTCACCAGGTGCTTAATTCTTAAAAGCAATACAAAACAAAATTAGGGCGGCTTCGGCCGCCCTTTTTTATTGTATTTATATTAAATAAAGAGTATATTAATCTCACTACACATTTTAAAAATAGTCAGCATAGACTCGTGTAGTAGACAACGTCTCGGACTATGTTGGCAGAAAAGGAGACCTATATGGCTAAAACAACTTTTTCAGGTCCATTAAGATCTGAAGACACATTTAAAACTGTCAGTAAAGCGGCAGCTACTGGAACGATTACTGAAATCATCACTTTAGGTGATGGACCTGTTACATTGGGAGATGAAGATACAACTCTTACTAATGCAACACACAGTGGAAGACTAATTGTAGTTCCAGCGATCACCGCTAATAGAACAATTACATTACCTTCACCAGTTGCTGGTTCACACTTTAAATTTATTTATGGTGGCGCTGCAGAAGAAGCAGAAAACATTATCTTTGATACAGGCGCTGATGCTAATTATTTCATTGGTGGTGTTGTTCATGCAGATTCAAATGCTGATAATGTAACTATTTATTCTGATGGAAACTCTAACTCAAAACTAACTCTTACAGACTTTGGCGCTATGGAAATTAACATTATGGCTAAAGACAGTACTAATTGGTTAATTTGGGGCTACACAGAAGGTGCAGACGCACCTGCATTTGCAGACAATTAATAAATAAACTCTGAGTAGGGGAGTAATGTCCCCTACTCTTTTAGTAGGAGAAAAACAAAATGGCAGACGTAGTATTAAACCAAACACTTTATGAAGGTGACAAAAAATTAGTTACACATT
>Ga0114899_1001306_pt1 | contig 14886 bp, 33 predicted proteins | sample MalvireepMed_215_FD_83497 | JGI IMG/M metagenome (GOLD analysis project Ga0114899, IMG submission 83497) | Marine viral communities from the Global Malaspina Expedition - Malaspina viral metaG DeepMed_215 | ecosystem: Environmental > Aquatic > Marine > Oceanic | place: Mediterranean Sea... | reverse complement strand
TCATTAGCTTCTTCAGTAAGAGTTATCATCTTCATTCCACTCCTTGTAAGAACGAGGAATATGCTGAAGCATTCCTCTAATAAGGATTCGATACAATGTTCTTTCTTCTGAACTTATATCCCATGTATTTAGAATCTTTTTCAATTGCCGTGCCTCTTTTTTGGAAGGACGAAACTTCTCCACTATTTCATCTCCGTAGCAATAGATCTCTTGTAAAGTATGACTATAGCCATTTTTAAACTCACGTACAAATTCAGTAAGATTTATCATCATGCCGGGTACTTTGAATTTATAAAGTCATCTGTAATATCTAAGCTCTCCATATTAATTAAACTGGCATCGTTCACATCTATATGATAGAACTTCTCATTGGACATGTACTTATTATTAATTGGTTTAACATCAGCATCTCTTACGGCCTGTCCATCAATGAACCACGCTTGTTTACAATCACTACGAAACACAATGAAAGTTAGTGTACCTTCAGATCCATTGCGTACCCACTTGTCTATGATCTTATGTTTCCTATATGGAATACGTACTTCCTGCCATTCATTAGGCCATCTCTTAACCCAACTATATTTAATTTCAGTTTCAAAGAAAGCTGGTGTGTCATCCTTCTTACATGTGATATCCACTCCATAGGTTTCTTCTGGATCTATGGAGTTGTAGCCGTTACGCTCTAACCACGCAGACATTAGTCCATTAGATAATGGATTTGCTTTATCATATAACTCTTTATCAAACTTCTTAGTCGCCATCGTTATCTCCTACTTCAAATGGGTTTGCTATCTCTGTCATTCTACCAGTATCTTTATTATAAAACAAGTGTGTTGCAACTCCTGTATCACCAGTATACCTGTTCTTTAATATACGAATGGTGGTTGTATTGGATACGATAGGATCATCGTCCTGTTGATTTCTTTCCAGTGCGATAACGGAATCACTTAAATGCGCAATTGACGCCGATCCTCTCAGGTGTGAGAGAGATATTTCTTTTCCTTCTTCATGACCACGATCACCAGAAGGTCTACGTAAGTGAGACACCAGAAGGAGACAGATACCTGTCTGCTCCACGAGAGATCGCAGCTTGGTCATTAATATATCTATGCTTTTTCTCTCGTCTGTGTCCTGTTGTCCCGAAACTAGGATACTAAGGTGATCAAGACAAATCCATTTAGTATCAAGAGCTTGCGCCATGAACCTAACCCTCGCTAGTATCTCTTCGTTGTCTATTGATCCAAAGTGATCGAAGGCGAAGAACCTACCAGAGTTTATAGTCTTATCTTGAAACTCCTGTAGTTGTTCCTGTGTGTAACCATCTCTGATTTCCTTAATGTACAGACGGGAACTAGCTTCGACCGACATGATATTCCATGCGGTGTTCTTGATACCTTCTTCAAGAGCTATGATACCTATGTTGTCCTCTGTGTTGCGAAGGAAGTGATGCATTAGCTCACGCATTATACTTGACTTGCCCATGCCAGCACCAGAGGTGAAGGTAATTAGCTCACCAGTTCGCATGCCATAGGTCTTTTCATTCATCTTCGGCCAAGGATAGAGACACGTTTCACAATAGTCTTCCTCGTACAAGGTCATCCCTATGTCCTTGAGATTAACTATCCCGGCAGGTGTGTATGGCTTTGCATTCCACCAGCAATCATTGAATGCTTCACGCTGTCCCATCTTGAGATATTCATTAGCATCCTTATGATCGAGTCTAACAATCCGTGCCTTGTTGGGAGCGAACAACTGAGCTACCTGTTCAGCCGCTTCCTGTCCTTGCTTGTCCATATCAAAGCATATGACCACGTTGTCGAAGCTATCAAGATAGCGGAAGGATTCCTTGCAGTCACGCAAGGCAGATCCCGCACCTGTCTTAATAGATATGGCAGGCCACTTTGATCCCATTAATTCATAGGCACTCATGGCATCCACTTCACCTTCGCAGATGGTAACGTATTTACCTTTAGGTGAGAAGATATTCTGACCAAAGAGAACGGCATCACTGATGTCGCCTTCAGTCCACATCCTCTTGTCTTTTGTCTGGCGTATCTTGTGTGCTACCTGTTCACCCTTCTCGTTGAAGTAACCATACAGGTGATGGGTTATGATTGCACCCTCAGACTTAATCTTCGTACTATATTTCTTTGCAGTATCAAGGGAGATCTTCCTGTCGGAAAGCTCTCCCCACGTTCCAGTTGTATTCATAGGCTTTGTTTCCTGTTTGGGCATGGAGACTATGTTATCTCCGAACCGTGTCTGGCAACTAAAACAAAATGAATATCCTTGTTGGTGATTGACGTTAGCATCTGACGATCCACACTTAGGGCATGGACCTCTATCGAGCCACTGTCGTTTAATCATTTCGGTTCCTCTCATTCTAATTAACCCGTATGTAGTACGTAAGTACTACCTACATACGGTTAATTAGGTTGTTGTTAAACACCCGGCCCCGGCCAAGTGCCATCTATTATTTCCTTCGTTCGTATGTTCATAGTTTCATCTGTAAAACTAACGGGAACAGAACATCTCTTTGTTATAGCAAATTTTGGTATGGAAATCAACCCACCATATTCTGCATCCACTGTGCTATCAGAATTATTAATGGATGATGCTATGGTTAAATAGAGATCGTCCTCATTCACCAGTATGCCAGCGGTCTTGATCGTCATAGGTTTTAAATCTTTGACTTCCTGTTCGGTCTTCCAATCAGCATCTTCATACTCTGCTGAATCAATCCATTCGATACAAACTATTCTCTTATTCATCTTGATCTTCCCATGTATCTCTAATGAAGTTATCAACAAAAGTTTCTTTGTCTGCCATAATGTCATCAGTATCCAGCTTGGCGAATCTTCTTGCTTCACGACGGGAATATCCTTCCCGTCTGTACTGTATTGTAATATCATGAAAGATTTGATCTCTTTCTTTTTGAATGAACGTCTTAGCCATCGGGTAACAGGTCCAGTTGATCTTCTGATTCTTTTTGTACTCTTGCCCATATATCTTTTCGACTCGTGCCATGCTTTGCAAGCCAAGCACTCAGGCTCAAATGTACAGCGTCTTCTTCCATTTCAATTAGCCAATCATTAACTCGTGACATAACCTTCTCCTTTTGTTTCCACTCTCGTATGTTAATTAAACTTGTCTCAACAATACCTCGTATTTTCTCTGACGTAACCATATCATAGAATGATTCCATATCTTCTCCGTATTTGTCAAGAAAAGAATGGCGTCCAAGAAGACTAACGTCTTCCCTCATCTTATGATCTGTGGTCTGGATCATCCATCAATGCCCAACCGGACATACCACTTTTGAAGTTAGAGTTAGAGTTATTTTTCCTACGTTCCGCATGAAGTTCTTCTTGTAGAACTTTGATGCGTTGATAGGCTCTTTGCAACTGGCCTTGTAGTTCCTTGACGTTACGTCGTAGTTCTCTTTCAATGTCCATCTCAATGTCTCCTTGATTTCTTTTCTTGAATGGCCTTCGCTGGCCTGTCGTGCCATACTCCTGTAACAATCCAGACTTCACGAGCATTCATCGTAGAAGAAAAAGGAAAGTCACCCTCTTGTGGTTCATAGTTTGAAACCACCAGCTCCCAACGCACCCACTTCTTATCGAAGGGACGTTGGACAAACTCAGTCTTCTTACATACGTGAGGACCAAGCTCCCACGCACTGTTAAATTCTTCTTCGGGCCATTCATATTTGGTCATGATGCAACAGTTCTCCATTTGATTTTATGTTCTTGGTTCTTGCCAAAGAAATCAGATATCCAATCACCATGTCGTAGATAACTTCGGATGTCTTTGACGTAGCCTTCGTGTATATATCTTTGGGCTATGGATTTTTTATCTCCACGTCTAGCATTCTTCGCATGTTCTCTGGCAAGTTCCTCATTGTGGAGCAACCAATCTCTCACATCTTTTAGATTGAGTGGGTGATCTTCATTAAGTTTAACCACCGAAGGGTGTGGTTTAATACCACCTACATATTTTAATGAAGTCGCCACAGTTCTACATCATTCTCCATTAGATGGTAGTCAATATTAAATTCTTTACACATACGTTCCATGTATCTCCATGCACTAATCTTATCTTTGAACTTGAGGGCTGACCCTTCCTCATCCATTAAGATATTTACATAATCATCTTCAGTGTCCTGCTGTACGATTATCCACATGGTCCTTTTCCTTCTTGCGATTATAGATAACCTTACTGGTAACTACTCTCTTTCTCCAAGAAGGATCAGAGAGTTGCTTCGCCACTGGATTGTTGTTGCGTTTACCCGCAACTCTCTGACCTTTCATAGTATATACTCCTTATGCTGCCAATGCAAGCCACTCATTAGAGTGGAGCATCTTCCTTACTTTATCTTCTCTTAATCCTATCACGGAGTGAGAAGGACGGACAGTACGCTCTGCTTTATCATGGCTTGACCAATGTGTTGCCGCTTGATACGCAGTCCACAGAGTACCTTGATTACGTGTAGCATAGCCCTCATAGAGACTGCGACCATGTAGGTGACGGTTCTCCTCGTCAAAGACCTTCATCAGATTACTTAGCATAACCTTATTGGCTACGGCCTTACGGGTGACGTTATCCGTTCGTCTTGCAAGTGTCTTGGTGAACAGATCAACAGTAGCATCACGAGATACTTCAGTATGATACCACTTCCTCATCTGACTAAGACCATCACCGGCTATGTAAGCTCCAGCATTCTTGATCTTCGAGGCGAATGCTATGACATTGAAGCCTTTGGTATGTCTACCATAGACATAGGCTAACTTGTCACCAGATACCAATGTATTCCAGCACTTACTACGCCATAGTCCCATCATACCATTGTTGGCCCATGTCTTGTTATGTGAAGTCCGAAAGCAGAACTCCGGTATAACTTTATCTTCATCAAGAAACATACTATGTGCAGGGAACTTGGCACGTAGCTCCAGCTTGGCACCATTGTCATAGACATTAGTCTCAAACTCAGCATCGGTCATGTCAAGACCTGATATAGTTAGTGCCTCTTCTACCTTGCTCACCAGAGGATCGTACTGAACAGGTTCGTACGCTCCTGATACTATGGCAAGAGGTTCTTTGGTATCGGTGCGCTTCAGCACCATGCCCATGTCCCTTGACAAAGGCTCCATCCTGTCGCCAAAGACAGGGGTATACTCTTCGTTGTCATAGAATAGTGGTTCTTTGTTAACTGTAAAATCAATCTGTGAATGATCAAACATTGTGTTACTTCCTTATGCTAAGTGATCTAAGATCTTGTAAAGTTTGTACAAATTCTGGTATCACCAGACGTTCAACATCATTAATACTCTCATTTACAAACTCAAGAAGATCATTGATCTCCTTTATGTCGAGTTCATATATACTCTTCTTATCCGATACAGTTAGGACATAAGATGCGGTAACGTCATCTATATCGGCATGAGTTTCATAGGCCATATCAAATCTCCAGTTGATAGGTATGCGTTTTAGTCATAGCTTTGAAACCTTTCTTGGTTCTTGTCACCTGTAGTCCCAATGCTCTCCATAGTCCAGAATAGTTTTGTTGCATCGCATAAAGGTTTTTGCAATCTGGATTACGTACTTTAATAACTTTTCTTTTGTCATAGTGTTTCATCTTCCTCTCCAAGCTAGAGAATGGGTGCCTCTGACACACCCTCTCTGTAATATTTATTATACCACAAAAGAACGACCACGTATATCCACAATTCCAGAAATATTCCAGAAGTGTGGAGACTTGGCAAGGTGAAGATACCATGTGCCAAGATCGAAGCGACGGCCATCCTTGGTTTTGCGGCTACCAAAGTAACGGTCACGGCTGCGAATACGGAATACAAAATTCATATCAATCTCCATTCGGTTTCGGTTATACTAATTAAACCATGTGTAGTTCGTAAGAACTTCACTACACATGGTTAATTAGGTTTCAGTTTCAACAGGTCCAACATATCAAAGGCTTCTTTGAATGTCAAGTATGGTCCTTTCCTCAGTCCATTTACTATGTACCAACCACCCTTCCAGAACTCTATCTTCATAGCTACTCTCCTCGTGCGTCCCACTCTTGCTCTTCACGTATATACTCTGACTTTTCTATATCTCTTTCGACTGCTTCAAGAGCCATATCTTCAGCTATCGACTCATCATATCCTTCATCTCTGAACTTGTCATAGCTTTTCCAATACAATTCTTGACGTTGCTCATAAGCTAAATCATTCCCGTGGTGTGACATCATTCGCTCCTAACTTTTGTTTCTATATTAGCCTTTGTCTCTATCCATACATGAGCACCACAAGACAAAGGCTTGTCAGGACTATAGATTATGCTGCATGGTCCATCTATGTGAACTTCATGAGCATACTCGTTGGTCTTGTAAGTCTTGACGGTCAAGACAGGATCACGTTTATCATTCTTGCGATTGCTCTTGATAACGTGTTGATTAACATGGATAATCTTCTTCATAGTCTGTGCCTTTCGTTAATACTTCTTGACCTTTTCCACGATGGTAGTCACGCCGTTGTTGGGCGTGTAACATAGTAGACAATTCTTGCACTGTTGTCCAGTACAATTCTGACGTTCCACCTCTTCATGTTCAAGAACATTGTTAAAGGTTCTGTGAAAGTGTCGTGGTGGTCTTGACAAGATGTTGCTGATCTTCGGATTGGAATATATCAAGATCAAGTTAGGTGGACACTCGTTGTCCTTGAAGTATTTGTTAATGAGATCCTTTCTCTTTGTCCATAGTCCAAAGCTACAGTGTGGATTCTTCTTGGCTATGTTCACATAGTTAATCAGATTGGTAATGTTTATCAACTCACCATGAGAATCAAAGCGAAGGAACGCATCAAGTATCAGAGGCAATTCTTCTTGTTCAAGAACTCTGCCACTTAATAGATCAGAGTTACGCTGAAAAGCTGGCTGGCAATTCTTGCGAAATGTCTTGAGCATAGCATGACTGTAGCATTTGGTACATATGATGTTGGTGTCCTTTGCTTTGTTCATCTTGATACAGAAATCATTAGTAACAGTATTCGTATTGATGGATTTGATTAGATGCAACTTACCTGAACCATTTGTTAGGTGTACTTCTGTCATAGCATTATTCCTACTACGCTTGTTGTTCTGCACGATCATACTCATACCAATCTTGATATGCGTCCTCTTCAAGTTCATCCAATTCAGCTTCAATCTTTGCTTGTTCTGAAGCTATTTCAGGTGAGCACCATTCACATCCAGTGCATTTGCTACGATCATGTGGCATAGTACTACTCCTTGTGCCATTTCCAGTCTTCTATGTAATCCCATTCATCTTGAGTTACTTCTTCAAGTTCAACTACGGGAACCGAAGCCATCCACTTATCCAAAGCATTTTCCCATGCTTCTTGCATTGAGCGTTCCATATCAATCTCCTTCTTTGACTATTTTATACCATAAGGGCTTGTAGGATTCAGCAGTAATCCATCTTGCCAAATCCAGAGCTTCTTGCTCTGTAGCTAATGCATTTGAAGTCCATCCTTTAGGATAAGATCTTTCATTACCACAAGCATCAACAACCAAACGATATTTCATCGGTCAATCTCCATATTCTAATTAACCCTGTCTAGTACGTAAGTACTTAACTAGACAGGTTTAATTAGTTATTCGGTTATGCTGCACACTTCTTTGACTATGTACTGACGTGCCTGTGGTACAGCCTTGCGTCCAAGATCTTGAGCTACTTGTTCAAGAATGTCAGACATTACCCATCCTTGCAGCTTGCTTTCACGGCCTTGCTTGATACGCTTGTCAACATAGTACTTGATAGCTTCTGCTTTGACTCGCTTCTGTAACTTTGTGGTCATAGTACCAATCCCTTCCTTTGCATATACTCTTGCATCTCAAAGTAGCGGATGTCTGCGTCTGTTGTTGATGGATCGTCATTAGTTTCTATGGCTTGTCTAATGAGATCGTTTACTTCATCTTGCTGATGTATAGTCAAGATGTTGTCGTAAATTGATGGCGTATGCCACATGGTATTAGTCCTTCGGTAAGATGTTGCCTTTGTTATTCCTTGCATCCTTTGCAAGTTTCTCCAACCAATCGTCTTGATTATCTTCAAAGATCTGGAAGATAGCAAAGCGAATGGCTGTAATCCATAGTCCTACTATGCCAATTACCAAAGGCAAGCAAGACAAGAGAAAAAGTATGATGCCAATGTCAATCCAAGTCATAGTCCAATCCCTACTAATGCGTGGTATATCAAGATACCACAAATGTTGCCAAAGAAGAACGACATCAAGACAAAGAACGCTACTGTGCTATGATCCATCATAGTATTTACTCCCAACATTCCGGATGTGTCGTTGATGGCGTAGCCAACACTGCCATCAACATCTTTGAAGAAGGCTCTTCTTGATTACGGCAAGCCCATGATGTGAACTTGGCACACTCAGAGAAGCCCAACTTCTTGAAGTTCTTGACAAATTCTTGTCTTGAACATTCCTGATTGGTGTTAAACCAATCTACAAACTTTTGCATCTTCATGGTTTTACTCCCATTCTGGAGCACACTGTTTGTGTGCTAGTTCGATGTAGTGCAACTCACCACACTTATAGACAAAGTTGTCTACAAGATCTTGACCTTCAAGAACATCTTGACGGCAAACAGCACAAGCACAAATCAATTTCTCTTCGGTCATTATCTTGATCCTTTCAAGCTAAGTTATGAAATGGGCTTAGTGGAGGACCGCTCCGTGTCAAGGGTGCGGTGTTGGCTGACAAACCAAACTTCACCATCAATGTCGAAGACATTGCGATCCGGCCATGCCTGAAATCAGGCTAACACATATCTAATATTAGATATGGACGGAATGTCTCAAGGTATCCTCCACTAAGCCCACTCCAATCTATTTAATCCTGTAGAGTACGTAAGTACTTAACTCTACAGGCTTAAATAGGTTAGGAATTTAACATTTCTTCATAAACATCTGCAAATTCACAAACCTGATCAATCTCTGCACTAGCATCAGGATCAGACATAACCGTGCAACACGTTCCTTGTCCAAAGTTAAGATGCTTGAAAACTTCGATGTTTCTATGAGAGTTCCACTCTGCTAGAACTTTCTGCTCACCTGTGTTGTCATCTTCTTTGATAAGAATCAACTGCAACATAGTCTTGATCTCCCGTTAGACGTCAAGTTGTTTGGCCACAACTTCTATGTCATAGCCAAGTCTTTTGATTAAAGACAAGTCAGATCTTCCTAGCGTCTTTGTTGCCGCTATCAAGGCGAAAGTTCTTGCATCTTTGCAAGCAGGATAGTAAAGATCTTGACCATAGACATTCTTAACCGTGACTTTAATTTCCATTCCAAAAACTCCCAATCTAATTAAACCCTGTATACTTCATAAGTATTCAGTATACAGGGTTAATTACAGCTTTGTCAAGACAAGCTACGCAGCGACTTCAAAGCCAGAGGCTTCAAAGCCATCAGGCAAAGCCTCTACGTTCTTGACCACCTTGAACGGACGGCCTTCGACGCCAGCTTTGGTCTTTGCTTTGTGCAAGACACGGACCGGAAGCCCTGCGTCTATCTTTGTCCAAGTACGTTGGAACTGCTTGTCACCACGATTGATCGTGTTCCACGAACCATCGACGAGAACTTGCATTACAAAGTTTGACATAGTGTTTCTCCTTTCAGGAGAGTTGGGTTGAAATTGCAGTACTCTATAAACTACTGCTTGGTATACTTACCAAGCTAAGTAGTAGTTTATAGTAACTTGGCTATCGCTGCCAAGATGGGATATAGTTATCCCAATCCAGAACATCGACCAGCTTCCACCTGCCTTTGCCAAGCTCCGCACGAGCCATCTTGACGGCTTCCTGTGGGCTTGAAGCGTGCTTGTGAAAGTGTCTCCACGAGCGAGTTCCGTAGGAACCACGAACAAACTTGACTCTGTACTCGATCATCATTCGGCAATCTCCAAATCATCAGGTTCATCCAAATCTCTATTAACTACTAGGTAGTACGTAAGTACTTAACTACCTAGTATTTAATAGCTAGTTCAACTACTTAACTAAGTAGTTGGCAGCAGGTCTTGAGTCTCTATGGAGACTCTGTAGAGACATCTTCGATGAACTCCACAATCTCCATCGTCAACCAAAACTTCTACTCTAAAAAAACTACTGCTTTCACAGAAAGCTAAGAAGTAGTTTTTTTAGGACTCAGACTACTAAGTAGTAGTCTGTTTTTGAGCAAGGTATCTGTTTTTGGCAAGGCTTGTCAAGACTTTCAAAGTCTTCACGGGGGTACCCGCAAATGCACGCCCGCATGTGTATATATATAATGGTACTCTGACATATTTACCAAAATTCACGGGGCATAATCTCCTTATTTTTGAGCTACTTATAAGTTATTTTAAAAAAATACTTGGATCTACATAGATTATAGTGTATAATTAGACTTATAAAGGTTATAATGATCTATTAAGTATAAAGTTACTACAGAGTTTTAATGGAACAACAACAACAAACTACTATATCCTCTTATTTAGACCTTAATAGCTTACTAAGTCTAAGTATATTACAAGAGACTAAATCAGATTTCCTCACATTTGTCCGATTAATGGCTCCCACTCTAATTTCTGATTGGAGAATGGGACGACATATTGAGCTAATATCTAATAAATTAAGACAATTAGAATCTGGAGAGATAAAAAGACTAATGGTGTTCCTACCACCACGTAGTTCCAAGTCTGTTATCTGTTCCAAATTGTTTCCAGCATGGTATATAGGGAGAAATCCAGAACATGAAATTCTTACTGTTTCTCATAGTGATCAACTTTCTAGCGACTTTGGGCGTTCTGTCCGTGACATTGTTAATTCTGAAGAGTTTCAGAACATTTTTAAATCTGTCTCCCTCCGAACGGACGTTAGAGCGGCAGGTAAGTGGAAAACGAACCAGAATGGCACATATTACGCAGCCGGAGTACGTAGTCAAATTGCAGGACGAGGGGCTAATATAGCCATTCTAGACGATGTGATGTCCGAAGAGGACTCATATTCCGAAGCAGGGCGTAGATATGTAAAGGAATGGTATCCTGCTGGACTACGTACTCGTATTATGCCCAATGGAGCCATATTAATAATTAATACTCGCTACCATTACGACGACCTATGCGGCTGGCTCCTGAAACAACAGGAGGAAATGAGCGAATATGAAATTATTCCGTGGGAGGTAATACGTATTCCCGCATGGCTGGACGATGAAGCGGCAGAACTACTGGATTTACCCGTAGGTAGCTCTTATTTTCCAGAATGGAAGCCGAAGCACATACTACAAATAGATGAGAATGAAATTAAAGCGTCAAATGGCTCCAGATACTGGAATGCTCTGTACATGCAGAACCCAACTCCAGAAGAAGGTGGGCTTATAAAGAAGAAATGGATAAAATGGTGGGAATATGAAGATCCTCCGACGTGTGATTTCATACTACAAACATATGATACGGCCTTTTCTACAAGAACTACAGCAGACTTTAGTGTAATTCAAACGTGGGGAATATTCTCCATGTACGATGAAGATGAAGATGGTAGAGAAGCCTACATATCCAATCTAATACTGTTGGGAAATATGAAAGGTCGCTATGAATATCCCGAACTAAGAAGGATATCACAATTATTATTCAAAGAGTTTAAACCAGACGTATGTGTCATAGAGAAGAAAGCCAGTGGTCAATCACTAATACAGGATATGCGTAGAAGTGGACTACCCGTAAGAGAATATCTACCAGATAGGGATAAAGTCAGCAGAGTATATGCAGCATCTCCCATGATGGAAGCTGGAAAGGTATGGATACCAAAGAATAAAAGATGGGCTGATGATCTCCTAGAAGAACTGATACAGTTTCCCAATGCAGCTCATGATGATCAGGTAGATGCCCTTACAATGGCAATTCACTTCATGAAAGAATCATGGCATCTTACACATCCTGAAGATCCAGAATGGGATGATGATATAAGAAAACAAAAAAGGGTTGCATATTGGCGAACTTAGGTGTATAATATAGAAATGGGAAACTTTAATATTTTTAATGGGGAAGTATATGGCCACTGAACGAAATCCATTTGAACAGATACCACAAGAAGTATCGAATGTTGTTCCACTAACTCCTGTTGAGGTAGATACAGAACAGGAGGCAACATTTGAACTGGAACCTGATGGTGGTGTCACAGTAGATTTTAATCGTACCGTTGTAATGGAAGCAGATGCTCCCATAAAAGAATGGTATGAAAATCTTGCTGAAAATATGGACGATAGTAAGCTAGATGAAATTGCAAATGAAGTATATACCAATTATGATGCAGATAAAAATTCCCGACAGGAATGGGAATCTATGTTTGAGCGGGGCTTTGACCTACTAGGTCTAAAGATACAGGAATCTTCAGAACCATTTGAAGGAGCATGTACTGCCGTCCATCCCTTACTGGTGGAATCAGCAGTTAAATTCCAAAGCAAAGCATCACAGGAACTCTTTCCATCAGGAGGACCAATTAAGACACAGATACTTGGCAAGTCAACTCCAAAGAGAGAGATGCAAGCCAATCGTGTCAAGAACTTTATGAACTATCAGCTCACGGAGCAGATGCCAGAGTACTTTGACGAATTTGAAAAGATGCTCTTCCATCTTCCACTAATTGGATCTGCATTTAAAAAAGTATATTACGATGCAAATCTTAAACGTCCGGTATCTGAGTTTGTTCCTATTGATCAATTTTACGTATCCTACTATTCAAGTAACTTGTCCAAGGCCGATAGATATACTCATGTAATCTATCGCAGTCCTGTTGATCTTGCAAAGGATATTCGTTCTGGTATCTATGCAGATGAGGATTTACCAGATGCAACTAATCCACAGCCTACAGCTTTTGCATCCAAGATGGATACGATACTAGGTTTCTCTCCAACAGCAGATGCAGATCCACAATATGTTCTACTGGAACAGCATTGTTATTTAGAGTTAGACGAACCTAATTCAGAAGAGGGAATAGCTCTTCCCTATATTGTAACGGTGGAAGAGCAGTCACGAAAAGTTTTATGTATTCGTAGAAACTATAAATCTGATGACACGAATAAGGAAAAGATAAATCACTTTGTCCATTATAGATTCGTACCGGGATTTGGTTTCTACGGTTTTGGCCTAATGCACTTCCTTGGTAATCTAACCATGAGTGCTACAGCAGCAATGAGAAGCCTCATTGATGCAGGTCAATTTGCGAACCTGCCGGGAGGCTTTAAGGCCAAGGGTGTTAGAATGGTTGGCGACAATGATCCAATCAGCCCCGGTGAGTTTAAAGAAGTTGAATCTACAGGTATTGATCTGGCGAAGGCTATCGTTCCTCTCCCATATAAGGAGCCTTCCTCGACACTGTTTCAGATGCTCGGATTTGAAACAGCAGCAGGTCAGAAGTTTGCCGATAGTACAGAACAAATTGTATCGGAAGCATCTTCCTATGGTCCTGTAGGAACGACAATGGCATTACTGGAAGCATCCAGTAAATTCTTCTCCGCAATTCACAAACGTCTTCACAAGGCGCAGCGGGATGAATTTAGGATCTTGGCTAGAATCGACTATGATTATCTGCCAAGTGAATATCCGTATGAGGTGCCATTTGAAAATCGGAGCATATTTAAATCCGATTTCGATGGAAGAGTGGACGTTATCCCCGTAAGCGATCCAAACATTCCATCCAATGCTCACCGTCTTATGATTGCACAAATGGCCATGCAAATGGCACAGCAGTCTCCTCCCGGCTTGTTCAATATGGAAGCACTAAGTAGAACAATTCTTAATGCTGCCAACATGCCGAATTTAGAAGAAATACTTCCACCTAAACTTAAACCAGCAGATCTCGATCCTGTATCTGATATTATGGCCGCAGTAAAGGGAATACCAATTGCCGCCTTCACAGGACAGAATCATGATGCACACGTAAAGGTAAAGATGGCCTATCTTCAAGATCCAATGAATGGTGGTAATCCTACTATGCAGCGTGTTCGACCAATACTGGAAGCGAATATTCAGGAGCATATGGTTCATAAGTATCAAGAGCAAATGGATGGTGTTGCCAAGAAGGCACTCGAAGAAACTCCTGTAGAGCAAACACCTGAAGTTGTAGAAGGTGCAATGGTCTATGCTGCACAGCAAGTACTAAATGCGAATAAGGCTGGTGTGTCAAAGTCACCAGAACAGCAACTTGTCATACTGGAACAGAAAAAGGTTGAACTGGAACAACAGAAGATACAACTGGATGCCGCCAATAATGCTGCTGAAGCTGCATTGGACGCACAGAAACTTCAACTGGAAGAAGCCAAACTTATGAAGGAAGTTGTATCTGAAGGTCATCAAGTAAGTTTCCGTAAGGAGAAAGCTGATCTTGACAGAGCCAGTAAGGAAACCATGAAGACTGTAGAACTTCTATCCAAGTCTGCTTTGGAAGATCAGAAGTCTGAAATGAAATCTCTGGAGATGATGATCAAGATGGCCCTTGGAGAGATGAAAGCTAATCTCGATGAGAATGTTTTAAAGGCAAAAATTATGGAGAAAGCAGAGCAGATTGAATCTGATAAAAATATAAAGATGATGGAGTTGGTTAATAAGGTTATTGAACAAGAAACTAAAGGAGAATAAAATGCCTAAATATGGAGGGACTCACTATCCCAATGATGCAAAGGGAACAACCAACGGATATCCCACTCATGTAAAGAACGATGATCGTGGTATTACCAATGCTATGCCAGAACATGTTCCCAATAAAGATAATGGTCTTTACGGTGATTTTACCAAACGTTCCATTGATGATGGTGGAGCTGGTGCAAGAGCACGTAAAGGT
>Ga0114899_1001297_pt1 | contig 14927 bp, 13 predicted proteins | sample MalvireepMed_215_FD_83497 | JGI IMG/M metagenome (GOLD analysis project Ga0114899, IMG submission 83497) | Marine viral communities from the Global Malaspina Expedition - Malaspina viral metaG DeepMed_215 | ecosystem: Environmental > Aquatic > Marine > Oceanic | place: Mediterranean Sea... | reverse complement strand
TCAAGCAGCGCCGCCCAATCACCGACCACCGGCCAGTTGCCGTTGTCCTGCTTGTCCGGCCAGGCATCGTCGAAGAACACCAGGTCCCGGCAACCGCCAAGAAGCGCGGCGTCGGCAATCACTTTACCGTGCCCGCCGGCACCCAATATCGCCAAGGATTTAATCGTCACGGTTCGACCCCTTGAATCTCGGCATGGTGGCCTCCTCGCCGTGGGAAATGCCGTCGCGCTTAAGGACCTGCAGGACCGTCTTGAACAGAATCTTTATGTCCAACCACAGGGACCGGTTATCGACATACCAGACATCCAGCTCGAACTTCTCTTCCCAGGACAGAGCGTTGCGACCATTGATCTGAGCCCAGCCTGTAATACCCGGGCGGACTTCGTGGCGACGGGCCTGGCGGTCGTTATACAGCGATAAATAATCCATCAGTAGCGGACGGGGCCCGACCAGGCTCATATCGCCTTTCAGCACGTTAAAGAGTTCCGGGAGCTCATCAAGGCTGGTTGAGCGCAGCCAGGCGCCTAACGCGGTGAGACGTTGATCGTCAGGTAGCAGGGCGCTATCAGGGCCGCGCTCGTCAGTCATAGTCCGGAATTTCACCATCTTGAATGGTCGCCCCTCGATACCGGGCCGTACCTGGCGAAAAAAAACCGGAGAGCCCAGTTTGCTACGCACCAGGATGCAAAGCACGACCACAATCGGTGAAAGCAGCACAAGTGCCGCCAGCGCGCCAAACAAATCCATAGCGCGCTTCATTGGATCCCCATTCCTTCAAGCATAGCGGCGTTGACCTTATGGACGTCGTACTTGGCTTCGGCAATCAGCCTTGATCGCTGACCCATCCTTACCACCAACTCCGGTGAGTCGATCATCTTCATCATGGCGGTAGCCAAGGCATTGATGTCTTTCACTGGTACGAGGAAGCCATTGTCACCGTCCACTACCGTCTCGCGACATCCCGGTGCGTCCGTTGTGATCACCGCCCGTCCCATCGCCATGGCCTCGAGAACGGTACGGGGAGTACCTTCTCGATAGGAAGGCAGCACGTAAACACTGCATTTTTCTATAGCTTGTCTGACATCGGGCAGTCTGCCCAGGAAGGTAAGTGTACCTTCGGCTACCCAGCCGTCGAGTTCGTCTTGACTGATTGCATCTGGATTACCGTCGATCCAACCCACCAACAGAAATTGAGTGGCCGGAAACTTTGCCTTAACGAGCTTTGCTGCCGCTACGTATTCACGTACGCCTTTATCACCCAGCAAACGAGCAATCAAAAGAAAAGAAGGCGGCTCAATATCAGGCAAAGAAGCGACTTGATACTCAGAGATATTAACCCCCGATCCATTAACAACGCGAGATTGCCCCCCTTTCGGAAGCAACCCAAACTCACGGAAAAATGCCTCATCATCGGGATTCTGGAAAAAGACGCAAGATGGGAGCGTCAACGAGAATCGATAAAGGCGCAGGATCAGATTACGCAAACGAGCCCGAAGTCCCGAAGCGTGTCCAGTGAACGCATAGCCAAGGCCCGTAATTAGCACAAACCGGTTTGGCACATGGGCCAGCCAAGCTGCGACTGACCCGTAAATAACGGGCTTTACCGTATAACAAAGAATATAATGAGGTCGGATTCGGCGGGATAACACAAGTAACGCCAAAAAAGAGCCAAAGTCTGTTATTGGATTCAGGCCGGTGCGCTGTAACGGTATGTCATGGACCTGTATGCCTTTAGCTTCCAAGGCCTGGGCAACGCTATAGTCCGATAGCAGATCTGGGGCTGCAACATGAACATCCAGCCCAGCCTCCACCAAGGCGTCAATCAGCGGGCCGCGAAAATTGATTAAGGATTCCGAGAAGCTAGCCACCAATAAAAAAGTTTGCCCATTCATATCTGGCACCCAATGCGCCGATCCATCGATGAATGGTTTTGTAGTTTAGGTCGTCCCATAACGGAAATAAGAAGGAAAACAAGCATCGGAACGAACATCCACTTCTGCCGCAATGCAATCCCTAGATTTGCAGTAGTCATCGCAAGAACAGCCCAAGTAATAGCGCTGTATATCCACAAAAACATTCTATTATGCGCCAACAAATGCACCGGAAGCGGCTTCATAATAAGATTCCAGCCGCCCACGATAAAAAGAAATAACAAGATTAAGTTATCCAGCGCGGCGGCAATCGAGAATATATCTGTTATCTCCACAATCGTGGGACGAAAAAGATAGGTAAATAACTGCATGGGGAGGTTCATATTGGCAATGTCCACCGCGCCTCCCCCCGTAAGATTGTGTACCTGTCGATCTTCTATATACTCGATGAGATCAGTTGCTCCTGAACTCTCTGCTACGCCCGCATAATCTAGACCTAGGGGTACCAGTACAACTGCCGAGGCTGCAGCCAAACCTCCAAATAGCAAACGCTGAACCATAGGTACGCGCTGCTGCAACACAAAAGAACCGGCTAACCCCAAACCTAGAATGCCAGCCATATGGGGTCGAACAAGTAACATTGCTATAATAGATATGACCAGTAACCACCAACGTCGTCTCATGCCCAACGACGCCCATAAAGCCAAGCCCACAGCAAAAAAGGATATGGAGTCCTTTCCTAGGCCAGATGACCAAAAGCTTACCGAAGGAAGGAAGACAAATAAAGAAGCCAGCATGCGAGTGCCACGAGTTTTATTATTAGTCACTTCACGCAACGAAGCATCAAAAGCCATTAGTCCAATAAATCCGAACATTTGAAAAAATAGAGAGCAGCCAACAAAAGAAAGACCAAACCCATCACTAAGGAAGGATGTAAAAAAAATCACAGCGTGAGTACCAAAAGAAAAATGCAAATCTGAATCGAGACTATTAACATAATACATGGTAGCGTCGCCACCAAAATTAACAATATAAGCAATATAAAAAATGGAAAATAACGTGTGCCAAGAGTAAAGCGCGAGAGAGCGACGAAGAGATGCATAGAAAAAATGGCGGACAGACATAGCCAGCACCAAGCCGACACAAACAACGATTAACGCACCAAACATCTGAGATGAACCAAAAGACAAATCACTCACATGCACACCATCTTATCCGAAAAAGGGTAAAAAGCCTCGCCTAAATATCTCGAAAACATGATCAAATCAGGTTCCCAAAAACTCAAACTTCATCAAAATCAGCAGAAGTCTATTTTCAAAAATATATTAACGATAAATCACTAAGTCGCCATTCATTAATAAACAAACTGCTAAAACAATCAAATAAATCGACGTATCGTTTTAACAGCCCTGCCTCAAAACATGACTCAAAATATCAGCCTTTAAATACCAAATCCTGACCAGATCATAAATGTTCTCGGAGGCAAGCTTATCAAATCTTTCTATTTCGATAGAGCTACATTAGCGCTTCGTACAGCGCGTCCCGAACAGAAAGAACTTGCCCGCTAACCGAATAATTTTTTATAACTGAAAAACGACCTGCTTGGCCGATCTTTTTTCGGAGCTCAAAATCAGCTAATAAAAGACTAGTTTTTTCCTGCCACTCTGATGGCGTTTTCGCAAGTAGACCACCACAAGACTCGGCGATCGCGACATTAGCCCCGACAGGCGATGCGACGAACGGCACTCCAGAGGCCATATACTGGATCAACTTATAGCCACACTTACCTTCTTCCCAAGGTCCGTCAGGAAGCGGCATGATGCCTAAACTCATCTCAGCAATTAAACTAGCTTCGTTATCCTCACTCCAGGGCTCTATTCTAAGACTAATTCCACTAAAGTGCTCAAGTACGCTTTTATCAGCTCCGATAAGCAAAAGCTCAGCTTGAAACCTGGTACATACATTGATGAGCACATCCCGTACTTGCATCAGATACTTCTGAGTCGACGGTGACCCAATCCAGCCTATTGTCAATGGTCGTTCACGTACTTCAAAACCTGAATAATATCTACGGGGATCAACAACGGTCGGCACATAGCACACCTTCTTCGCACCGGCAGACTTGGCTCTATTTACAAGATAACGATTACCACAAACAACTACGTTGGCGCGACGCATGACTCTATCAATTTTTCGCCGTAAAGCCATCCTTACAATACGGCTAGGTGATAAATCGTAATTATGGAAAACAGCATCATCATAATCCACGACATAAGGGATATCGCTAGGCATAATCACCGACTCTAATAGGTAAGGCACATAAGGGAAGCATTCCTTTTCCAACCAGATAATATCTACTCCTTCAAGACTCTTTAAAAGAGTAGCGCGAGCAGCGTAATAGCTCAGCAGGGAGCCGATATTTCTACCTCCACCCGTATACAACTGCTCCAAATAACGATCGTCGAACAAGGGAGAAACTGTAACGGAGACACCGAGCCGTTCAAGCTCAGGAATAAACTGCAGCGTCCTAAGCCGACTGCTCGCACCTTTTCTGGAGTATTTGCTGAGCAACAGTACCTTCAAGTCACACCCATAAATTCTAGCTAAGCTATAATGACAAGATTGTCATAAACACAAAAATTACACTGTTTAACCTTGAAATAAACTAAACGACGCATTAAAAATTGGGCGAAACAAGCCCCAAGTACTTTCTCAAATATCTTTGTCTGAGACGCGCCTTTATTTTAGACGCCAATAACATGCAACTTTCGTATGCGGGTCCATTGAAGATCAAAGCAAAACACAACATTAATATAGTTCTAAAACGCAGCCCGCCATATTTTAATGCCTTAAATATACAGCTTACACCAGCCCTTCTTCTTCCACTTCGAAGATAAGCGTCGGCAAATTTAAGCATCCAAGCACCCTTAAGCGCTGCGCTCGTCTCGATGTCCGACATATTTTTATCATATATTATTTTTACCGCACAAAAATGAGAACTTCTATTGCCAGAAATGGCACCTTCAGAAAAGAAAGCTAATACCAGGGGCTCGTCGATAAAAAAAAAGTCACAGACCTTAGATAGCCTTATGAACAGTTCCCAATCTTGGTATCTCGGCATAGAGACGTCAAACCCACCAACCGTGATTAGCAAATCACGACGTACCACTGCCGTAGGAGTACCAATATAATTTTTTCCAACAATAGCCAAATCGCCTACTTTTATTAGTTTAGACGGCACACCATCAGGAACCAAATAAAGCAAGTTATCCTTGCATTTTAAGTAACTGGAAAAAACGACTCCGACATTATTGGCGCTCTGAGAAAACGAATCCATACAACGTTCTAGCTTATCCGGAAGCCAAACGTCGTCGCTATCTTGGAAAGCCACGTATTGACCTTGAGCAAATTCGATACCAATGTTCCTAGCCGCACCCCCACCCTGATTTATTTTACTTTTCAAATACTTAATCCGGGAGTCGGAATAGGATTTCACAACCTTTTCAGTATCGTCAACAGAGCAATCATCCACAACTATTAGTTCGAAATCCGAAAAGCTTTGGTTTAAAACAGAGTCTATCGAACGTTTTATGCAAGACTCTCGATTATATGTTGGGATAATAACGCTTACAGATGTCATGTCGCGCCTCAAACACTATTCATTTATTTTCCACATCCATTGGATCTACCAGTACAATTAAAGCATTCAAAAAATAGCAGCCCTACATGAACGCTAAAAAAAAAGGGAATAAAGCGCCGAATTAATAGTTTTGCGCCAACAATGCCCATGACTTGAGCCTCCTTTTCTAAAACCAATGCGTATCTTTATAAGGCCAGCCTATCTCCAGGGCGATATATCCCCGAGTATACTACATTCACCAGCTGGTGAGTCGGTCGAGCTGTACTGGAGCTCAGCCGACTTTGATATTACTATCTATTCTAACCACGTACTCATTGGGCCAGTGAAAGAACGCCTTACCCCACCAGATCCCGCAAAACCGCTTTAATTCCGCTACTGTTCCGGTACTCGCCCCGGGACAAAATCCAAAACGTCGCTAAAATACGAGGTATAAGCGGTTTCGCTCGAATATCTGCACGTATTTTGAAGCTCCTTGCATTTGCCTCCGCCGTTTCAAGCATATTTTTCAGATCCGCCCGATACTTTTCTGGCGCTACAGATAGCACGCGTTGAATACCGTGTATCACCAACTGTTGCTGAGCAATCTGTTCTTGTTCTTTCTGTCGAATATTGCCTCGAAACAGGCTTTTAGCAGAGTGGAGAAAAGCGTGTCGTCTCTTTACCTTGGTCGTCCGATTGGCAATAAACTGCGATTCATTGGTTTCGTGGCGGCGATAATATTGGAGAACACAATTATCTACCACTTTTCCATTGACAGCCTCAGCGAAGTGCACTATCCAATTATCGTGCGCTTTAATGCCCTCAGGAATAGGCATACAAAAATCGAGCAACTCACGCCGAATAGCACAACAACAGCCCATCACAAAAGCCTTCATAGGAAGGCCAGCGGACCGAATCTGGCCCACCTTAGTCAGCCCCACCTCTTTCAATTCACCATCCGTCAACGCCGCATCGTTCATCACCACTAACGCATTCGGATTGCGCTCGGCTACACCGATCATGTGTTCGATTTTCTCGGGGAACCACGCATCATCCTGGTCACTGAGAAAAACCAGATCGCCCGCCGTTTTCATCAACGCTGCGTTGAAGTTTCCGCAGTAGCCCAGGTTCTTTTCATTACGGTGGAATTCGACTGCGAACGGAGCGGTTTTGGCGAACTCTCGGATGATGGCTTCGGTCTGGTCTGTGGAGCAATCGTCTGTAATGATCAGCTCATCCGGCTGACGTGTCTGGTCCATGAAGCTTTGGAGTTGCTCTTGTATGTACTGGGCACCGTTGTAGGTGGCCATGGCTATGGAGATTTTCACCACCTAATCCTTACTTGCCACTAGGGTGAGAAACTCTCCGCGATCGTGGCGTATCGGCATGTAACAGCGGATCGTATCCTTTAAAGGCATCATTTTTAAGCTTTCATTGTACGGCGATAGCCCTTGCTTCATACGGTAACTTTTTAACATGATGTTTTTACGCACTTCTTTCCTTGGGAAAAACGTTATATTATCAAAACCTATATTTTTCAGAGCAGTTCGCAGGCCAACTTCACTAAACAGAACCAGATGCCGGGGTGACTCAATACCTCTCCAGTTTTTTCCAAATATTCTTGCGCCTGAACTTTCAATGTTCGGAGTATCAATGTAAAGAATGCCTCCTGGTTTCAGGCATTGATAAGCAAGCTTCGCAAAATTTACTGGATCGTGAACATGCTCTATAACATGGCTCATGGTAATTACGTCGAAAAGTTCCCCGGCCTGACCGACTTCCTCGATGCTTCCTTGCATTACCTCAAGACCCCGAGATCGCGCTACCTCAAGGGCTTTCGGGTCCGGCTCCACGCCTTTAACGTTCCAGCCTACCTCAGACGCGACTAGAAGGTAATCGCCGTTCCCGCACCCTACATCCAGAAGTTTTTGGCCTGGCTTTGGCTTAGGTAGATAGCGGAACAGTGCATCTGCCCGCTTCCGGAATCCCGGAAAGAAAAGAAGCAACCACGCTCCCAGGCGAATAGAAGGCTCCCTTTCGGTACCGTGGTGGTAATTGTAATACCCATTAGAAAGTAGTCGGCGGAACTTCCGAATAATACTCAGTTCATCAGCTAAGAACTTGCTTTCGGTGGGCACTTCATGGGTGTAATAAACACCATAGGCTCTATGAATGCTTTTTTCGTCTGGCCTAGGATTTAGATAGGCGCTTTTACAGCGGCGGCACTGATACAGGTTCCATTTTCCCGGCGCAACGTGAAACGCATTGTCTACGAGATCATCTAGTAACAGTGTGCTTTCCGTGCCCTTACATACGGGACAGAAGCCTATATACTCCAAGCTTTCTCTCGGCCAGTCATATTCCCAAATTTCTTTTTTGGACATCCAATTCTCTCTAACAATAAAGCGCGAAAGCGGATTAATATTTCAGTTTATATTTCCTGAGCAATCTTGCCAACTCCTCAGGTATATTTAAGAACGCCCAGTACAGGCAAACTGAAAGCAGACCCGCGCCAACGCTTATGAATATCCAAGTCGGGCGATCAGGACTCACTGCGGTGACAGCGATAACCATGAGCACAGCAGGCGTGATAAGGAAAGTCAGTGACCTTTTAAGGAGATTAGCCCAATACAGCAAAATGATACTGTCGGCCAGTGCTCTTACTGAAAAGGCGATAGCCGCGCCAGCAATCCCGAAATACTCAAGGCCAAAATAAAGTAACAGAAAATAAGGTATCAGCTCAGCCAGGTGAGATTTAGCGACAATATCCGGTCGACCAGCTGCTTGTAGGAGAGCAAAAGGTATCCTGGCGATAGCATTGCCCCAAAAGCCCAGCAGAAGTATTTGGCCAACAAAACTGGCCTCGGACGCAAACTCCTCTCCAATCCAGAAAGAGAGAAACCAATCGATTAAGAAAATACCTATTAAAAATAATGGTGTAATAATAGTAGCCAGGGCTCTCAATGCTTTATCCGCGAGCGCCTTTCCTTCTTCCCCAAGCCCGGTCTGCGCAAGGCGCGGAAACATGGCTGAAGACAGTGCAACGGGTATCACATTCGTTCTTTCTGCCAACTGAAAGGGCACCGTATAAAATGTGACATAGCGAGCTCCCAATTGTGCACCAATCACAAAACGGTCAAGAATGACCATCATCGGCCCTATTACAGACGATACGGTCACCCATCCTCCAAATTGCAAAAGCCTTCCAGACAGTGCTCTGGAAACCTTAAAAGGGTGCCCCATAAGGATACTTGAATAACAACGTTGAAACAGTAGTGCCGTAACGCATAAGCGGGTGAGTATCGTGGCAGGAATCAACCAAGTGAGGTCTGGCCCATACAAAACCGCTACACTGAGTGGAGCAATCTGAAGTAAAGCGGAACCTATAACAGAAATTAAGTTCAATTCAAGGAATCTTGAAAGCCCCTGTAAAGTACCGCTCAACACTCCCGACATTGTTGCGACTGGTACTGCCAACGCAAGCCAGGGCACAGCTTCCAGGACCTCTGGCTTAAGTTCAGCATCTACTGAAAAATGGTTACCAAAAAAATACAACGCGACGGGCCACATGATGAGTGCACCAAGTAGCCCCAATGCACTATTCATCGCCAAAGCCGTCCAAAAGGTCTCCGACCGTTCCTCCGACTTTCCGTTCGCAAGCATTGCGATACGCTGGGCAGTCGCCCGCCCCAAACCTAAATCAAACAGCCCGAAGTAGCCTAGTAATAGCCAGGCAATAGCCAACACACCATAGCGAGACTCACCAACCACATCGATATAGATTGGTATGGTGACGAGAGATACCGCTATAGGAACAGCTGTGCCAAAAAGGTTATATGCCGTATTTTTACGGATACTCATTCTTCTATTTTTCCATAGGGTACGCGCTTGGCTTTAGCCCTCATAGGTTTCGGCATCCTCTAATGACAAGCCTGCTCTGTCCTTTTGTGAAACTAACGGCTCGATTCCAGCTGGTGTCGGCCAAGTAATCGCAAGCGTTTTATCTGACCAATGGATAGAGCGCTCATGTTCAGGCGCATAGAAGTCGGTACACTTGTACTGAAAATCCGCCGTGTCACTGGTTACCAGAAAGCCGTGGGCAAACCCAGGCGGTACCCACAACATGCGATTGTTCTCTTCCGACAGGTATTCCCCTACCCAGTGGCCGAAGCTGGATGAGTTGGAACGCAGGTCTACGGCTACGTCGAACACTTCACCACGGGTTACCCGCACCAGTTTGCCCTGGGGTTGTCTGATTTGATAGTGGAGGCCGCGCAAGGTGTTTTTAACGGAGCGGCTGTGGTTGTCTTGTACGAAGGCGGCGTTGATACCGGCTTCGCGGAAGGCTTTTTCGTTCCAGGTTTCCATGAAAAAACCGCGTTCATCGCCGAACATCTCAGGTTCGATGAGTTTAACGTCTGGAATGCTGGTCTCGATCACTTTCATCGGCCTCCGACCTCCTGTTCGGCCAGCTGCCTTAAATAGTCGCCATAACCGTTCTTTTTTGTTTCTTCGGCTTGATTAAGCAGTTGGTTGCGAGTGATAAAGCCCATGCGATAGGCGATCTCTTCCAGGCAGGCCACCTTCAGGCCCTGACGCTTTTCAAGGGTCTCGATGTAACCGGAGGCTTCGTGCAAAGAGTCGAATGTGCCTGTATCAAGCCAGGCATATCCTCGACCGAGCAGCTCTACGTTCAAATCGCCTCTTTCCATATAGGCCTGATTGACACTGGTAATCTCCAGCTCACCACGGTGGGAAGGCTCAACTGCTTTAGCGATCTCTACAACATCGTTGTCGTAGAAATACAGACCCGTCACAGCATAACGGGATCTCGGTTTTTCGGGCTTCTCTTCGATAGAGATAGCACGTTGATTTTTATCAAATTCCACGACGCCAAAACGTTCGGGATCGGTCACCTGGTAGCCAAAAATCGTGGCGCCGGCTTTGCGATCGTTAGCTGCTTGGAGCCGCTTAGAGAGGCCAGGCCCATGATAGATATTATCGCCCAACACCAAGCAAACCGGGTCATTGCCAATGAAGTCTTCGCCGAGTATAAACGCCTGGGCCAGCCCATCAGGGCTGGGTTGCACAGCGTAGGTAAGCGAAATCCCAAATTGCGAACCGTCGCCCAGAAGGCGTACGAAACCGGCCTGATCCTCTGGTGTAGTAATAATAAGGACATCGCGAATGCCCGCTAGCATGAGCACTGATAGCGGATAGTAAATCATCGGCTTATCGTAGATAGGTAAAAGCTGCTTGGAGATGCCTTTGGTGATGGGGTAAAGCCGGGTGCCAGAGCCGCCGGCGAGTACGATGCCTTTGCGTGCCATTTTTCAATCCTGCGGTTTGGTGAAGTTTCGGCGCTCAGCGAGCGACCGCTCTACGCCTGTTTGCCACGCGGGCAACTGCAATCTTAAGACGTTTCCCAGTTTGGTCGGGTCCAGGCGTGAATTAAGCGGGCGTTTGGCCGGTGTCGGCCAAGCTGTCGTTGGGACCGGTTGAATACGATCCAGTGTGGCTTGTATCGGTACGTTTTGCCTATGAAGGCAATCCGCAATAAACCGCGCATAGCCGTACCAACTGGTTTCTCCAGTCGCGACCAAGTTGAAGATGCCCGCGAGCTCTGAATCCTGCTGGGCCTGTCGAAGCGCCACGGCTGTCACATCGGCTATTAGTTCCGCCCCCGTAGGAGCCCCCAACTGATCGTCAATAACCTTGAGCGAGTCTCGCTCTTCAATGAGTTGAGCCATGGTGCTAAGAAAATTCCTACCTCGTGCCGCATACACCCAACTCGTTCGAAAGATCAGATGACGACAATCCGTAGCCTGGATCGCGTGCTCGCCTGCCAGTTTGGTGGCACCATAATGATTGATTGGGGCCGCCGGATCCTGCTCTCGCCATGGGCGATTACCCGACCCATCAAACACATAGTCCGTGGAGTAATGTACTAGCAGCGCGTCTTGCGCCCTAGCTTCCTCAGCAAGTAGAGCCGGCGCTTCAGTATTGATGGTATGAGCCAAATCGCGGTCTTCTTCCGCGCGATCTACCGCTGTGTAGGCCGCGGCGTTTACGATTACGGTCGGTTTGATTTTCCGTATCGTTGCACGTAAATCATCCAATCTGGCCAGATCGCCGCAAAGACCACTTGGGCCCGTGCGGCTCAACGCTACCACCGTGCCAAGGGGAGCCAAAGCTCTCTGGAGCTCCCAGCCCACCTGCCCGTTTTTTCCCAAGAGCAGGATTTTCATGCCTTGGCCCCCGTGCCCAGTCGCTCACGCTGATAACTTCCATCTTGCACCCGGGCATACCAATCACGATTGTCGAGATACCACTGCACAGTCTTCCTCAATCCCGTTTCGAAGGTTTCCTGCGGTACCCAGCCCAACTCCCTTTCAATCTTGCTGGCATCGATAGCGTAGCGAAGGTCATGGCCGGGGCGATCCGTCACAAAGGTGATCAGGTCTCGGTAGTGGCTTATTGAGCCGGGCCTGGCGTCGCTACCCGTTGGGACTAACTCCTGGAGAAGATCACATAGTGTATGAACGACTTCAATATTTTGAAGCTCGTTGTGGCCGCCGATGTTATAGGTTTCACCTACCGTGCCTTTAGTGAGCACTTTGTAAAGGGCCCGGGCATGATCTTCCACGTAAAGCCAGTCGCGAACCTGGTTACCTTTGCCATAGATCGGCAAGGGCTTGCCTTCCAGAGCATTCAGGATCATTAGTGGGATTAGCTTTTCCGGGAAGTGGTAAGGACCGTAGTTGTTGGAGCAATTGGTGATGACTACCGGCAGACCGTAAGTGCGGTTCCAGGCCCGTACCAAGTGATCGGAACTGGCTTTGCTGGCCGAGTAAGGGGAACTCGGCGCATAGGAAGTCTGCTCTGTGAACAGCCCATCGGGGCCTTCCAGATCGCCGTAGACCTCATCTGTGGAGACATGGTGCAAACGAAAGCGAGTGCGGCCTTCAGCATCCAGCCCGTTCCAATATTGGCGGCAGACTTCCAACAGTGTGTAAGTGCCGATGATATTGGTTTCGATAAAGGCAGCCGGACCATCGATGGAACGGTCCACATGGCTCTCCGCCGCCAGATGCATTACCAGATCTGGCTGATGGTTGAGGAAAACTCTTTCCAGAGACGCTCGATCACAAATATCGACTTTCTCAAATTCATAGCGGCCACTTTCCGATACTTTTATCAATGAGTCTAGATTACCCGCGTAGGTGAGCTTGTCTACATTCACCACGCTATCTTGAGTGTGATCGATAATATGTCTAACTACTGCTGAGCCGATAAACCCGGCCCCACCCGTGACTAGAATCTTCATCTTATTAAGCTCGGCAAAATTACTGTAGGTGGCTACGGTACCAGGGCATCGCAACCGCCAAACCCTCGGCCACACTGTGGGAAGGGCTATAGCCCAATCTGCAAGCAGCCTTGTCGATGTCCGCCTGGGAGTGGCGCACGTCGCCAGGACGGAAGTCGCCGTAGTCCGGCGCCTTGTTGTAAGACACGCCCAGTTTTGCCAGCTCTCCAATAATTCTATCGAATAGCTGGTTCAGGCTGGTGCGGGCGTTGCAGGCCACGTTGTAAATCTGGTCCTTATCTTCCTCGGCGGCCGTCGTCGCTAACAGGTTCGCCTGTACCGCATTTTCCACGAAGCAGAAATCGCGGCTGGTCTCGCCGTCACCGTTCATGCGTACGTTTTCGCCCCGAACCATGGCGGCCGTCCATTTGGGGATCACCGCCGCGTAAGCGCCGTTCGGGTCCTGGCGAGGTCCGAATACGTTGAAATAGCGCAGACCTATGGTCTTAAAGCCATAGGTATCGGCAAAAACGCTAGCGTACAGTTCATTCACGTACTTAGTTACCGCATAGGGTGACAACGGATTGCCGATCTTGTCTTCTACTTTGGGCAAGTCCGGGTGGTCACCGTAGGTGGAACTGGAGGCGGCGTAGGTGAAGCCGCTCACCTCCTCGTCTTTGGCGGCCACCAGCATATTCAGGAAGCCGTCGATATTGGCCTGGTTGGTGGCTATGGGGTCTTCGACGGAGCGCGGGACGGAGCCCAGGGCGGCTTGATGGAGGACGTAATCCGTTCCCTTTACCGCTTCGCGGCAGTCTTCCAGGTTGCGGATGTCGCCTTCGATAAAGCGGAACCGGGCCCACTGCTCTCCAGTCACGAGTGTGTGGACTTCATCCAGGTTGTGACGGTGGCCGGTTGCGAAGTTGTCCAGGCCGACTACGGTCTGGTCCAGCTTGAGCAGGGTTTCCAGCAAGTTGGAGCCGATGAAGCCGGCTACGCCGGTGATTAGCCAGGTTTTGGGGTTGGCTTTTAGGTCGGCTTTTACTTCTTCGTAGCGGGTCATTTATATCCAGTTTGTCAGTAGCTGCTAGCATTCGCGGGCAGGGCCCGCTCCCACAAGTTCGCTCCCACACAGAGAGGTGGTGCCATCCCTCTAGAGACGGAGGTCGACGGCTTCTTTGGGTAGCACGTACTTCAGGTCGTAGAGCACGTGCGGGTCGCGGCCCAGTTGGCGGAATTCGCTGGCGGGCATGGCCTTGAACTCGTTGTGGGCCACGGCCAGGACGATGCCATCGTAGCTGGCGACCATCGGTTTTTCGATGGGCTGGATGCCATATTCCCGGTAGGCCTCGTCCGGGTTGATCCAGGGGTCATAGACGTCGACGGTGACGTTGTAGTCCTGGAGCTCGCGGATCACGTCGATCACTCGGGTATTACGCAGATCCGGGCAATTTTCCTTGAAGGTCAGGCCCATCACAAGCACATGGGCACCGTTGACCTGGATGCAGCGGTCCAGCATGGCCTTGACCAGCTCACTGGCCACGAAGCGGCCCATGCCGTCGTTGATGCGCCTCCCGGAGAGAATCACTTCCGGGTGGTAGCCCACCGCCTGGGCTTTGTGGGTCAGGTAATACGGGTCCACGCCGATGCAGTGGCCGCCCACCAGGCCGGGACGGAACGGCAGGAAGTTCCACTTGGTGCCGGCGGCTTCCAGTACTTCCTGGGTGTCGATGTTCATGCGCTTGAAGATCATCGCCAGTTCGTTGACCAGGGCGATGTTCAGGTCTCGCTGGGTGTTCTCGATCACCTTGGCGGCTTCCGCCACCTTGATGCTGGAGGCCCGGTGGGTGCCGGCGGTGATCACGGAAGCGTAGAGCCGGTCCACGGTGTCCGCCACTTCCGGGGTAGAGCCGGCCGTGACCTTCATGATGTCGGTGACGCGGTGGAGCTTATCGCCCGGGTTGATGCGCTCCGGGCTGTAGCCGGCGTAGAAGTCCTGGTTGAAGATAAGGCCGGAGACGCGCTCCAGCACCGGCACGCAGTGCTCTTCGGTGGCGCCGGGGAATACCGTGGACTCGTAAATCACGATATTGCCGGGCTTGAGGGTCTTGCCGATGGTCTCGGACGCCTT
>Ga0114899_1001293_pt1 | contig 14946 bp, 14 predicted proteins | sample MalvireepMed_215_FD_83497 | JGI IMG/M metagenome (GOLD analysis project Ga0114899, IMG submission 83497) | Marine viral communities from the Global Malaspina Expedition - Malaspina viral metaG DeepMed_215 | ecosystem: Environmental > Aquatic > Marine > Oceanic | place: Mediterranean Sea... | reverse complement strand
TTATCCTTAGAGTTTTCAACTATTTTTTCTGCAAACTTCAGAATTTTTTTCATTACTTTAGTAGGAATGACAGGGTGCGAATAAGTGACTGGTCTCGGATGGTGTAACTCGTTTAGTTGGTTATGTAGTGGTCAACTAATTTTGACCACAGTTTTAGAATCTTGATATCTAATCTCAGATTCATTCGGCGCTAAACCAGCATTATAATGATGTGGTCTAACACTATTGTAATATCCGTTGATATAATCACTCACACTATATTTAGCGTCTCTAAAGTTTTCATATCCAACTTTTGGCATCCATTCCGTCTTAAAGCTTCTAAAAAATCGTTCCATTGGCGCATTATCCCAACAATTTCCGCGCCTACTCATACTTTGTGTGATTTTATAGCGCCATAAACGTTGGCGATATTTCAAACTTGTATAATGACTACCTTGGTCTGAATGAAACATCAGTCCTGACGGTTTCCCTCTGCTTTCATACGCGAGTTCAAGCGCTTTTAATGTTAAATTAGTATCTGGTGACAATGACATCGCCCAACCAACTACTTTGCGTGCAAATAAATCAATAACGACGGCTAAATAGGCCCAGCGATTGCCTGTCCAAATATACGTCACATCACCGCACCATACGGTATCTGGCTCAACAACATCAAACTGTCTATCTAGCAGGTTTGGGATTTCAAGATGCTCATTACCACCCCTTTTATATTGATGCTGTGGTACTTGGCAGCTCTCTAGTTTTAGTTTAATCATGAGCTTAGCGGCGCGATAACGGCTTAATTCAAAACCGTTATTTGTTGCAATTGCTGCGATTGTCCGTGCCCCAGCTGAGCCACCGCTCATTGCATGTATTGCTTTAACTTCAGCCTCTAGCCTTACTTGCTCTGGCGTCGGCGTTGTATCCCGTACAGCCCAATATTTATAGCTGCTACGATGCACATTGAACACGTTACACAGCACGCTAATTGGGTAACGCTCTCGTTGATTTAGCTTCTCAATTAACGAGAATTGTTCAGGGAGTCGGACATCAAGAGAGCGGTAGCCTTTTTTAATATATCCTTTTCTAATTCAATGCGTTGAATTTGCTTTTTAAGTTCACGAATTTCAATTTGTTCGGGTGTCATTGGTGAGGCGGTGGGTGTCTGGCCATTCCGCTCTTGCTTTAATTGAGTTACCCACTTACTTACAGTTGATTTACCCACCCCCATAGCCTTGGCTGCATCTTCTTGTGTATAACCTTGGTCCACCACAAGCTGAGCCGTTTCTAATTTGATTGCCGCAGAGTATGTTGCGCGTTTTAATTTCGTCATTTTTTCACCCAAATTTGTATGCTTATTAGCATAACATTTCTTTCTTAATGGGTGGCCAAAATCACTGTACCCACTACACTTACTTACCAATGCCGTTAAGTTTACCAATAAAGGCAGTGTGACATTAAAAATGACATTACAGCCGAGCCAGGGCGATAAAGAGCAGCGTATTTGTTTTCAGGTTATCGATACAGGAGTGGGGATTGCTCAAGCGGATCAACGCCGTTTATTTGATGCCTTTACACAAGGTGATGAATCATCTACTCGCTTGCATCAAGGGGTTGGCTTAGGGCTGGCAATTGTAAAGCATAGTGTGGCATTAATGGGAGGTGAAATTGCACTCAGTAGTGATAAAGGCCATGGCTGTCATTTTTACTTCACGCTTGATTTAGCGACAGATACCGAGAAATCAGCAAGCTTTACAGATAGACTATTACTGATCACCAGCGCGAAGAGTCAGTTGCTTAATCAGGTTATTACCGCGCATCCTTTTTTCAATAATCAAGCTCTTGAAATAGTCGTAACTGATCCTGATTGTTTGCAACAAGCGCATACCATTGTAATCGATGCTGATGACGTACCTGCCTTTCTCACCTCAGCAATAAAAGCAGTATTACACACTCGTACTACTTCACTCATCGTTATAGAGCACTCGCAACCGAGTCAGCTTTCAATAAATGACTCTTTTATTAGCCAGTATTTACCGCGCAGTGCACTGGCGCAGCGGTTACTTAGTTTAACCCCTGAAAAGTTAAAGAAAGTAACTCAATATAAAGCGGATAAACTACAGGAAGAAATAGCGGGAACCTTAGTATTAGCCATAGATGATAACCCGCTCAACCTCGATATTATTAGCAGTATATTGTGTAAAGCCGAAGTGAATGTTGTGACTGCTAGTGATGCTAAACAGGGGGTTGAATGGGTGAATATATTGCGCCCCGATTTGGTTTTAATGGATATTCAAATGCCGGGTATTGATGGCTATCAAGCAACCCAAATAATACGCCAACAGTTTGACGCCCAGCAATTGCCTATTTTTGCATTAACTGCACATTGTGAGCCTGCCGATATTGCACGTTCATTGAATAGTGGTATGAATAAACATTTAACTAAGCCCGTGGTTGCGCCTATTTTATTGGCATCGATAGCTGATTTAGACATATCTAAGCCTTGCTTTTTTGATAAAACCTTCGCTTTGACACAGTTCAATAATGATGAGAAGCTATTGCAAAGCATGCTTACTAAGTTAGCGGTGTTAAATGAGTCATATTCAGCTGAGCTTCAAAAAGACATACCTACTATTGAAATGGTACGCTTAGTGCATAGTCTAAAAGGGATAGCAGGAAACTTAGGGTTTAACCGATTATTATTATGTGCTCAACATACTGAGCAATTATTAAAAGTGGGCGACAAGAACGCCAATGCTGCAATTAAAGAGCTGATAATACAGTTAAAACAAGTTCATATTTTTATAAAAATTTTAGATGTAAGCAATGATAAATAAAGCAAAAATATTAATTGTAGATGACGATGCGCATAACCGAATCATTTTAGAAAAAACCTTAAGCGATGAGCATGATGTTTACTTAGTGACAAGCGGTGAAGACGCGCTGGCGTTTGTTAAACACACGCAAATAGACTTAATCATTTTAGATATCATGATGCCTGGTATGAATGGTTATGAAGTGCTCGTACAGCTAAAAGAGAACAGTATAAGTCAGGCTATTCCTATTATTTTTATCTCTGCAAACAACCGTCATGAAGATGAGGCAAAGGGGCTAGAGCTCGGCGCAATGGATTATATTGGTAAGCCATTTAGTGCCGCTATTGTGAAAGTTAGAGTGCGGAACCAGTTATTAATTAAGCAAAAAAATGATTTGCTAGAAATACTTGTCTCTATTGATGGCTTAACAGAAATACCCAATAGACGTTATTTAGATGAGAACTTAGAAAGAGAGTGGCGTAGAAGTAAGCGTAACAACTCTCCTTTGTGCGTTTTACTCATAGATATTGATCATTTTAAACGTTATAACGACTACTATGGCCACCGAGCTGGAGACGAATGTTTAAAAACAGTGGCAAAAACGTTAGCCGCGCAATGTGAGCGTGGCGGTGATTTTGTTGCGCGTTACGGCGGTGAAGAATTTGTGGCCGTATTACCAGAAACCAATCAGCAAGGTGCAATCGTTTTTGCCAACAAGTTACGTAACGCCGTTAATGATTTGAATATTGAACATAATGCGTCTTTAAACGCTACACACGTCACCATTAGCATCGGTATTGCTTCTAGTGAGAGTAGCCAAGCTTACACTGAAAAAGCATTGTTAGAAGAAGCTGACTCCGGTTTGTATAATGCGAAAAAGTTAGGGCGCAATCAAATTAGCGCCCAATAAATGCTGTAGTTACTTAGTTTGTCAGCATTTGCAGTGCTGAGGCACCAATACCAACTAATTTATCATTTTTAAATACCAACGGTGTGCATTCATCTTTAGTCATTTTACCATCTGAATGGATGCTGTGCGTTGCATAAAATAAGACTTGGTAAACATCCTCTTCTTTTTTGAGTAATTCGGTGAAGTCAGGTGTTTTTAGGGTTTTTAATACCGACTGATAAGAGCTATCCATTGCCAAGCCTGAAATAATTTCACGATTATTCTTATGTGTTGCTTGCCAGCTAGAAGAACTATTACCAGCCCAATGACCTTCCGCTTCGCCATCGGATACAGCAATAACACAGCCAGTTAAAAAAGGAGCGGTGAGGGCGGCGATTAAAAGTGTTTTTTTCATTTTGTTATTCCCTAGATGATTAATTACAGACTTTAGAGCAAAGACTAGGCCAGTTTTTTAATCCTTAAAAATCAATGGGTTGTTTTTGTTGTGTTTGGTGGGGTGGTGGCTTTTTTAAAATATAAATCTAAAAAGCCACTTTTTAGTAATTTTGACTAAGTTACTTTTATGGCATTAAACCAAGCGATTACGCGACTCTTGTTGACTAAATGCAGCGATATTTAAACTCACTTCTTTAACCAAGCGCACAATAGATTCGGTACTGGCCCACGCGATATGTGGGGTAAGTAGTAAATTATCACCCGTATAATTGGCCAGTGGATTGTTGTGCTCAGCAGGCTCTTTAGTTAGTACGTCAACACCTGCACCAGCAATCACATTGGTTTTTAAGGCTTGTGCTAAGTCGGCTTCGTTAATGATCCCCCCGCGCGCGGTGTTAATAATAAGCGCAGTTGGTTTCATCATTTTTAATTCATTAAGCGTAATTAAGTCACGCGTTTCATCATTAAGTGGGCAATGTACGCTGATAATATCCGCTGTTTTTATTGCAGTTTCAAAAGGCGTGCGTCCTTGGCGACACTCAGCACCTTTGCGCTCTGCAACAATGACATGAGCACCAAAGGCTTCAGCCACTTTAGATACAGCATTGCCCAGAGTTCCCCCACCAATAATGGCTAATGTTTTACCCTGAATGTCATTAAAGCTGTAATCAAGGCGACAAAACATGTCACTTTTTTGCCATGCGCCTTGTTGGCAGTCCGCTTGGTAGCGATGAGTATTGCCTAATAAGTTAGTAATTAACGAAAAGGTATGCTGCACAACCGAGGGGGTTGAATAACCAGCAACATTGGTTACCGCAATGCCTAAATCTTTCGCGGCATTTAAATCAACATTATTGGTGCCAGTTGCTGCAACACAAATAAGCTTTAGCTCAGGTAGTTCTGCGAGTGTTTCACGGTTAAGTACCACTTTATTAGTGATCAACACGTTAGCCCCTGTACTGTGCGCGAGTACTTGGGCAGGACTGGTTAGCGGGTAGCTTGTGAAATTGCCAAGTGATTGAAAAGGCTCAAGTGATGTGCCTGCTAATGTAGCAGAATCGAGAAGGGTAATGTTCATGCGCTTTCCTTATTAAATAAAATAATTTTAATGCTTGACCTTGGTGTGTACTCTAAGGTTTATACTTGGCATCAGTTGGTAGTACATTCGTTGGAGACACAGATGAAAATAGGTGAATTTGCTAATCAGTTAGGTGTCTCTACAGATACCCTAAGATACTATGAAAAACATAATTTGTTAACGCCATCAAATCGAACTGGGTCTGGTTATCGCGATTACGGTGAAGCGGATTTAAAGCAAATGAAGTTTATTTTACGTGCTAAAAATGTTGGCTTTAGTTTGGCTGAGATCAAAGAGTTACTACAAATTAAATTTAAAAAGCATCAGCACTCATGCCATGAAGTAAAAGATTTAACACTACAAAAACGTGACTTAGTCGCAGAGCGCATCGCTGAATTAACACGTTTTCATCAATCACTATCGGTACTTGCTGATAAGTGCTGTGGCGGACAAGAGCCTGCAGATAACTGTTCAATATTAACCACTTTGGAGGACATCGATGGACTTACTCAATAATTTTTGGCAGTTATTTTTATTATCTGCCCCTTGGTTAATGCTTGGTTTACTCATTGCTGGGTTATTAAATGTGTATTTACCAGCCAACTTTTTAAATAAACATTTAGGCAAAGAAGGTTTTTGGACCACAGTGAAAGCGGCTTTAATTGGTGCACCTATGCCGTTGTGTTCGTGTGGTGTTATCCCTGCGGCAATTGGCTTAAGGCGTGCTGGCGCTTCAAAAAGTGCCACTACAGCATTTTTAGTGTCGACACCTGAAACGGGTGTTGATTCGGTGTCAGTTTCGTATGTGTTATTGGGCCCATTTATGGCGATTATTCGTCCCATAGCTGCGATTTGCAGTGCTATTGTTGCTGGTGTATTAGTAGGGCGAGATAGTGATAAACAGCAAATAACAGCAGCTGTAGAAACTGAAGTAAAAACCAGTTGTTGTACGACTAAGCCAGCAGAGGTTGAAGTAAAAACCAGTTGCTGTGCGGCTAAGCCAGCAGAGGCTGAAGCAAAAACCAGTTGTTGTGCGCCTAAGCCGTCCCAGCCAAAAGCTGAAACTAGCTGTTGTGATACAGCACCTACAGCATCGCAAAGCCAATGGCAGAAGATGCGACAAGCAATCAGTTTTAGCTGTAATAAACTGTTATCCGATACTATGGTGTGGCTAATGATTGGTTTATTCTTTGCAGCCCTTGTACAAACATATGTGCCGGAGTCATTTTTAACTCAGTGGGGCAGTGGCATTTTAGCTATGCTGGTGGTGATAGTGATAAGTATCCCTATGTACATTTGCGCCACAGCATCTACCCCTATTGCGGCAGGGTTATTATTGAGTGGAGTATCTCCGGGGGCCGTATTGGTATTTATGCTTGCGGGGCCGGCTACCAATATTGCTACGTTAGGTGTTGTGGCTAATGAGCTTGGTAAACGTGCCGTGGCTGCTTATTTAACTGGGGTTATTGGTGTGGCGTTAATATTTGGCTTTTTAGCGGACTATTTAGTGACTGAGTTTGGCTTTGTCGTCAGCCCATTATTAGGTGAGGAGCATGAAGTGCTGCCACATTGGTTAAGTTTTATTTGCGGTGTTATTTTACTGCTACTTATCTTGCGTTTAGTGGCTAAAGCATGGCAGGCAAAGCGAAAAGTAACTGGTAAGAGCATTGCTTAAACAAGCGCCCTATAAGTACTTTTAACAACACTAATCAGTTTGAACTAAAATGCAATAGTGTGACTTAGTTCGCATTTTAGTTTGCCTGAGTTATAATCGACAGAATAATATAAACGGTACGTATTTTACGTGCCGTTTTTTTAACTTTATAGATGCAGTAATGAGTGAATTAGTGGATAAGTACGCCGATATAAGACCTTACAACGACGACGAAGTAGCAGCCTCAGTTGCTCGTTTGATTGCCGATAACGCATTTATTGATGTATTAGCAAAATATAATTTGCCGCGCTTTATATCTTCGCTGCCATTTTTTGCGCGTTTTTTAGTTCGCCGTCAATTACAAAAAAAATGGGGTAGTGTTAGTTCTGTTGAGCAAGTACAGCAGGAAGTGGCGAAATATTTAGCCTTATTGGTTAAACGTACAACCTCAGAAGTTACCTTTTCAGGTTTAGACCAACTGGATCCAAAACAAGCTTATTTATTTATCTCAAATCATCGCGATATCGTGCTTGATCCAGCATTAGTTAACTGGGGATTGTTTAGCCATAATATGAAAACAGTGCGTATCGCCATTGGTGATAACCTACTGCAAATTCCATATATTACTGAGCTTATGCGACTAAATAAGAGCTTTATAGTGAAACGTTCAGCGAAAGCGCCAAAAGAGATGCTCAAAGCGCTATCACAGCTCTCGGCGTATATTTATGATTCGCTCGCTGGTGGAGATTCGATTTGGATCGCACAAAAAGAAGGCCGTACCAAAGATGGATTTGATCAAACCGATCCAGCGTTACTAAAAATGTTGCAATTAAATGGTCGTAAGCAAAAGAAAGAATTTGGCGAATACATTAAAGAGCTCAAAGTGGTGCCAGTTGCAATCTCTTACCAATACGAGCCTTGTGCTATAGCTAAGGCAAAAGAGCTATATCATAAACAACATCATGGGAAGTATGTTAAATCGGCGGGTGAAGATATTGCCAGCATTGTTGAAGGGTTTAGTTCAGCCAAAGGGCATGTGCATTTATCGTTTGGTCAGCCTATTGAGTCAGGTTGTGACAGTGCCGATGAACTGGCAAAAACCATTGATAAACAAATTATTGATTCGTTTTACTTACACCCAGGCAACTTTATTGCTGCTGGCTGCACTGAGGCGGTGATCAATAAAAATGACGTAGTACAATTTGAAGAACGTTTGGCCAAGGTGCCAGAAGAGTTAAGGGCTTTGGTTTTAGCTATGTATGCCAAGCCATTTCATCGAAAAACACAAGTAGATGAACAAAGCTGTGAGCAGTAATTAACAGCTTAAGCTAACAACAAAGCAGCAATTTATTTGCTGCTTTTTTTTTGCACAAAAATAGCGCTATACTCAGGCTATGCTTTTAATACCGGAGGGTAAAATGCAACAAATTGAAATATTTGATATTCCTAACCCTTGTAAAGGTATTTGCTTAGTTAATAATCGCGGTTATTGCAAAGGCTGTTATCGCAGTCGCGATGAGCGTTTTTCATGGAATTCGTTAACGAATTCCCAAAAGAAAAAAGTATTGAGTTTATGCCAGCAGCGCTATAAACGTTACTTACAGCAAAAAAATAAAGTGGCACAATCATCACCGCAAGCAGATCAACAAGGTTTTGATTTTTAAAACTGTAGGTTGTATTTTGACCTGAGTTTTGCAACTGTGCCGTTATTGTGTAACTTATCCAGTGTAGCTTCTAGCTGGGGAACAATATCCGCATGACTGTGATGTAAATAATGATAAAGCGGATAGGTTGCAACGACTTGTTTTTCATAGCAGCCTAAAGAGGGAGGAATGGTTTTATTTGCCATCGCAAAATCAATAAGTAACGCTCCTTGTACTTTTTGCTGGATCAGTAAGTTAAGCTGCGTATTATTATTTTTAACTTCAATTACCTTACCTTGAAAATCAATACTGTCTAAATATCGCTGTTGCACAGGGTAACTGGAAATAATAGCAACGCTATCTATGGTTTTAGTGGAGCTGGGCTCACAGCGTTTATAAAGTTCAAGGTTAAATTTAAAGAGTGGATAGTTAACTCGAATTAAATTTTTATAGGCACTTGCAATACTGATATCGCGAGCAAGCTGCCCATCTAACATGCCATTATCTGCTGCAAATAGTGCATTTTGACGATTAAAATCGACAATATTTAGTTTAAAGCCCATATCTGCATAGGCCAATTGTAATAGCTCAATGGTATAGTTTGCTTGTTGAGTGTTTTGCGGGCGATTAAATGTGTAGCTATAACTGTGCGCAAAAGACATATTACTAAAAACTAAGCACAGTAATACCAGCAATCCGTTAAAGCGTTTAAGCACGTCAGTATTTCCAATTAATTGCGGCAAGATAATAAGCGGCTATAGTAACAAATTGTCTGTCTTTTGCACAGTTTGCATTAGTAATCTTGCAACAGTTACCACCAACAATTATTGATTACGTTGAATTATTTACAGTCGCTTATTTTTATTAGTTATTGAGTTAGTTTTTTATAAGTTTAAACGTATAATCTACGTTTTATTGAGCGAGGGGTTGTTGACCTTTGCGGATGAAAATTTGTTCAAACTAGGGGCGCTCGGCGCGAGTTGTTTAATCTAGTGGGCTAGTAAAAGTCGAGCAAAGCCTCCGTGTGCTGCTCACGGCCCTTACCTGTATTCATGCAGGCAACAATAAGTTTATAGCCCCTAATAATTGGAGTGAATATGAGTTTTAATCTGTGTAACTTGCCGCGAGAGCAAAAGTATCAAATTCAGTTAGATTACGAGGCCTCATTTTGGGCTTATCAAATTAAGCGCGGTAAAAAAACGCGTGAGCAAGTGTACGACACTCTGCATAGTCGTCCTGTTGCAGAGCAAGGTGTTTTAAAACAAAAATTTGAGCAGTATTTGGCTATTATGCTTAGCTAGGGTTTGCCTACTATGCTTGTAATTAAACAATTAGAATCAATTAAAACGCCCTTAGTTAATAAGTTTTATACGTTACATCACGTCCGCGGCCGTGCTAACAAACAGGATCAAGTCTGGGTCGCTTACGATAATAATACGATTATTGCCGCCTGCCGGTTACAGAATAAGCCCACTTTTTTATTTTTATCAACGGTGTTCGTGGCTCCTTCTTATCGTTTAAAGGGGGTGGCAACCCAGTTATTAGTTGCCCTTTTAAATGCGCAAACAGAACCAGTTTACACCTTTGCTTATCAACGCCTTACTGATTTTTATCAAGCACTTGGTTTTAACCAAGTGTTAACATATACTCCTGCATTATTAACGCTATTTGATGCCTATAAGCACCGAAATATTACCGCATTGAAATATCAATAAAACATAAATTAGCAATAGGACAAGCATGGGTATGAGTATTAATGGGTTTATCACAGCCATATTTGTGCTGTTTATGCTCATAAGCGTTGAAGTAACAGCGCAAGTAAAACGATTATCCCCAAGCGAAGGCTTATCTCAAAGTTACGTTAATACCATGCTTATCGATAACAATGGGTATTTATGGCTCTCTACTGAGGGAGGCCTTAACCGATACGATGGCTATCAAGTTATTCCAATCAATGGCCCTAATGGTGAGTTAGAAGAGGCGATCATCGATCGCATATATCAAGACCAACAAGGGCATATCTGGATTGCCTCCTTATTAGCAGGCTTGTTCAGATACGATCCGAAAACGGATACCTACCAACAATACATAGAAAAACCTGTCACAGAAGAGCAAATACTACAGCAGTCCGTTTTTACTATGTTAGCCACCGATGATAAAACCTTATGGATTGGACAAGGCCGAGAGTTTGCAAAACTCGATATAGACAACGGCTCTATTACCTCATTATTTACACTTCCTGAGCAATTTGAAAATGCGTTTGTGCGTACTTTGTTTCATTATAACGGTTATATTTTTATAGGTAGCACAGACGGCGCGTATGTTTTTAACATCGCAACACAGCAGGTAAGGCCACTCGAGTACTTGAGCGAAACGGATGTACATATTTATCAAAAGAATGTGAAATCATTTGCGCTAGGTAATAACAATCAGTTGCTTGTAGGTGCGGTTAAGGGCTTATACGCTGTTGATATTAGTAATTTAGAGGCAATGTTTAACAACCGCGAACAATCATTTACAAGCCAAAAATTACTGGCCGATTTGAATGTTTGGGATATTGATAATCAGCAAGGAGTGCTCGATTTAGCAACAGATAAAGGCCTGCTTTGTTTTAATTTAACTACTAAAAAAGTGGTAAAAAATAAACGTATCCAACAGAGTAAGTACACCCTCGCCGATAACAGTATTATTGATATGGTGAAAGATAAATCGGGCGGAATGTGGCTAGCCACTAAAACCGATGGTGCGTTTTATTTATCGGGCGACAATTACAAGTTTTATAATGTAGAGGGAAATGCACTGGTTGGGGATGGTTTATCACATCATTCGGTATGGTCAATTAAGGAGTTCCAAGAAAAGCTATGGTTAGGCACACACAATGGTTTAACTGCGGTTGATTTAAAAAGTAATCGCTCAAAGGTGTATTTAAAAGATTATAAAGTCGATTTACTGACCACAGAGTTTACTATTTTCAAAATTATGCCTTACAAAGATAAACTCTGGTTGCACTCAAACCGAGGATTATTCATTTTTGACCCGCAAACTCAGCAACTTACCCAACCAAAAACCAACAGTCCTACCAATCAGATTTTTTTAAATGATTGGATACATGGCCTGACATTGCTACCAAACGGGGATTTGTATTTTGTACACCCAGATCATGGTATGTTTAAATATAATATTGATAGCCGACAATTAGTTCACTTAAAAGGCGAATTAGCACAATTTGACCCTTTTTTAGCGCATGGCTTTTTACCCCCATTACCGCACCAACCCGAGAAGCCATTATTTTTTAGTGGTGGCGTTTTATATCAATTTAACCCCAATGATTTAAGTTTAAACACCATTTATAAAGTGCCTAAACACCATGAAAATGTAGCCGTTAGTATTCTTTCCTACGTGGTAGATGGGCAAGGCATACTTTGGCTATCGTTATCTAATTTTGGGCTGATTGGTATAGATGCAACAACCTATGAGTTAGTGCATACAATTGATTTAGATAAAAATAAACTCAGCACCTTGTTGTACGATATAGTTCTTGATGAAGAGGGAATGATTTGGATGAGTAGCCATAAAGGAATATGGCGACTAAATCCTGAAACAATTCATTTTCAGCAATTTACAACATCAGATGGGGTGCTCTCTGCTGAGTTTAATAATGGCGCTATGGCTAAGTTAGCGGATGGTCGAATCGCCTTCGGTAGCCTCAAGGGTTTTACCTACTTTGATCCAAAAGACAATAAAAATAGCCAAGGTTTATTAGATCAGGTCAATATCACGCGCATCAACTTAATGTCTCGGGACTTGTCTATAAATTTACAGCAGCCATTAAAAAATATCACTTTAAATCATGATGATATCGGGCTTGAGATTGCATTTTCAGCGATGTCATTTAGCTTCCAAGAGCGCATTATTTATGAATATCAGCTCGATAAAGGTAAAAAAAGTTACACCCGAAATAATCGAGTGGTGTTTCCTAAATTAAACCCCGGCAGTTACCAGTTAAAAGTCTGGGCAAAAGATCCACTGACCGGCGACTATACTGCGCCAGCAACGTTAAATATTAAAGTGAAATATCCGCTATGGCGTGCTCCATACTTTTTAGCGCTTTATGCCATTTTATTGATCACCATAGTGACTGCATGGGTAATGAGGCGCAACAAAATACAGCGTATCTTATTGGCAGCACACAAAGAAAGCCAAGACAGTGAGGCGCGTTTAAAGCTTGCACTAGAGGGAAGTGAGTCCGGGGTATGGGATTGGCAGGCGAGCCAGTTAAATATTTATCAGCCTAGATTAGTCAACGAATTAGGCTACGAGGATGACTCGGTGAGTTTAGATGCCTACCTAGAAAAAATTCACCCTCAAGAGCGTGCTATTTTTAGGTTGGAGTGGTTAGAATTTTTATCAACAGATAAAGGGTATTTTAATTGTACCTACCGATTACGCCACGCCAAAGGTCATTGGCGCTGGTACAAAGATTTTGGCAAGGTGGTTGAATGGGACAAAAAAACGCCGCAAAAAGTAGCCGGTACGTATACCAATATGACACGCGAAAGGGTGTTTGAAGAGCATGCGCGGTTATTTACCGCCGCGTTTGAACAAACCCGAGATTGGGTGTTTATCTTAGATAAAAACTTTAATATACGTGCCTCAAATAAATCGCTGCAAAGCGCTTTTGGCTTATCAGCAGAGCCTCGTTCAACCCGTGCGCTTAATTTGGGAATGTCCCGCAATAGCTATTTTGATTATTTACGAATTATGCAAAAGCTTGAAGTGGGCGAACATTTTTCATGTGAAGACACTGTCGTTCTGGCAAACAAAGAGCAACGCCATGTACTGGTTAAAATAAGCGCCGTAGCTGATGAAAGCCAAAGGCTGAGTAGTTTCGTGATTATTTTAACGGATATTCATGCACAAAAGTCAGCTGAGAGCGAACTGCATATACTGGCTAATTACGATTCACTTACTGGGCTGCCAAACAGAACCTTGTTTAACGACAGAGCTATACATGCCATCGATCAGGCGCGCCGCCATCAGTGTAAAGTGGCTTTGTTACACGTTAATATAAAACGGTTTAAGTATTTTAATGATTCATTTGGCACAGAAAACGCCGATGAGATAATAAAGCTGGTGGCGAACCGCTTGAAAACAGCATTACGTCCTTGTGATAGCGTCGCGCGTTTAGGCGGTGATGAATTTGTAATTCTAGTTGAAGATATTCAGCAAATAGAAGAAGTATTACTTATATGCACCAAACTAATGGATTGCGTGAGTAAAGACATTGTAATGAATCAGCAAAGCGTCAATGTGCACCTAAGTATTGGTGTGGCTATTTTCCCTGATGATGCCGCGCATTATAAAGCACTATTGAAAGCATCAAATGTGGCGCTTTATTATGCTAAAGATGGCTTGGAAGGGTGTTATAAGTTTTACAAACAAGAAATGAATCAACGTGTTGAAAGAGCGATGCATTTAGAATCACAGTTGATCAAAGCTTATCATGAACATGAATTTTGTAATTATTATCAACCCATTATTAATGCGTCTACGCAAAAAACAGTGGGCTTTGAGGTGTTACTACGCTGGCCTGATAATCAGTTAGCGAGTACGCAAGAGTTTGCAAACGTAGCTGAAAATATAGGTTTAATCACTAAAATAATGCTACAAACATTTAAGCGTGCTTTGGTGCAGTTAGCTCGTTGGCGTAAAGTGTGTCCTGATCTATACCTATCAATTAACCTCTCAGCACTGGATTTTGAATTTATCGGACTCGTCCCTGAAATTCGCCAAGCACTAAACAATGCAGCACTGCCGCCCGAGGCTATTGTATTTGAAATAACAGAGTCTATTTTAATGCGAGACTCAGAACATGCGCTTAAAAATATGGACTTATTAAAGCAACTAGGCTGTAAGTTGTACATGGATGATTTTGGAACAGGGTATGCCTCGTTAACTTATTTGAAGCGCTTTCCGATTGATGTATTAAAAATAGATCGCAGCTTTGTGCAAGATATTGGTATTGATTCGGATAACGAAGCGATTATTCAATCTACACTAACTTTAGCAAGCAGTTTAGGTAAAGAGTGTATTGCTGAAGGGGTTGAAAGCGCACATCAGTTGGCTTTTTTAAAAGCGCAAGGTTGTAGCTACTTTCAAGGTTACTTGTTTAGTAAAGCGGTGCCTAAAGAGCAGGTGCTTGAGCTTATTGAGCACGATTGGCATCCTGTATTCTCACAAGCTTAAAGCGCCGCTTAGTACATTATTTTATTAAGGAACCTGAACTCTGGATAATAAATCAATCTCAAGCAGCTATTTTCAGCGCTAACTGCATTAAATTTACTAGCAATAGGCTAGCTATTGACGTGTAATTTCGCCTTGTTTTCGTTAAAAATCTCTGGCAAGAGAAAAATAAACATAAAAATCATTTT
>Ga0114899_1001291_pt1 | contig 14961 bp, 10 predicted proteins | sample MalvireepMed_215_FD_83497 | JGI IMG/M metagenome (GOLD analysis project Ga0114899, IMG submission 83497) | Marine viral communities from the Global Malaspina Expedition - Malaspina viral metaG DeepMed_215 | ecosystem: Environmental > Aquatic > Marine > Oceanic | place: Mediterranean Sea... | reverse complement strand
TGCACCGTGAGCGCTGACTGCGTGGGCACCAGGCCGCGTATAATCCCGCCAAAATTAAAAAACGAGGTCGCGCCCCAGGTTTCGATATCTGCAATATCCGAATACCACAACTGCCCGGTCGCCCCGTCTACATTGCCAATCCACAGCCGATTATCATACCAAGCAATATGCTTTCCCTTGGTAAATCGCCCGTCGTCGTCAAGGGTCGAAGCATTGCCCGAGCCGGTCCATTTAATTGCGTCGGTATCGACGCCGTTGGTAACCACCAGGGTACCGTTGGCGTCGGCCCACTCAAAGGTATTGTCGTTGCCGGCGGTAATCGTCGTACTGCCGGTTATATCGGTCCAGCCCGAATTATAACGATAGAGTTTATTTCCGGCGGCAATTACTACGTGCGTAGTCGCGCTATCCGGTTTAAACTCTACGGCCAGGTTCACCGTTGGGCCGCCCGACAGGGCGCTGGCGCTTTGATACGAGAGCGTCCCGGGCCTCGATGTCGCTTGACCGGCCGCGCCCAGGCGCACGTTTTCCATATCGGATAATTCATCCGGCGCGCACTCCTCGGGAGGTATGTCGTAGCGCACCGTTCGCCACGGTCCCAACTGGAGCGGTTCGGCGGCCAGTGCCATTATCGACCCCCTGCGCCGCTCTGGCCGCTTTGTACCGTGGTCAATCCTCCGGCCCGGCCCAAAGATTCAAGCAATCGGGGCCGCTGTTTCAATCCCCGCTGCAGCCCTGTTTGACCCGTCAAAAGATCCACCCCCGTGCGCGTGCCAAGAACCAACCCGCCACCCAGACTTGCCGCCGAACGGCCTAATATGTCGCCGACCGCAGTCATTGGATTACCGGAGAAAACCTTGCCCAATAAAGCCAGATTAAAAGGACTTGCAATATTCGCACCCGATCCGGATGGATTCATAAATTGCTTTTCTGACTTTTGCGCCCCTTCGACCATGTTAGCAAAGCGGGTCAAATCATCGGCTAAAACAGGCCCGAAAATTTCATCTAATGCGCCCGGCTTCAAATTTTCCAATTTCCGAACTAACTTCTCACCGTCTATAACGAACTGATCCGGCGTTGTTTTCGCATATCGAGCGCCGCGCCATATAGAAGCCTTTTTTAAATCTTCCAGGACAGAACTTTGCAGATCGGTCCATGCCTTTTGTCCGCGCACCGAGGGGTCGATGCCTTTTTCTTTTACCCCTTCGGCCCCAACATATCGCTTTAATCCCCTGATTTCTTCCGGCGTCAACCCTTCGCCTTTGGTGAGCCTCGCCGGAATATCTGACCATTTCTCTTCATTCCGAAACAAACGGCCAACAACGCTTGATTTGTCTATGTCAAATAAGCCCGACGCATAAGACCGCGCCGCTTTCCCTGTTTCGAGCGCCGCCTGGGAGGGGAGGCCAATATCGGGAATATCGGTTTTTGGTTCGGTCGTTCGCGCGAGGATTTTTTGATAGCTTTTATTTATCTCATCATTAGCGACCGTCAAATCGTCCACGTCTACGATGCCGGCCCTTTTGGCCTCTTCAAATTCTCGGGCTATAGCCTGCAAATCGTCCACGGTGCCGGCGTTTTCGATGCGCTCAAATAACGGGCCGATCTGGCCGCGTGCCGCTTCGGCTTGTTCCCGTGCAGCGCCGCGCTCGAATGATTCGGCGCCGGCCTGGAATTTCTCGAAAAAACTTTTCGTGCGGATCGCTTCCATGAAATCGGCAGCGCTTTCGATGCCGGCCGCCTGAAATATCGAATCCCCCTGTTCGCTTCCGCGCACGTTTTCCAGCATTTCCTCAATGGTCATCCCCGGATTTCCCTTTAGCTTGCCTATAGCCATAATCAAGCCCCGGTCGGCGTCCATTGCGCCCCGAATGCGCTTTAATTCGCTGGGCATTAGGCCGCCCATGCCGCGCACGATTTGGTTGGGCGTCAATACTTCGCCCGCTGCGCGCGCAATTTGGGCCGTTTTTATATCCAGGTCTATTGCAGGCGCTGGAGGTGGAGCGTCAGCGCCCGGCCGCGTGCTTTTCTTGCCGCCCGCTTCTAAAAATGCCTCCCAATCGTCATTTAACCCCATCCAGAGGCGTTTCATTAATCCCGCTGGCCCTCCGGCCATCGGCGTGGCCCAGCTTTTTGGATCTATCTGATCGCCTAACGCTTCGCGTTCTAAATTCAAACGGTCAAAGGTTTGAATCTTTTGCGCTGCTTCTATTGCGTTGTGCAAATCTTCCAACCCCGCCGTCCCTACTTTTTCCCGCCTAATAATCTTTGACTTTAAAATCTCTTGTATTGCCTTTTGCGTATTGCTCAAATCCGGCTCAGCGTTCGGATCAACCAGTTCCTCGAAAGCCTCGTAACGCCGCCGGCGCGTAGCCAATCGCCCGAACTCGGGATCAGTTTTTGTTTTTGTTGCCGCTTCCTGAAGGCGCGAACCAACCCCGAGCCGTTGCTCTTTAGTTATTGGATCGATGCCCTGCGCTCGGCCCATCGCCTCAAAGCCGCGCTCGACTTCTTGCGCAAATGGCTTATCGACCGACTCGCGCACCCGCCGCCCGCCGCCCGGGGATTCTCTTATGCGCTGCTGAAATTCGCCCACCATTTCCGATTGCGTCTGCACATCTAAAGGCGCGCGCGCTTCCATTTGTGTACCAAAGCGCAGATCAAAGACGCCTAAGTCTTCTAATGTTTTCGCCACCTCCGGCTGCACCGGCACCTCTGGACCCGTCAGACCGGCCGGGCCGCTGCGCGTTGTGCGCCGGGCTTTTGATACCAAGCCACGCAAAGGACGCGCTATTGCTCTCCCCACGCCCTCGCCTGCCACGCCCAGCGCCGCCTCAGTGCCAACCCGGCCCCAATCGGTCGGCTGATCTGCCCCGAAATGCTGCGCTATCTGCTGGCGCGTCCACTCGCCGGCGCCCGAACCGGCAGCCGCGCCACCGGCTGCCGCTGCAAACGCACCTGGCCCCGTTGTAAGACCAGCCAGTCCCGCCGTTAAACCTCCAACCGTTCCCAAAGCAATAGAAGGCAGCTCACCGCCAACGTCGGCAACATCGCCCCAATCAAAACCGGGAGGATCTACATTTATATAGCCGCCTCCGGGTCTATCTATGACGACCTTATCACCCACCGGCCGGGCTTTATAGCCCGCTTTTTTATATATATTTGCTTCCTGCTCTGGCGAGGCTGCAAAGCTAGCTTGGAAACGATCCACAAAGCCCGGCCGCGCTTGCGTTATTCCTTCCCGGGCTTGCTTAACAGCTTGTTTTATTTCCTGGCGCGTAAATCCTTGCTGCAATAACTCGTGAGTTCTATAGCGCCGCAACTCTTCCGTAGTAGGATTTGCCATTGTTTAATGCCCGTGTATTAAAATTGAAGGGGAGAGGCCATGTTTCGGCGCCTTAAATCGCGGCCTTTTGTTATTCCTGGATAGTCCAACTCCTCTAAATCGGCCGCGTGCTGACGTAGATAAGCCTCAGAATCCCCTTGCGCCGGCGCCCCCGGTGCAACCTGTGGATTAACTTTCCCCAAATTTGACAGCAGGGTAGACCCGCCCGGTGGTGTAAAAAATCTTTCTCGATGCCCCAAGATTTCATTTAATTTTGCTTTTTCTATTTCTGGCAACCGGAAAGGGTTTGATGCAATTTGGAACATTTGCACGTATTCCGGCGAATCCCTGCCAAATTGTGGCATTGTTTCCGACTCAATATAACCCGTCGCTATTCTGTCAATATCTGCCATTCTATTGCGATAGGCACTTAAAGCAAGGTTAAAAATTGTTTGCCGCGCTTCATCGTCTAACTTGTCGCCTTTTTCTATTTTTTGTATAAATATTCCCGCTCTTTGAAATACGCCTAAAGCCTGAGCTAAAGTATTATATTCGGCTTCGCGCACCACGCTTCCCGGGTCTTGCATCCTTGCCAACAATTTAAGAAGTTGAATGTCGGTTAAACCTGGCGCCCCTTTCTCTTCAAACGCGGTGATCACCTCGGTCATTGCTTGGCGAACATCGTTCCGTATTTGAATAGTCGGCTCTTTGATCAGTTTTGCATGGAACTTATCAACCCGTTCCTGGTCTGCTTGGCTCAAAGCCATTTCGCGGTCCAATGCTGCCACTTTATACGTGGCAAACATCGCCGACTTTTGCGCTGGCGTAAATTCAAGATTGCCCGCTGCGTTTATTACTGCGGGAGAATTAAAAAACTCATCTTCGGACAATCCCGGCATTACAGTGCCAAAGGCCGACGCAACACCAAGCACGGCCGAAGTGTCCGGCATTTCTGATAACGCTTTTTGATACTCTGTTTTTATCTTGGTTAAATCTATATTTGCCCGTGCGGCTTCGGTTTGCAGATTAAATAGCTGTTCGTCTCTTTCTCTCTTTGTCTGCTCATTTCCCAATCGAGCAAATTCTTCCTGATAAATCCCCCTCTGCCGATCTGTAAAATCCGCAGTAGGATCTACCGGCACGGCGGGCTTTTCCGCTGGTTGTGTAGTGAAAGGAACTTCGCTACGTCGAGCAGCTTCCGCTTCCCGCTGGGCAATAATTTTATCAGCTTCATCTCGCCCAAATTTAGCGACCAACTCAGCATATGAATCGGCCCCGCTCATAGAGCTTTTGACTCGGGCTTCGCTCATAAGGGAATCCTCCGGCGCCGCTGTAGTGCCGCCGTAATAGGCCGCCCGAGCGGCATCTGTTGCCTCTTGTCTGCGCAATTCTAAGCCGCGCTCTTTGGCCAAATCGGCTTGCGCTGCCACGTTACCCTGCGCCGCTTTAATTTGCAACTCGCGCAACTTGGCTTGATCGGCCTGCGCGCGCTGCTGCTGCCCTACTTGCAAAGCCTGGCCGCCAACTTTCGCCAATTTCTCCAAACCGCCGACCTTCGAGGGCGTATATTCCGGAGACATTACATTGCGGCCGGCAACCAAATTGACCAGATTGGCGCGGCTTTGTGCGTCGGCCATTCGTTCGCGGTCTTTTTCTTCGCGTCCCAATTGCTGATAAGTGCCGACGCTCTGCGCCAGCGCAGGGAGCAAATTCATAAATGTACCGCCCCAATCGCGGCCCTGCCCTGCTTGCGCCTGGCGCTCGCGCGCCACATCCTGCTGCCCTGCCTGGCCCACGTCATAGGTTGCCAATGGAGAACCTGGGCCTTGATTCAGCCCGGCCTGGAATTGTACGCCCTCGCCGCCGGTTGACATTCCAACAGACGGATTCATGGATAGAATAGCGCCGCCGAGTCTGCTTTCTTCGATGTCCTTGCCTCTATCCTTTGCCCAGCTCCATAAACCCATAATTACACGCCTTTTTAACCGTTGTTATTTAAGAAAAAGGACTAGCATATTCCGCTGCTAATGCGTCCGCTTCCGCTTGTTTCTTTCTTTGCTCTTCTAATCTTAATTGCTCTTCATGCGATAATGTCGAGTTAGTTATACCGCCTTCCCCAAGACCTCCGGAAATACCGGGCGTAGGCCGTAAGCCTAAACCTTGCATTAAGCGTTCAGTTTCTGCTTTAGCATAGGCTTTGTCGTCATATCCCAGCATTTTCTTTTGACCCTCGTCTTGCGCGCCTAATAACATACTAAGCGCTAAACGGTCCCTTTCGGCTTTGCTTTGCTCTTGCTCCATTTGCGTTGAAGTTTCAAATTGCCCAGCCTGCTGCGCCAAACGCGCCGCTTCCTGCTCGCCCGTGGTCGCAAACTGGCTCGCCTGCTGCGCTAAACGCTCGCGCTCCAAATCCTGACGCGAGCCTTCCATGCCCATTTCAAACTGACGGCCTTCTACCGCTTCCTTTGCCTGCGGCGCCAGACGTGCCGCTTCCTGCTCGCCAGTTGTCGCAAATTGGCTCGCCTGCTGCGCCAGACGTGCCGCTTCCTGCTCGCCAGTTGTCTCAAATTGGCTCGCCTGCTGCGCCATACGCTCGCGCTCCAAATCCTGGGTAGCGCCAAACTCGCCCATACGCAACCCACGATCCAGCGCCGCCTCACTGGCCTGCTGCGCCAAACGCGCCGCTTCCTGCTCGCCAGTTGTCTCAAACTGCCCAGCCTGCTGCGCTAAACGCTCGCGCTCTAATGCCTGACGCGAGCCTTCCATGCCCATTTCAAACTGACGGCCTTCTACCGCTTCCTTTGCCTGCTGCGCCAAACGCGCCGCTTCCTGCTCGCCCGTGGTCGCAAATTGGCCCGCCTGCTGCGCCATACGCTCGCGCTCTAATGCCTGGCGCGAGCCTTCCATGCCCATTTCAAACTGACGGCCTTCTAATGTTTGCTTTGCTTGCTGCGCCATACGCGCCGCTTCCTGCTCGCCCAATGTTTCAAACTGGCCCGCCTGCTGCGCCAAACGCTCGCGCTCTAAATCCTGGGTAGCACCAAACTCGCCTATGCGCAACCCGCGATCCAGTGCCGCCTCGCTGCGCGCTTCCGCGCGCGCAGTCGCTTCCCGCTCGCCGGCGGTTTCAAACTGGCCGGCCTGCTGCGCCAGGCGTTCGCGCTCCAGGTCCTGCGAAGCACCAAACTCGCCCATACGCAACCCACGATCCAGTGCCGCCTCGCTTGACGCTTGCGCCAAACGCGCCGCTTCCTGCTCGCCAGTTGTCTCAAACTGCCCAGCCTGCTGCGCCATACGCTCGCGCTCCAAATCCTGACGCGAGCCCTCCATGCCCATTTCAAACTGACGGCCTTCTACCGCTTCCTTTGCCTGCTGCGCCAGACGTGCGCGCTCTAATTCGCCTTGCTGCTCTCTCGCTGTCCGCTGCTCTTCTATCGAAGCGCCAAACTCGCCTATGCGCAACCCACGATCCAGCGCCGCCTCGCTGCGCGCTTCCGCGCGCGCAGTCGCTTCCCGCTCGCCGGCGGTTTCAAATTGCCCAGCCTGCTGCGCCAAACGTTCGCGCTCTAAAGCGCCCGCTTGCTCTCGGGCCGCTGTGGTTTCGCCCAGCGTGCCGCCAAATTGCTGCGCTTGCTGCGCTCGATCCAGCGCCGCCTCACTGGCGACTTGCTGCCGGCCCGCCTGCGTTTCGCCCAACGTGGCCGTAAACTCTTCGCCCCGTTGCCCCAGGCGCTCGCGCTCTAAAGCAGCCTCTTGTTCGCGGCCGGCGCGTTTCTCTTCTAAAGTTTCCCCGAATTGGCCGCCTGTTTGCGCTAATTTTTCCCGTTCGACCGCTTCGGTGCCCGAAAAACGCGCTTGCTGGACCGCCTGGGGCAAAATGGTCCCCAACATGCGATTTAAACCGGCCGCCTTTACGGCCTGCCGACCGCGCAAAGTGTCCGCGTCAAACCGGCCCAGGATATCCGCAACTCGTCCCGAAGACACCCCGCCCCCGCCGATAATACCGAAGCGGTTTAAATCTTCGATTTGCTGCTCCCGCGCCCGGCGCGTCTGCTCGTCAAAATCAGTCAGTTGGCTTTGTGTTATTTGATCCTGCTGACCTGGGCGAGTCGCTTGTGCTAATTGCGAACCTAAAAAGCCGGTAATCTGCTGGCCTAATTGCTCGCGTCCCGTCATTGCCTGCCGGGGCGCTTGCTGCGCCGGTGCCGGTAGTTGATTTTGCTGTTGAAAACGCGCAGCGGCCGCACGACCTGCTTCTATTTGCGCCGGCTGCGCTTGCGCCGGCTGCGCTTGCGCAAATTGGCGCTGCTGCGCTTGCGCCGGCTGCGCTTGCGCCGGCTGCGCTTGCCCTCCTTGCTGCTGCGCAAATTGGCGCTGCACTTGCTGCATCTGTTGCAAATCTTGCGCCAAACGTTGCCGCAGCTCATCCTGCTGTCCTGGTTGCGCTGGTAGCGCTCGCTGCAATTGCTTTTGCTGAGGCTTTACTACCTGCTGCGCAGGTTTTGGCCGCGCTTTTGATTGCGTGGCCCCCGTTGCCCGTTTTGGCCTACCAGCCATTTGATTAAATACTGCCATTTTCTTATGCCCCTGTGACTGTATCGCCACCGATGCGCAATACCAGCTCGCTGTCCCCGGCTCGATTTCTCAGCGGTGGATACCGCCGATTGCCCTGCTGGAGAGTATTTTGCCGCAAGGCCAGGTTTAACGCTTGCGCATAGCGCGCGTCCTCCTTGGCTGCGGACCCTTCGTCGCCTTCCTCGTCCATATAAAGACCAGAAGCGCCGTATATTAACACGTTTTCCATGATGCGCGGAATGCCCAGCGCCAGTAATGCGCTGCTGTCGTTGCTCGATGTCCAGGCCCCTATGTCCTGGCGGTAGCGCACCCGGACGGTTGCCACGGCAGAGGGTGTACGCCACAATTCAAGAGTCGGGTACCCCGTGGACGAATCTAAACCGCCGATAAAAACAGACTCGACTGTGCCGGTGTCGTCCCTATCGAGATCAAGCGCGTCGTATTCATCCGGCCCGATAATAGCAAGAGTTCGATTGTTGGATTGATCGACAAACGAGTGCCACGCCGCCACATTGCCCGAAATAGGCGTATACGTTCGCGTGCTGGCCACGGTTGAAAACGTGGTCGTGCGATCCAGCCACCACCAGCTTGCCAGCGGTGAAACCTCGGCCACGACCATGCCCAAATACAAACGCGCCTGGTCCTGCAACTCACCGGCCGCAGTTGATAGGCCGACCCGCTTTAATACGGTCGTAATGGCCTGCGAAAGCGTCATTTTCTATCCCTCTTGCGTTGGTCCCATGCCCGGGTCGTCGGCCTGAAAGCGCGGCGTTCCATCGGCCGCGAAAACACCGGCGGCCATATCGGAACGTACGTTACCATCCAAGCGCTCGCCGTTCATCTGCCGATCAAGGTAAAACCGGTACATTTCCGTTTTAATCGGCCGGCCGGCGTCGTCTTTTAATGGTTCCAAGGCGTGCATTTTAACCGCTGCGGCCTGGCCTGGCTCATAATTGGTTTGGTTGCCGTCTTTTGCTTCGTACTTCGTGATATAAGAAGGCGGTAGCGGCTCAAAACTTTGTTCATGCGCCACTTCGACGCCGCCGTGGACGCGCAAATGCTCCTCGCCGGTATAATTGCGCTGGTATTCACCCACCGGCGCGCCCACGCCCAGCGGCACGTTTAGCGCCTTCCTGCCCTCTGGGGTTGCCAGAGCGGCCTGGACGGCCTGATTGGCGATGTCTGGATCATGCAGCAATCGCAACAGTTCGGCCTTTACAGCGGCGTCTGGGGGCGCCTCTTCGGGGTCGCTGTCTTCTACGGCTACTTTTTGCGTTTCCATTGCTTCGTCTAACAAATCACGGTCGTGCATTGCTGGTTCTTCAGCGCGTTTTTTTGGCATAAATCCCTCTTGAGTTAATAGGTGGGCCGATCCATGCCGGCCCACCTGGTAAATTGGCCTTAGTCGAGGCCGTAAAGTTTGACGCCTACATGGCCCGTGTCATCCGACGCAAAACACGCGAACCCGACCAGCGGCTCAGTTTCGGCGTCCTTGAGCTGCACGGCACCGGCTACGCCATCCGATAGAGTCAGATTTGCCCCAATGGCAACAGCGCCGTCCGAGAGAACAGTCGCAATCCCCCGAGTCTGTACCCAAGCGTAATAATTAGCGGTCACAGACATAACGGTAACGCCCGAAACGATATAATCAGTCCCGGCGGTCGCACCGCGTACAGAGTTGTACGGGTACCCGGTTATCGCTATATCGCTGGCGCTCGATACCGCCACCAGCAGCCCGTCGTAAAGGGTAAAATCTACGGCATTAGACGACGCGGCCGTATTGCCTTTAATACGGTACTGGTGCCCCTCGCCGGCGTCGTCGGTGATATGCAGATAGGCCCCGGCGTACTGGTCAGCGGTTGCACTGCCCAGAGTCGTCGAATCCGTAATAGTTACCTCAGTAGCTGCGGCCGAGGCGGCCGTGCATTTTCCATCAACTTCGACTACAGAGGTAGCCGAGACATCAGTCGAAACCAAAAGGCCGCGGTTGGTTGCGGCGGCAAAATAGGCGTATCGAAACGCTCGGCCGTCTTCGAGCCGGCGCTCGGCGCCAACGTTGCCCTGCTGCGTGCTGCTTTCCTCGAAAAGTCCCTGCTTTACGCCATCTGATGGCGCGTTTACATTGCCGTTCTGGATAATATTTGGCATGACAATTTCCTACCCTTCTTTGCTCGGTTGTCGGGTGCATTGGCTTGCACCCGGGAAATGGAGAACGAAAAAAGGGGCGCCGTCCCATGGCGGGATGGCGCCCCTAATTGGTTATACTGCTATGAATGGCCGGCTCAGGCCGGCGCGTTATTAGCTGCCGGTTATGGCGGTCGCTACGCCACTGCGGCGGCGGTTGTCGGTGAATAGCTGCACACCGGCCACGATATAGGCCAACTGCGCGAGCTGGCCGTTCGACTGCAAGCTGGTAAACGGCGTTTTGCGAAAATTCGCCTGCGACAAAACGTCCAGCTTAGTGTGCCGGGTATCAGGGAAATAACTATGCAAAGACGGACAATCGTTATCTGCGATTACCTCGGCCGCATAAAAGGGAGGCAGCATATTGCCGCCCGGGCCTTTTGCATTATCCAGCTCGGTGCGCGCGTACCCCTGCGAACTGATCGCCTCACGATAAGCGCGACCGATCGAGTACGTGGTGATAATCTGCTTGATAACGCCGCCCTGGATGCGACAGCTGTCCAGCATCTCGTTCCACGCCGCAATACCGTCAAAGATATTGGTCACGGTCTGCGTCGTGAAAGTCGTGGACGTGGTGAATCGCTGCGATTCCCAGGCGGTGGTGGTGCTGGAATTGATGCCGCCCACGGTTGCGCCGGCGGCGTCGGCCATGATGTCCTGGTAGCCGAGCATATTTTTACCCGACTGCGCGCTGAGTATATCCTCGTTGATCGCTTTGAGAATGGTATTCATCGCGTTACTGCCCAGGTGTTCCAGCTCGTCGAAAATGCGCTCCGGGCCGCTGTTTTCCCAGTGCTCGGTATCGCTGAGAATAATCGGCGCGGCGTAATAACGGCGCTTATAGAACGCGCTTTCAAACGGATCGACGGGCGCCTTGTTCAAAACGTCGTACTTGTCGAAAGACTCGGCGGTCCCGCCGCTAGTTTGCAGCTTGACCTCAATCTCCTTGCCGCCTTTGCTGCTCATGCGCAGGCCCTTGCGCCTGTGCATTTCGAGGGTGGGATAATCCTCGAAAAAGTTATCTATAACCTCTTTTTTCACACTGCGCTGCGTTGAGCTCCAATGTGTATCCCATACTTCGCTGGTGGTCTGTGCCATTGATTAACTTCCTGTCAGGGAATAACTACGTCATATTAGATTCAATTTCACGCAAAGCTTCCGCTTTCGATATTGGACCGCCCGCCGGCGTTGTGACCGGGTGCGCTGAGCCGTTGGAATTGACCCCCTGCTTTGAACGCTGCCGCACGGCACGGTTGCCCTGGCGGGCTTCCTGCGCGTGCTCAATAGAACGCCCCGACTCCAAACCTACCAACTCGGCCACCGTGTAAGGCTGGCCGGTTTTTCGATTTGGTGTCGAAATGTTTTTCTTGATAAATTCGGCCGCTTGCTGCGTTGTTTCCTGGCCAAATAGGTCGTAGGCTTCCTGGACCTGGTCCTCCATGCGCTTTAAGCTACTCGCCTGCTGTTCCTGGTTTAATTGCGAAACAACTTGATTAGTGGTTTGCAACTGCGGCTCCCACTGTTCCAGCCTTGAACGCAGGTCAGAAATAACGTTGGCCTGCTGCTCTTGCTGCTGGCTCATCGTCAAAATGACGTTGAGGCCGGCCCGATCCTCCGACGATAGCGACGGATCGGTCATAACCTGCTGCAACTGTTGGGATGTCGTCGGCGGCGGCGGTCCTTGCTGCTGCTGCAACAAAACCTGCCGCTGCGTTTCCTGGAACTGCTCTTGCTGCCGGCGAAGTTCGGCGCGCTCGGTGTCTACCTGGCGGCGGTCGTCCGCTACTTGCTGCGTTTTGCGCGTGTAATCGGCTTGACGTAGACCGTCCGCGTCGGACGGTTGGTTGTCGTTTGTGGCGCCATTAGACGCCGCTTGTGCATTGCCGTCTGGTTCTTCGTTAACCGTTTCCGAGGCGCCAGACTCGTTATCCACGCCGAGCATTCCCGCGCCCAACTCGGCGCCGGGATCGGGTGGGGTAGCCTCCGCTTGTTCGGTCGTGGTCGTCGATTCCTCCGGGAACGCTTCACTCATATTTATACCTATCCTTGTTTTTGTCGTCGCCGGCAGGATGGGATACCGGCAACAAATGAAAAAGGGGCGCTTTCCCGACCGGCGGGATGGCGCCCCTTAGTGGCTCGTACTGCTGTCCTCGGCGAATTTTCGCCGACAATTTGGCTATTTAATCACCATCTAAATCGAGCATTTCAGACCAGGGAAACATATCCCCTTTTAAAAAGTTTTGGGCGTCCTCTATTGTTTCCTCTACTATGTTTTTTTTATTCCCATAAGCGGCCGGAACTTGTCCCCGAGCGTCCAACATTGCCCGATGAATCACCGCCGCCGCCAGGCGTTTATAAGGGTTATAATTCGCCCTTTTGCTCAAAATTTGACCCAGCTTTCTTGATCGGGTCGCCGGCCGCCCGTGGCTCGATGGTCCACGCGGTCGCTCGGTATCTTTGCCCGGATTTCTTCGATGGAATCCGCTATGATGACATTGGGATCGCGCTCGGCCGTATTGCCGGCGTGTAAAGGCGCCTCCCGCGCCTCTTCGAGCGTTTCCGGCGGTAGTTCGTGCATCCCGTTCTCTTTTAGGAGTCGCTTGCGATGTCCATAATCTTCGACCACACACCCGAATTGAGGATCGAACTCCCCATATTTGCGGCCCGAATGGCTCGGATGGATGAGGTTCGACCGCTGACGGTCCCAGGTCGCCGCTTCACCGCAGGCGCAGGGAATCGACACCGGCCGGCGTCCCTCGTAAGGGTGCGACGGGTAACGCTGGCCACAGGCCGTACAAGCGAAATCCCAGAGTTTAATCATTTGATTGCCGAGATCAGCGCCCGCAATCCATCGAGCTGGCCCTTGCTGGCCATATAGGCCACAGTGCCGTCGCTGCGGTTCGCCGGGTTGGCCTCGATGCCGGATATTATGTCAACCGCGTCGATTCGCTCGGTCGCTGGTTTTGCCGGCGCCTTTGCCGGCGCCTTTGCTTTTGCCTTTGCTTTTGCCATTGCTTGCCTTACGCTGCGTCTATTGTTTCGGCCGTATCGGCGGCCACCTGGTTCGATATATTCTGCGCGTTGCTCTGGACCTGGCTGCGTAGCGTCGTCATTGCCTGGCCGGAAGGCGCCGCGCTCGGTGCCCCGATATTTTCCTGCTCTTGCTGTACTGTCTGCTCGTGCGCCTGGATATGCTGCTGAACAATCTGGTCGATTGCCTGGACCTGCTGCACAGCCTGCGGATTGAGATAATTGCCGGTCAAATCGCGCGCCTGAGCCGTTACCATTAATTGCTGGTATTGCGGCATCTGTTGATACATTTGATGCCCCTGGATATGTGCCTGATGGTCCTGGCCTTCAAAGACGCCCGGATCTTGCATGCGCGCCAGCATAAAATCGTGTTCGAGCTGTACGGCACGCTCGGCTTCCTCGTTCATGTCGTCTACGAGCAATTTTTCAGGATCAGCCACCTCGTAAGCGCTCGCCAGGAATTTGTCCATTTCCATCCGGTCGAAATTGGGCGAATTAACCGCCCGGTCGTAGAAATCCACCGCCTGCGTGCGCTGTAGCTGCTCGAAGAGCGGCCGCGTGCTGCCGGTTTGTACATGTATTCTATAATTCCAAAGGAAGTCGGCCGTTTGAAGCGCCCGGGTCAAACGCTGCGCGCCGTCCGGCGCCACGTTGACGACGAAATCTTCCGGCGTGTATCGAGGATCGCCCATAATTTGAAAGGCGTTTCTGACCACGGTTTCATAAGCGGTTGCAACCGCCGCCTCCATCCATTCTCGATTGATAGAAGCCGCTGCGGCCATTAAGCCGGCCTCGGTAGCTGTGCGCGAATCCTCGGCGCCGCCCTGGGTCAAATCGTTGACCTGGGTGACCATATCGACCAGCTGCTGCGCTCGATCCTGAAGCGCGTATTGCTCGCCGGGTACGCTGCCCCAGCCGATTTCTCGCATGGCGCTGTCTGGATCTTGCACAACGTGAAATTCGCCGTCGTTGCCCTTTCGCAGACGATCCACCAGGTCGGGGTTGGCCTGCGCCTCCGATTCACGGACCAGCGCCTGCCGAGATCCGCGCTTTTGCATACCCGACTGCCGGCTCATTGATTCGACAATCGCGCCCTGTAAATCCTTGATTAACTCCAGCTGCGGCACGGGATAATAAGAGTTATACGACTGATCAAATTTGATGGGGATAAACGGGAATCCAGATTCTACCAGCCAGCCGGCGGCCGACTCTCCATCTTCGAGATCGAGCACCGGCGTCTGTCCGTCGTCGTCGAACATCGGCGCGCCCAGAATATCGACGCGCTGGGGAAAGTGCATCTTTGCAAACGGATGCTCGATATCCTGTATCGGCTCCTCGACGCCGTCGGCAAACATGATTTGCCGTCGATCCATGCGGTCGTGGATTCGATCCACCAGCACGAAATCCCCATTATCGACCGATTCGCGCACCGCCTTTTGCTCGTCTGTTTCCGTGGTTTGTCGCTGCGGCTCGCCGAATATTAGATCGTCTTGATCATTGACAGACGTCGCCTTAATCTCGCGCTTGTGGCTAATATTGGGGTCGTCTTTCAATTGTTTGAGCGGCACCCACATTTTTTCTCGGATATATCGAGCGTGGCCGAGCATATGAGGCGGACACTGCGGATCAAGGTGCACGAAGCCAGGCGGTACCCGAGATACGCAGACGAGATCGTCGGCCATTGAATCGTTAGCCGTATAGGGCGGGATTAGATCGTCGCCAGGCGGGTTATAATCGACGCGCAACCAGCCGATGCCGCAGGGGAGCGCGTCAAAGATGGCCTGATGTACGTGAGGCTTGACGTTCGCCAGGCGAAGGAACGCCGAACTGGCGCGTTCGAGGATGTC
>Ga0114899_1001288_pt1 | contig 15007 bp, 25 predicted proteins | sample MalvireepMed_215_FD_83497 | JGI IMG/M metagenome (GOLD analysis project Ga0114899, IMG submission 83497) | Marine viral communities from the Global Malaspina Expedition - Malaspina viral metaG DeepMed_215 | ecosystem: Environmental > Aquatic > Marine > Oceanic | place: Mediterranean Sea... | reverse complement strand
GGGCATGAAAGTGGCCGGCCTAATCATCGCTGGCGTTGTCGGCTTTTTCAGTAATTTTCATAAGGTTTTTGAAGCTTGATTTGCTAATTAAATGGGTGAAAGAATTTGGAAGATTTTCGTCTCTTGCTTACACTCGGCGGGGTCGTTGCGAGTTTAGCTACGGCGTGGGGAGTCGCTAAAAATCAACTGAAGGCAATACTTGTAGATGTTTCAAAAATAGAAACATTTACAAAAATGGAGTCTGATAGGATAGACTCACTGCTTACCCGAATAACGGTTCTAGAAAATAAACTTAACGTTGTAACGGGAATCCTACAGCCAGAAAAATTGTCCCAAACAACTAGAGAATCAGCGGAGTTTCAAGCCAGAACTGACGAACGCCAGGAGCGATTATTCCATATTGTGCGGTCGTTGGAAAAAAGAATTGAGCGCGTCGAGATTAGGTAATTTCACCGCGCTATAAAATTTCCGCACTTTAAATCGTAAAATAAATCCATTTTACAAGGATACCCTAGTTCTTCGTATCTTGATTTCCTGACATAGAGTTCACAATCTGTCTGCCTTTGCCCTTCGTCATACATCGCGGGTCTCCAAATAACGAGTCCGAGATCTGGGCGATTATCCCAATTTTTACTGCCATGGATGTCCTCCAATTCTGGAGGAGCTTTTCGAGATTCGTAATGACCGCGTTTGGATGGGTGGGCCACAATTTGAACGTGGCACGAGAGATCCCTTGCAAAATCAGCAAGCTTATCAAGACACACACCAACGTAATCCGTCTCCGAAAGTTCACCTCTGTCGCTCTCCAGTTTATTCCAAGGGTCAATTTGAACCACACGAGCGTTGTGTCGTACGACAGCAACCTCAAACGTGTCTAAACACCAATCCAAACTAGGCCTTAGTTGCGGGTGCACGACAAACGTATAGTGGTTGTTGATAAATTGGTCCGCCAAGGCTACCTCATCGCTAGAAATATCCTTTTCTAATTTATTCGTATAAAAAGAGCGGAAATACCTTCGCAAGTGCGGTTTTGCTCGCGTTTCAAACCCAGCAATGCAAACATTTATCGAATATCGTTGGGCGATCTGAAACCAGATCTGCGCCATAAGGTGCGATTTTCCGTGGTTTGGTTGGCCGCTGACAACGGATACGGTGCCTGGGCTGAACGCCAGCTTGTCACCCCATCCAAATCCTGGCTCCCAACGAACGAAAGCAGTCGGCTCTGGTAGGCTATCCAGAGCAAAAAGACCTTCGACCGGCCAGATTTTTTGTTCCGCGTGAACGTAACTTGACAAACTTCCCTTGGCGCACAGAAGTTCATTCGCATCCTTAATTCCTTCCGGCCAATCTACGTACCAGCATTTTGCCGGCCCCAACAGTTTTGCCAAATCTGCCCTCAGCGCACGTCCAGGGGCGTCGTTGTCCGTAAGCAGCACAAACCGCTCGACCGTATGGAGACCTCTCTTGAGAGCATCAAGGACGTGCTGGTAGCCCGTATTCCTATGCGGCTCCTCAGACTCTTGGGAAGGAGCCCCGCCTTTAACAGATAAAATTGAATCATACGGTAACCCAGCTTCGCATAGAGAAAGAGCATCGATTTCGCCTTCCGTTATAAAAACTGCGTCTAAACTTCCACCTAATACATTTTCCAAATTGTAGAAGTTTTGAACGCCCCCCGGACTCTGCGTCCACTCGCGTCCGACAATTGACCTCGCCTTGTATCGATTATCCCCATAATTAAAAATTACACAATCTCTTTTTTCGCCATCGCTAAACGTTTTTATTCCGTGCGTTACGCCAAATGCTTTTAGCGTTCTTTTCGATATTCCGCGATTTTCGAAAAATTTCTCGGCGCTCACTCCATCCTCCAGACCACTGACAGTGATGACAATACCAGGTGACCCCCTCATTTTTTACAGTAATTGATAACGGGCGATCCCTTGGATGCTTTATTCTCGTTTCCTGGCATTTGTGGCACTCAGCATGTTGGCTGTTCCAACCGCGCAGTTGCACCCCCTCTTTTTCCAATTTTTCCCTTGGTGTCATAATTTTGGCCTACCACATCTAGGCGTATTTAGCAACGCCCTTGACTAGGCATTGAAATTAAAGTATAATTTTGAAATTGCCCACAGGGGGGCTGATGCGGAAATATTTAATAATTGGCGATTCTCACGCCAAGCCGGCCGTTTCAAATCGACGTTACCATTGGCTGGGCAAACTCGCCCGTGATTTGAAGCCGGACGTGGTAGTGAACATGGGCGATTGGTTCGACATGGAATCGTTGTGTTCGTATGATCGTGGCACGAAAGGATTCGAAGGTCGCAGGTACAAAAACGACATTGATTGTGGCAACAACGCTCTAGAGATTTTCGATCATTACACTAAAAAAATGAGTTTTGAGAGGGAAGCTCTTGAAGGAAACCACGAGCATAGGGCGTCTAGGGCCATCGAAACTGAACCGCAGCTTGAGGGCGTAGTCGGTCTCGAATCGATGGCTTTCAATGATTTTGGTTGGAATCTGACAAAATACGAGGGGTCAAGCCCTGGTGTCTTGACCAAGGACCGCATCGCCTTTTCTCATTTTCATGTCACGGGCATCATGCAGCGGTCGATATCTGGCGAACATCCTGCATATACCATGATTATGAAACGGCACATGTCCTGCATTGCGGGCCACAGCCACCTCTTCGATTACGCAGAAAGAAATAACGCGCGGGGAGAGCGCCTTCAAGGCGTCATTGCGGGATGCTATCTGGACCCACGGCAGTTTGAAGGATATGCTGGATCAGCAAATTGGATGTGGAAACGTGGTTTGCTAATTCTGCGAGATGTAAGGCGTGGAGAGTTTGACCACGAATGGATTTCCACAAAACGAATTTTGCGGGAATATGGATAAAAATTTAACTTTAGAGGAGTATTTGATCCGCCCACGTCATTATAACCAGGGAGGTGTCGAAACATTCGACTATATTAACTCTAACAAATTCGGCTACGCGCAGGGAAATGTAATAAAGTATGTGTCCAGGTACAAAATAAAGGACGGGTTGCCGGACCTGTATAAGGCTCGGTGGTATTTAAACTGTCTCATTGAAGAGGAGGAAAATGCGGAAGCGGCCACCGGATCGGCGACCGACGATCAGCCGTGACATAGAAGCGTACGATGCCATGGGGAATAAATTTAAACTTACAATTACGATAGGCTTTAATGAGGGCAAGGCCTGCGAGGTTTTTTTCAATGACCGTGGCAAAACCGGGACTGCTTTTAATCAGGTCATGCTTGAGACTGGGATTTGGATTTCACAGGTTTTACAAGGGGAAGACCCGTATGGATGAGCAAAAACAACCAATCAATTTTTGTGATGAATCCACCTTCTCCATCGAGACTTTACAGTATTGGCCAATTGGGAAACCAGCACCACCTGGTTGGGAAGACGCGGGAGATATGAAAGGGCACCACAGCCAGTATTCGTATTTAATTAAGAAATTGGATTTCTAATGGATTTTAATCGTCTGTGTGAACAACTAATCCATCACGAGGGATTAAAATTAGAGCCCTACACGTGCCCAGAGGGATTTCTCAGCATAGGCGTGGGAAGAAACATTCAGAGTCGTGGAATCTCTAAAAATGAGGCTCTATATCTCCTGAAAAACGATATCGACATTTCCATGAAGGAGCTTGACGATTCGTTTCCGTGGTTTAGTAACCTTAGTGAAGCACGGCAGATCGCGTTAATCGATTTGCACTACAATATTGGTTTAACGAAACTCAAAAAATTCAAAAAAACACTCGCTCTTATAGGGCAAGCCGTTAACGGAGAGGCGTCATGGTCAGATGTCTCTGCTGAATTGCTTCGCTCAAAATGGAGCAGTCAGGTTGGTGAGCGCTCCTACACAATCGCGCGTTTGCTCAAGGAGGGAATATGATAGGCTCAATTATCGGATCTGTCGTCAGCGGCGTGTTTTCGACTGGCAAGCAATATTTGCAAAATAAAAATCAAGAGTCCACGGCAAAACATGAAGCCAAAATGGCTTACCTAAAGGACAAAACGGCCTGGGAAATGTTCATGGCACGGGGGTCAATGAACTCCTACAAAGATGAGTTTTGGACGGTGGTAATAGCCGCTCCTCTAGTCCTCGCGTTTTACCCGCCGGCTGTTGAATGGGTCCAACGAGGATTCGAGGTTCTCCAGACATTTCCAAACTGGTATCTCTACTTCCTGGGAATTTCGTTTTCAGCGGCCTTCGGCGTCAAGCCACTGGGCAATGTGATTAGTGACGCGATTAAAAAAGTACGTAAGTAGCGTTGCGCTAATTTTATTTTTGAACGGCTGCTCTTCGATGCCGTCCAAATTGATCGGCGTGTTTGATGGCCTGTCGTTTGCCATTACAGATAAAACTATAACAGACCATGGCATATCTGCCGTGACTGGGAAGGACTGCGCCTTAACCAGAATCCTTATGAAAGACAGAATCTGTTTAGAGTAGATTAGCTTTTCGTTCGGTCTGCCACGCTGAAATTTTAACTCTAGCGGCCTCAAGCTCCCATTGAAGTTTCGTTTCCGCATACACGGCTTCTTTCAAGCCGTCTAAAATACCGTTGTAGTCAACGTGTGAATAGGCATAGTCGTCTTTTTGGCCTTCGGTCCTTGCGTTTGATTCTTGGCGCAACCTCGCCTTCACCGTTTTCCTGTACTGCTCTGAATAAACCCGGTTTGCCTTTGCCATCGCGTATGTGCTGGCATTGTCACGTATGAAGTCGATGCACTTTTCCGCGCTCTCGTCAGTTATCATACCACCCATCTTTATGCTTGACATTTAACGAATGAAATGTCTCCCTGGCGGCCACTTGTGTGGCAAGGTCGAGCCTATACAAAATAAAACACCCCACCAAAAATGGTGCGTACCTTATCGGCTCAACACGTTTGTTTGCCCAGAATGTCCTTTCCCCTTTTTGGTGCTGTGTGCTGTGACATGAAAAACACAGAGGTACAGCAGCGAAGTCTGCCGGCTTTTTCCCCGTGCCACCCTTTAATTCCTCCTTGACCGGCAGGATTCGAACGTGAGCAGCCTGTACCTGACTTACCGCACCACACGAACAGCACGGCAAGCCGCGAATGAAACTCAAAAAATCAGCGTTTTTTCCCGACACCCTCTATACGCCATTTTAAAAGCGCCCTGTTCGTTTTGTTGGTTTTCTAGGCAACCCCTCCAGAACCCCTTGAGCCGCGCACACAGCGCTCTCTGAGGCAAACCGTTTTGCTATATTTGTCAGATTTTCAGTCTTTCCGACATATGCAACTGTATCCCAGACTTTAAATTTTTTTGACAGCCGTTGAAACGCCCAATTGTTTGCATCGATGTCAACTAAACGTATCCTGTTCTGTGAATCGATTTCGAAAGGCTCAATCGATGGTACGTATTTTTCCATGATAAACTACTTCGTAATTGCCAAAATGTTTACGAACTTCGATTAAAAAGGGACATCCTCCTCCTTCTGCTGCTGCGGCCGGTCGTCCCTGACTCTTTGTTCTGATAGGCTTACTTGCAGCCACGGGTTGCCATTTTTGTCTTTTTTTACCTCCCCTGCATCATTTTTGGCCCACCAAATTGCGATGTCATGCTCTTTGCCGTTGAGATCCTTCAACGGACCAGAATACGCCGGGGCTTTGGGGTGGTTTGACATCCGCTTAAACATGCTGCCTTGACCAGGGTCTAACACGAATTTTCTTTCCATTCCATCTTTCCTTTTGTTTACTGTTTGTTCTACTTGGGAAGTTTAGACGCTTCTTTCTGCAACCTGTAGTTGTACACGCAAGCTCTGAAGGCAGTAAAAGCCCTCTCTATATCCTCCCAGGCGGTAACTCGAACGTCGCCGTCGCCCCTGTCAATTTCGACGACAAGCAAAACGTCGTATGGGCCGTGCCCTTCTTCTTCTCGCGCCTTCGCGTAACCAGCACACTGAACTATGTGTTCGACTTTCGGACTAAAGCGCCGTAAATTGTTCGTAGTTTTGTAATCAACGATTGACCTGCCAAGCGTAGTGTGCGCGTCAAGATCGAGAGAGCCGGCGTAGGTGTGCTTCGCGCTGTAAACTTTAGCTTCTGCGTCAACCGGCGTAACGTCAAATTTTTCCCAAAATTTTTCTTTAAAGGCCGCACAGGCCTCGCGGCATCCTCGTTGTGTGGAAGGTCTGGTTCTTTTCCGAGCGCGAATTCATGCGCGTACCTGTGCACTAAATCGCCAATTAAAAGAGCGCGGTCTGATGTTTTTCGTGTGGCGGCATTTAAGCGTTTCTCCAGCTCCTTTATTTTGACCTCGTCTAAAAAATTACTCGCTTTAATTTTAACGCCAGATTCGACGAGCGTGCCAATCACCTGGGAAAATTTTTTGTACTCTTCGACGGCCGCCTCGCGCATGACTTTTTTGCCCCACGGGATCATCCATGGCTGATTGAAAAAATTGCTGCACTGAGACGCAGTGAAATCGATTACATTTCCATCAACAACATATTTATGCTTGTCATCATCATATTGTAGCGTGATTTCGCCGCCGTAAAGCTTAAAAGTTTCCATGCTCACCGCAACGTTTTCGAGGCATCCTAGTGGAGCCAAAAAGCGGAATCGAACAAATCTCGCAGGTGCCTTGCTTGTAGAGATCGCCCCCTTGTTTCAAATAGGTGTCTAAGTCAATTGACATTTTAATCCCCTTTTTTTTCTTTGAGTGGGAACCACTAAAAAATTTCATGCCGCAATCCGGGCATTTATGCTGATTTTTTGGTGGTTTGTCAGCATCTGTAACCTTTGGCGTGCCGGAAAATTTTTCCCAGGCCGCAACCCCGTCGAGAACGTCGAATCTCATCTGACATTTTCGGCAATTAAATTGCCCCTCTTCGTCCCGTACAAAGGGCGGTCGTTGAACTTTTGTTGACGAGGCCATTTAACTCCTTTATATGACAACGGGGGGGATGTCAATGTCAAATTATTCCAAGGGTGTCACTTTTGAGCGCGAAGTCGCAAAACTTTTTAGAGATAACGGGTTCGATGTGCTAAGAGCGGCGTCCAGCAAGGGGAAATTAGCCGGCTTTGATTGCGACGTAATCGTTTCGAAAGAAACGAAAAAGAACAAATTCGAAATCGGCGTGGCGCTAATGCAGATGAAGCGCAGCAAAAAGTGATTATTCGTCATAAAAACCAAACGCTATCGAATAATTATAGAAAACAAATCCATTGCAAAAAAGGGCATATTTTCTCAAAGAAAAATACGTATGTCACGCCGTCAGGACAGCGCCAATGCCGCAAATGTCGAGATGGCCGGGTTGCGGAGATTCGCAGCCTTAACCTTGCGGCAGGGCTTACGACTAACGGCCTTGTGCGAAAAAAAGCACGGAAACATAAAGCGGAACCTCTTCCGGGAAAATACAGTTGACCTAGTTTTCAATTCGTGAATAGACTGAATTAAGGTGAGCTTGGTTGTCCAGCCTGAAATGGAGAATCAAATGTTGGCGGTGATTCATTGAAAACCGCACATGCCGCGTGGGGGTGAAACCCGCCCCTGAAAAAATCCTGTCTGGGGGACTTTCAATATACAACCTTTCGAAACCCATCAATAAGTAGGCCCATCAAGAGGTCAGCCTTAACGGTTGAGGGAACACGGTTTGGCCAGCCGTAGAAAATGGTGGTTGGTAAACACGCGGGGCAGGACCAGACCGTTCCTTATAGGCGGGGGAACGTACGGGTTGGTTGAGTTAAAGGCTAATTGAACATAATTTTTATGTACTTTTCAGGGCAAGTTATCAGGTTAAATGAAAAGGATGGCAAGGCGTGGGAAAAACGTTTTGCGAATGTTGATTTGTATTTTTTGCTGTGCCAGCGTGACCAGTACTTGGCGATTGAAAATTTGACAAATTGGTTCTGGTCAACTCAAAAATGGCTGGAAAAAATAAATAATGACAGCAATCGGGAGAGCTTTTAGTGGGAAGCGAAGCTACGCCACAGACACTGGCAAAATTAACCCCAGACCCGTTATGGCTTCTAATACAGGGGGGAGTGATTAACGAGGTTCTTGTGGAGGCGGCGTTTGAAATCCGACGCGCGTACGGATTTATTTCTGCCGGCACTCGGATGAGCTTGATGGACTACGAACGATTGTGTCTGCCCCAGGACAAAGACGGCGGATGGAACCGTGCCGAGACGACCACAGACGAGCCCAATTGTGTTAAGCGTTATTTTTCATGGTGCCGCAAAATGCAGGACCGGCAAGAAAAAATCCAGCCGGCCCTTGACTGCATTATCGATGGCGTTATGCCCTCTAGCCCGGTAAAATTTGCACGGGCGCTAAAGCTATTTTAAGAGGCTTATTGGCGACACCAAAGAACTAGGAGCAATTCTGTCCTCCTCTCGCCACACGCGGATTCCATCGTTAAGAGTTCGTGCCGTGAATTTCTTGCCAAGCGGTTTTCCATAGTGGGCAGCGGCAGTCGTGAGGGTTTGAAGTTTTACGCCGCGTGCAAGAAACGAATCGCCGACTTCCATCTGATCAAATGGATATTTCGATTTTCCTCGACGTGATTTTCGGGGCGGCACGTCTATGCCCTTTTCGACATTGAACATCATTATCTCCTGTTTTGTTCATTTTTAGTTTAACTGGTTTTCCAAAACTTACCAATGTAAAATTTGCATGGCGGGGTTGCATAAAACGCATATCTGATTAGGGGGCTTTCTAAAAAAGGAGTTTTCATGGAAAAGCCGCGTTTGGCGACTGCCGAAATTATTTATTTTTTGCCTGATTTCCCCTCAATTTTGCAATCCTACGTTTGGCAATTTTCGGACGTTTCCCCAAATTTTCCGAGGTTGATGAAATTTTTAACCTATTGGGAGACGACTCTTGAAGGAAGAATTTACTCAGTGCAAATTTCTCATGCTGGACTCAGCGAACCTGCTGCGCTTAGAAACGCCTGCGGATTCTGGACGTTTTAGGATGTTCAATAGAATCAAATCTTGGATACGCAAAAAATGGGCAGGTGAGCCAGTTCCCAAATATTTGAGTGGGAAAAAGCCCACCTAAGTTAGATTCAAATTCACATATACTCATGTTAAGATTGTAATTTAATCGTACGATACAACTTACCGAAGGGCTTCTTTTTTCGCCTGTTCCATCTGAAATTCTGACAGCCCTAAGCCAAGTGCTATTTGTACGCATTCGTCTGCGCGTTCATCATTCGGCGCGGTAACCGCCAATTTGAGTGCAAGTACGACGGCCTCGAAATTATTTTCTGGTGGTGTAATGGTCATGCTTTTTCTCCTTTTCCTGTCTCTGGATTTCTACACGAATTTTGGCTTGTGCCAATTCCAAAAATTCTCGCGCACTGCTCGGCGAGAAATCTTCACCGGCGGTTAAGGAATGAATAGCCCTCGCAATTTCGTGCCGGACGTCCGGCCAATGTACCTCCCACCAAAAATGGTGCGTATCTGGTTTGCTTTCCATCAGGCTTGCTCCTTTTCGGCAAGCAGTTTGTTGACTGCCCTCATATTGGTTATTGCAACAACCGCTTTTCTGCCAACCTAGGGCTTTGCCAATTTTAACGCCAGTGTCAACTTCAAAACGAACTGCACACTCGCTTTTAAAATTTGAAATCTCTTGCGCTAAATCGTCTTCTGAGGAAGAATCCAAACAGTTGTGTAATTTAAGATATACGTACGCAATGGAAACGTTACTTGTATATCCTGGCAAAATTTGATCCCACGTTCGAAAAGTCATTTGTTTCTCCTTATATGCCAATCTTTCAACAACATTTGAATGTCACTTATTGCATGGTTTGTTGTTTTTGTAAACGCAATTATTTTCTTTTTTCGTTTATAATTTTTGGGCCATAAATAATTACGCCAATATAAAAAAAGACCCCGCCGGAGCGGGGCCAGTAGTTCACTTCAACCGATCTCCGTGCCGCGTCTCATAGGCTGAGATTTCACGCTTCGCTTTCTTCAAAGCTTGCTCGGCGCGGCGTGCTTTCTTTGACCACGCCTCGCAGCGTGCTAACATCCGGTCGTATCGTTCCCTTACGATATCTCGCGGCGGCTTCTCCTTTGGAGCTTTTGGCTTGAGATGACCCTCAAGCCAGCCGTGCGAGATCACATAGTTCGCCAAATCCCTTTCGAGATAAGCTTGTCGAACGTCGTGCGGCCCTGCGCTCGGATGCTTCCGCATGTGGGCGTAATGAGAGATCGAGTGAACGATATCCCGCCAACCCCGATATCCGAACCGCTTATCTGGATTGACGTAGAGAACGCCACGTCTAATCCAAGTGTGTCGGTTGCCGGATGTCAGCTTAACATCGCCCCGCCACGGTCGTCCCATCGCTACACGGTAAAGCCGCTTCGCTCCACGCAAAGCCTCTTGCGGTGTAGGGACCGGGCACGGGTTGGGCCACAGTTTGTTGATGAAGGAATAAACTTCATCGTGCATGGTAGACCTCCATTTGAGTTTAAACGCACTCGATAGAAATATTCACAATGTTCAAGAGCCGCCGGCTTCGAGGGCTGGCGACCCGCTTGCGCGGGCCGCCCATCGCCTCACCAGAACTTAGGCTCCGCAATCACATGCGGTCCCAGTTCTGGGAAGACACGGCCCAAGCGGGCCGCCTCTTCATTGGCCAGGACTTCGGCTTGAGGGTTTTCCTCAGACCAAGCCTTTGACCTCACCAGATCGCCTTCGCGATCGGTAAACCAAACTGAAAAGCAGAGCATGGCTCAACCTCAAATTGGGTGCGGGACCGTGGGTGCCCGTCCCGCGGCGGCAAGACTATTCACAATGACAAAGAGCGAGCCCGGCCGGTTTCCCGGCTGGTTCGCCATTATACCAAATTTTGATTGTTGCTGTTTTGCAACACCCACTAATTCACCGTTTGTTCCGCCGCTAACCGTTGGTGGCCGGTAATGAAAAAAATTTATTTTATGCTTTTTTCGCCCTTGGAAAAAAGTGTTGCATTTTTGCAAAAGAGGTTCCTTAACTCGTCAATTTTTAGTACTGAAAAACTCACATATATAACATTCATGTTTCTATTTTGTTCTTTTCACTTGACTTGTTAAGAAAAACATGCCAGTATAACAATAGGGGGGGATGCTTGCGCCCACTAAGGGGGAAAAGATTTCAAAAAAACACAGAGATGTCCGCGAGGAAGACATTGGATTTTTCCGAAGCCTCGAAAACGCTTTTGGAGATTTTTTTGAAGACGCGGAACGGGAGGAAATTCTTGAGGGCCGGCGACAGGTGGTCGTCGGGTTTCAACAGTTATATTCTTTGTCATGTTCGGCGGGGTTACATTGCCCGGCTTGGAAAAATTTGGACTTGAAACGTTACACCGCAAAAATCAAGGGAATCTACGGGCTTGCGAAACAGGAGAATTCTGCTATTTTGGATTCTCCAGCGCTGAAAAAAATTTCAGTTTATGTGGCAACGCTGTGCGGCACCCGGAATAAGCCGTTTTCTGGCAAATTTAGGATGCCAAGTTGGATGTTTCGAGCGATTGATGAGGCGTGGAATGCGGAATGCGAACGTGGAGGGGGCCGCCAGCATTAGTGCTGAACAAATTTTGTGGCTGCGCGTCATTTCTCAGGCGTGGATTGACGCAACAGCTAACCTCTATTATGACGATGAGAGGCAGTTGCGAAAAATGGGGTTTCGGTTTCGAACAGGCGAAAATCCGCATTTTCAAAAAATATTTCCTGAAGAAATTAAATCTGGCACACCGTCTGGCAGAGTTCGATATTCGGCATCTCATCAGAGACTGGAGGACCGCGATGAGGCGCGGTCTTGGCTACTTGGCGACTCTCCTCACGTTGATCGCGACGGCACAGAATTTGATGATGACGATTACGAGAAGGTTTGCAGCTTGGCGGGAATTGACGCGGAGGCGATGCGCGATGCGGCAAAGCAGTGCGAGATTTACGGATGGGTGACGCCGTCTGGCATCACCTCAATTGTCGGAGTATATGATGAGGTTGACGCGGGTGCTTGACTTTCAGGTTTACCTCGCTGCCAGGGTGCCATCGAGCCAAGCTTTTTTTACCTGACGCCGCGCCTCGCCGTGCAAAAACCCACCCCAGCGCATAGCTAACATGGTAGCCCACCAAAAACCAAACGTCAATTGGCCAAAAATCCGCAATCAGTACATCGCGGAATATCTGACGAATAAGATTTCACTCACCGCGTTGGCCGGCCGCCACGATGTTTCTCGCCAAGCTATCTCAAAAAAAGCCGCGCGGGAATGCTGGGATACGAGCGCGCTGAGTCCGGTGCGCCATCAAAAGGATTCTATCCTAGTTCGTGAGAGGGTTTTGGATCTGGCGCGCCTGAATTTGAGCAAACGGTCAATTGCGAAAAGCGTCGGCATTGACCGCGCGACTTTGGATTATTGGATTGACAAGGACGAAGAATTCGGCAACCAGTTCCACCAGTGTAAGGTCGAGATTGTCGAGGATTCACATCGTGCGATTAGGTCAGCTATCCAAGGCGGTGACACACAAAATGCTTGGCGTGTGCTTGAAAGTCACGTCGATACAAAATCTGAATTCGGCAACCAACTCAAGGACACGACTCCGCGCATCGAGATATCAGTTAGCATCCCTCGGCCTGGTGAGGTTGATTTCCCAAGCCTGATCGATGTGACGCCAGATGAGGAGAATTAGATTGGTTTGGGTTTTATTGATCAACGTTATTGTTATTTTTGCGGTTTTGTGAAAAAAAGCCCCCGGCTCAACGAGCCGGGGGAAGTTTACAGGGAGGAGCCTATAAAATTCTCATGTCGCACAGCACGCTGAATTCCTCGTGTGACATTTTTAATTCACTAGCCAAGCCGTCGTCGTCTATTTTTCCTATAATTTCGTTTACAGAGACCAAGCGCTTAACATAAACCAGCAAGCGCTTTGCCGATTGAATCGTCAGAATATCAGCGGACACTGTTTCCCAAGAGTGGCACCCCGCCGAGATAATGCTAATTTCTCGCTCAATTTTATTCTTGAGCTCGTCAGCGTAAAATCTATCGTTCATCTCATATCCTCACATAATCGCAAACAAAATAATCGGTGCAGCGGCAGCAATTACTAAAACCGCGACCAGGCCTAAAAAGTCACAAAGTAGGTTCATGTGAAGCTCCGTTCTGTTTTCTAGAATGTCAGTTTTCAAACTGAATCACAAGTGCAAATTTAGCTGATGTTAAGTCACAATTATTCAGATAATTCTCGTCTTAACAACCAAAAATTCCGGCTACGCGCGCTGTCTCGCTGCCATCTTTACCGCAGTTTTACTAGCGGGTGTAATTTCTTCGATTGTCGCCATTAACAAGATTATAATTGAACTTCTCGATCTTTGGCGACGACAATTTGGGTCGTCGTCTATGAGGGCTTCAAACACATTACAGTGGTCGTAAATTTTAGGGTCAACCCTCCACCGCATATTGGTTAGTTTGCTTAGGCAGAAGTATTCCATCACTTCTTCCGGTATGTTTTCGGGGTTCATTTCCCAGGGTCCGACTCCCCTACGCCGCGCCCCAAGAAAAACAGAGCCGAATATGGACTTGGCAAATTTAAGTTGCCAAAGACGATTTTTTTTGACCGGGCCGACGCACACTTGCCCTAGCGGGTCATCCCCGGTTTTTGCAACAGCCCGGCAGTAACCCTTCCACGCTAACTCAACCTCATCATGCGAGGGAAGATCGGACTCCTCGATAGGATCATGATCGCCGTCAGAGTAGTTATCGACGGTGTAGGTGCCGTCGTCATAAACCCAGTAATTAGACTGGTGCCAGCCTTGCTCGCATCCGTCTTCAAAGTCACAGTGCCAAGGCATGCTGAACATGATGTCTTCCATTGTTAATCTCCTATGCGTTGTTGACTACGCGGCGTCTTCCCAAGTGATGTGTCTGCCGTCAGCTTTTTTTCGCCCGCCGCTGTCTAGGGTTATCCAATTGCCGTTCAAAACCCCGGTGAATTCTTGCTCTCCAATCCGACGCGGGCGGCGTCTTGACCCGCCCCAGATTGTGTAACTGCCCCGAACTAAGCGGCCCTGGTTTTTGGTTTTTTTGCGAGGGCGCAGTTTTTCGCGCCATTTTTGTCTCTGCGACTCGTCCAGCTTCTGCCATTTTCCAACGAGCGTCTCCGGGTCATAAAACTGAACTTTATTGAACCACTGGCCGCCGCTGTGGTGCCACTCTTGGGAAACCCAAAAATATTCTCTAGCTAGTGCCACCGCTAACGTTTTGGTCTCATCCCACCCGGCGTGGCTTAGGTCCGCCTTGGAGATTTTGGACAGCGGCTTGACGCCGCGCTCGTATGCGTCTAAAGCGTTATTCGACATGCCGGCCTCGTAATCGTAGCCGTTCCCGCGGCCGTCATAATCATCGTAATCATCGTACTGCCGAAATCCGTCGTTATATCTACTCATTGTTTTGGTCCTCTATTAAGCATTTAATGATAGCTTCCATTTTTTGCCTATGCGGCCTCTTTAACTTCGCTTTGCTGTACTTCGGCAGCGTCAAAAATCCATTCCGCTGCCTGATTAGCTTTCGCGGCGGCTGATAGGATAACCTTGGGATCATCCTTTAACCGTTCTATCCAGCCGTTTAAGTATTTGGCGTGATCTTCCCTTGGCTCCGGGCTGATACCGAGACTACCGCACATCATCGCGGCCCCTAATTCTGCGACTAGCTCTTCCTTCGCATAGTCTTTCGTGCCGAATGAGTTTTTAAGTTTCCGGTCGCACCGCGTTTCGTGACCGCTCCAGTGTGTCAGTTCATGTAGCAGGGTAGCCGCATAACCCTCGGCGGCGTCAAACTGACACTGTTCCGGCATATTGATCCGGTCTTGGCTTGGGATATAAAAAGCGCTCGATTTATCGTCGTGACCAACTACAGCCCCAGCACGTTCAGCCAAATCGTCGGCGACGGTTGCTGGCATTTCGGCCCACTCGAACCCGTCATCATTTTTTGGGATGGCGTAACCATCGACTTGATCGG
>Ga0114899_1001287_pt1 | contig 15013 bp, 15 predicted proteins | sample MalvireepMed_215_FD_83497 | JGI IMG/M metagenome (GOLD analysis project Ga0114899, IMG submission 83497) | Marine viral communities from the Global Malaspina Expedition - Malaspina viral metaG DeepMed_215 | ecosystem: Environmental > Aquatic > Marine > Oceanic | place: Mediterranean Sea... | reverse complement strand
TAATTGAGCGCGCGGTTAATAATTTATGGTTCAAGTTGTTAGAAGAGTTTGCTGTTGTTGCATTAGTTTGTATGATCTTCTTGTTTCATATTCGCTCGTCTTTAGTTGCAATATTCAGCTTGCCGGTTGGTATTTTAACGGCATTTATTATTATGCATTGGCAAGGATTGAATGCGAATATTATGTCGCTCGGCGGCATTGCTATTGCCATTGGCGCGATGATTGACGGCGCAATAGTGATGATTGAAAATATGCACAAACATATGGAAAAAACACCGCTGACCAAACACAATCGTTGGCAAATAGTCACCGAATCTGCCAGTGAAGTTGGCCCAGCATTATTTTTTAGTTTATTGATCATCACCGTGAGTTTTGTACCGGTATTTACTCTAGAAGCGCAAGAAGGAAGAATGTTTTCTCCACTCGCGTTTACCAAAACTTACGCCATGGCGGCATCGGCGGCCCTGGCAATAACATTAGTTCCAGTATTAATGGGATACTTTATTCGCGGTAAGGTTTTAGCCGAAAATAAAAACCCTATCAATCGAGTACTAACTGCCGGTTATCTTCCTGCCTTAAAAAAAGTTTTGCAATTTCCTAAAACGACATTGCTATTAGCAGTAGTTGTTCTGGGCATTGGAATTTGGCCGCTGGATAAAATTGGTAGTGAGTTTATTCCACCTTTAGATGAAGGCGACATTATGTATATGCCAACCACCTATCCTGGAATTTCTATTGGTAAAGCACGAGAGTTGCTGCAGCAAACTGATAAACTGTTACGTACGCAGCCCGAAGTTAAGAATGTTTTTGGCAAAATGGGGCGAGCAGAAACCGCCACAGATCCAGCGCCACTTACAATGATTGAAACGTTTATTCAACTCAAAGATCAGAGTCAATGGCGTGAAGGAATGACGACCGAAAAAATAAAAAAAGAACTGGATACTTTGGTAAAATTACCCGGCGTGACTAATGCTTGGGTAATGCCAATAAAAACGCGGATTGATATGTTAGCTACAGGCATTAAAACGCCGGTTGGGATTAAAATTTCTGGGCCAAAATTAAGCGAAATACAAGCCATTGGTCAGCAGTTAGAAATCATCTTAAAAGAAGTTCCAGGAACCACTTCAGTCTATTCCGAGCGTGTCGCCGGAGGACGTTATATAAAGGTGGATATTCAACGAGAAAAAGCGGCACGTTATGGTTTAAATATCGTCGAAGTGCAACAGGTAGTAGCCACCGCAATCGGCGGTATGAATGTCACCAATACTGTTGAAGGGTTAGAACGCTATCCAGTCAATATTCGTTATCCGCAAGACTATCGTAATTCGCCAGAACAATTATCATTACTCCCTATTGTTACGCCACTAGGACAAAGGATCGCTTTGGCCGATGTCGCCAAGGTTTTTATTGAAGACGGACCGCCTGGAATTAAGAGTGAAAACGCGCGCCTCAATGGTTGGTCTTTTATTGATATTGATGGCGTTGATATTGGCAGTTATGTGGTTGAGGCGCAAAAGATAGTTAATCAAAAGTTAAAATTGCCCACCGGTTATTCGATTGCTTGGTCTGGTCAATATGAGTACATGGTGAGAGCCAAAGAAAAGCTGACTTATGTGGTTCCTTTTACTCTGGCTATTATTATTATCCTGTTATTTATCAACTTCAAAAATGTTATCGAAGTCGCGATCATTATGGGCACTTTGCCTTTAGCCATGGTGGGCAGTATCTGGTTAATGTACCTACAAGAATTTAACTTTTCGGTCGCTGTTGGTGTTGGTTTTATCGCGCTCGCAGGTGTTGCTGTTGAAATAGGCGTGATCATGTTAGTTTATTTAAATCAGGCTTATCACGCTATGTTAAATGACTGTGAGACAAAAGGACAAAAACCGAGCCTCGATGTTTTAGCTGAAAGCATTTTGCAAGGTGCAGGAATGCGAGTAAGACCAGTGATAATGACTGCGGTAGCAATCATTGCCGGATTGTTACCGATATTATATGGCAGCGGAACAGGCTCAGAAGTCATGAGTAGGATCGCCGCACCAATGGTCGGCGGGATGCTAAGCGCTGTATTTCTAGCTTTATTGGTTTTGCCAGTGGTTTATTTTTTATGGCGTAAGCGAACAATAGAATAGAGTAAGTTTGAAGAGTGATACCCTGAGCGTAATCAAAGGGTCCACAAGCACAGCCGATAGTATAAATTAAAGTAAAAGGAAAATAATGCGTCTACTCAACAGAATAATCTCACTTGGCCTAATATTGATTTTATTATTCGGTATTAACACATCATTCACTCACGCCCACATTAACGAGCATAAACAAGAAAATAATTCGCTCTTTTCCGGTTTAGATAGCGCTGCGGCTCAAGCGGTAATCCAGTTCCATTCGGCATTACAAAGTGGGAATGAAAATATGGCACGTAAATTATTGGCCGATGACATTTTAATTTATGAAGGTGGGGGAATTGAACGCTCGGCAGAAGAATATGCTAACCATCATATGAAAGCCGATATGAAGTATCTAAAAAACCTAAAAGTAAAATTATTAGAGCATCAAGTCATGGTGTTTGGAAACATGGCCTACTCCACCGCAAGAACCTTAATGCAAGGCGAATATAATGGAAAGAATATTAACTCCAATGGTATGGAGACTATCGTATTGCAAAAAATTAATGGTGAGTGGTTGATCACTCATATCCATTGGTCAAATTAAAAACTAACATTCATTTTTAATGCCATCAGTTAAAAGGTGCCCTCTTGACCTCAACATCATCTCAATGTAGTCTTCATGTTACCAAGGTAACACGAAGACTATTTTTAAACTTATGGCTAAAAAAACACTCAATGAACTACCCGATTTAACCAAGAACGAATTACAACTACTCAATATATTGTGGAAAAGCGAGGACGGTTTTTCTATAAGAGAAGTTCACGAAAAAATTGAGCATGAAAACAACTGGGCTTATTCGACCACAAAAACCACTATGGATCGCATGGTCAAAAAAGGCTTATTAGAACGCGGTTCTTTTCACGGCGTCTATCTATACCAGGCGGCTATATCAAAACCCGCAGGATTAGCCAAGTTGGTCAGTTACTTTATGAACGACGTATTAGAAATGGATTCTGGTGCTTTAATGTCCTTATTTGGCCGCAGTAAAGCCTTATCAGAATCTGAAGTAGATGAGCTTGAATCAATTCTGAAACAAGGCCTTAATAAGAAGAAATAAATTGGATATTTCAATCGAGCATTTAATCCCCACAAGCCACTCTGTCATTGAATTTTTAATGATCAATTCATTCTACAGTTTGTTGCTGGCTGTGATTGTTATTTTGCTAAAATTGGTTTATCCCAAATTACCAAAATCAATTGAATATGGTTTTTGGTGTGTGGTGTTATTACGATTGATATTACCCAACGACCTTAGCTTCGATTACGCTTTGATCAATATAATAAAGTCATTATTTATAACTTCTAACTCCCCTGAGTTATTCACATCCCAGATACTATCAAACATTTTTAACCATGATAGCGCTAACCTGAAACTCAACAACACTCTATTTTACGGCTGGCTTTTGATCGTTTGTTTCATTTCGGCCAGATATTTATCATTGCGAATTAATTTAATTAAAATGTTAAACCGTTCTCATCCTGTTGTTGAATACTGGCCTGTTCGCTGTGCCAACAGGTGGCGTTTAAGTTTTTGGATCAAACACAGAGTAATCATTATCGCCGCTGATAAATTCCTTTCACCATTTACTTTTAGTTTTGTTAATCCAGTAATTTTTATTCCAAGAAAAATATTAGAAACTAAAAATGAACCCTTGATTGAATCAATCATCGCCCATGAAATGGCTCATATTAAACGACAAGATTCTTTATGGCTGGCACTACAAAATGTGATCCAAATACTCTATTTCTTCAACCCATTGGTTTGGTTAGTAGTAAGACAGTTAAGCAGTCTGAGAGAAAGTCTTTGTGATGACATGGTTCTATCCGTTGATAAAGTAAAACCGGAAGATTACGGCAATAGTTTACTGCAAGTATTGAGGTTCAATATTAGCGGGGATAATCATAGTTTATTACCGGCGAAATTTCTTGGCCATAAAAACCAGATAAAAAATAGAATTTCTGCGATCGGAAACTATACTCTATCACAGCATCATCCTTATCTTCGAATTTGCTTAGTGCTAACCTTCGCACTATTTTTATTGCCTATTTCTGACAACAAACAAGCCGACAGCAAACAGCTAACCAACAAAGAAAAGTCTTATAAAATAGATACCTCTCCTTTTCCTAAGTCGGTAAAAGATGATATTAAACTGCCCACAGTTGAACGTTCAAATCGCGATTAATTGGTCAAAGTTGACCTTTAATGTTCAAGCATATTTAATTGCTTTACTGACTACTGCATCTTTCTAAGAGACTTCTCTTCTCTAGCCATTGAGCAATAAATGCTCCCAAATACTCAGCCCACAACACACCGCGACCACCGGCGTCCATTTTAAATGGTCAAAAAAGTCTATATCCCTCACGCTAGTCCCATAAAAGCCACTCCAACGCCAGGGCTCGTAGGTAAATAACATATTGCCACCATAATTTGAATATTGCTTAAGTAGAGACAAGAAGAAGTGTACCTTCAACGCATAATCAAGAACTAGTTGCATAGCTGCTGCTTTTTCAGTCTTACAAAAGCTACACAGGTTTAGCATAGAATTTAAAATTAGTCTGTCATAGATTCTTAAATATAAACAAGTGCTTAGTCACCACACCTGCTAAGAACTAAGTCAAATTTTTACCGTTATAAACACCTGTCTAGATCAAAGCTACAGTATATTAATTAAGTCCAACAGCATTCAACTTTAAGCTCGCGACATATATATTACGATTTTATATCGAGTTAAGAATTTTCAACTATACTGAGTTATTAAGGTTTTTATTTCTTTTTCGCATTGAGGAAACTAATGAGTAAATCAATTCTTATTATTGCAGACGAGCAAGATAATGATGTATTTTCGCTTGAAAAGGCTCGTGATATTTTCAAACCTTTGGACGGAAAGCTTTCCGTTGCGCGCTTTCTCTCTCACCTTGATCCAAAGCATGCGATCGAGCAGAAGGCTTTAATTGAACAAGCCGAAATAAGACTTCAGGAAACAATATCAGAAGTCTTCGATGCAAGTACCGAGGTCGATAGTCATGTTGTTGCTACTAAATTTATTGCCGACTGGGTGCAAGGCACCGCCAGTGAAAACTCCTATGATCTAGTGGTTAAAACCGGTCATAGAACAGAAAATATATTCCATACACCAACAGACTGGGAGCTGATGCGTCAGTTACCTTGTCCTATTTTTATTGCTAATGACCAAAAATGGAATAGTAAGCCAGTCGTTTTGACCTGCGTCGACCTTTCTACCTCCGAAGAGCAACATCTCGCATTGAATGAGGAGGCGTTAAAGTGGACAGCTTTATGGTGTAAAGCATTTTCTTGTTCATGCCATATAGTCTATAGCATACCAATCGCTAAAGTACTTGTAGAGCTTAATGTGATTGAACGAAGTGAGTATCTAGAAAAACATCGTCCTGAAGCTCAAGCGAAACTGGATAAACTATTAGAAAAATTTGAAATTGCCGATGTAAAAACTCATGTGGAGGCCGGTCCGCCAGAGAAAACGATCCCTCATGTTGCTAGTGAAGTTAAAGCAGATCTAGTCATTATGGGAACCGTAGGAAGAACTGGGCTAAAAGGTTTTTTATTTGGAAATACTGCCGAAAAAGTTTTGCATAAATTAAGAACCGATACGTTGATAGTAGAGGCAAAAGGGTAGCTGCTATTGATTCAAATTAAATTGTCAACATGACATTTTTAATCGTTATCATCATCGAGTTAAACAGTTGTCATTACGACGTTACTCCTCAGAAATAGGGATAAGGATTTATATTTTTGTTTTCTCTCGTTTAGATTGGAGAGATTGATTCAAATGACAAATACAATTCGATTGTTTTTTATATTGCTTATTTTTTGGTTGCTGAGTTCTGGCCATAACTCGCCGCTAATGCTTTCACTCGGATTGGGATCGATCATTTTGGTTCTATTTATAGTGAAACGCATGGATCAACTCGACCATGAAGTTTTTGAGCTTAAATTGACCTTTAAGCTTCCGCTTTATTTATTCTGGCTGCTCAAAGAAGTTTGTCTCTCAAATATTCTGGTGATCAAGTGTATCTGGTCCGGTAATCACGTTTTATCGCCAGCATTAATTACAGTTTGGGCAAGTCAAAAAAGTGAACTGGGTAAAGTTATCTATGCCAATTCGATCAGTATGACGCCGGGAACGATTACCGTTGACCTAGTCGGTGACAAAATCATGGTTCATGCCATATCTAATGTAGCTATTGATGCATTACTTACGGGTGAAATGGATCAACGTATCACTCAGTTGGAAAAGTAATGTTGATTGCCGCCACTATCGCAATACTGGTCGTCATGATTCTAGCAATCATAAGAGCCACTATAGGACCGACCCTTTACGACCGAATTTTAGCCGTCAACATGTTCGGCACCAAAACCGTTTTATTACTTTCGCTACTTGGCTTTGTAATGGGGCGGCCAGAATTTTTGGATATAGCGATTGTCTACGCGCTCATTAACTTCATTAGTGTCATTGGGGTATTACGTTATTCCGACAGTTTTGAATTTAAACAGTCTTCACAAAAGCCGCAGGAGTTGAAAGAAGGAGAGGAAAATTAATATGGCGTTTGATATGAATATGGCTCTAGAAATTCTTAGTGGATTCTGTCTTTTAGTCGGTTGTTTTCTATGTATTTCAGGCGGCGTTGGGATCTTGCGTTTTCCTGATTTTTATACCCGCATGCACGCGGTAGGTGTAACCGATACTTTAGCTGCGTCGATGATCTTAGTCGGACTCATTCTGCGAAGTCCGGATAGTCTCGTCTTAATCAAACTTCTGATGATTCTCATGATGACTTTATTTATTAATCCGACTGCTAGCCATGCATTGGCAAAAGCTGCTTATCGCAACGGCTTGCTTCCATTAGTGTACCGTGAAGCGATTGCTACAAGTGTGAAAGAAAAACAGGAGTCATAGTCATCGACTCAATAATTAACATCGTTTTGTTAACTTTTCTTGTCGCTGTTGCGATAGCAATAGTCAGGACTAAAGACCTGTTTGCGGTATCCATGCTAGCCGGTATTTATGGTCTACTTTCAGCGAGCTTTTTTGTCGCAATGGACGCGGTCGATGTCGCTTTTACTGAAGCCTCGGTAGGCGCAGGAATTTCAACCCTCTTAATGTTTGTTGTGATCACTATGACCGGTCGTTATGAACACCCGCAAAGACATAAATCATTGTTGGCGATTATTGTGGTGACTATTACCGGCGGGCTACTAATCTACGGCACTCTTGATATGCCGTATTTCGGAATGGCCGATGCGCCAATTCATAGCCATGTCGCGCCTCGTTATATAGAAAACTCTGAACAAGAGGTTGGGGTAATTAATTTGGTTACTGCAGTTCTGGCGAGTTATCGCGCTTTTGATACGTTAGGTGAAGTCGTCGTTATTTTTGCCGCTGGCATGGGCGTGATTGCGCTTTTATCAGTGGTGCGCGAGCGAATTGATGACGAATCGATCGAGAATATTAACAACTGGATGCATCAACAACATTTGATCTTAAGGATCGTCACTAAACTGTTGATCCCTTTTATTCTGCTGTTTGCGCTTTACGTACAATTTCATGGTGACTTTGGGCCTGGCGGCGGTTTTCAAGCGGGCGTTATTTTCGCTTCTGCAATGTTTCTCTACGCTTTGTTGTTTGGCCTCAGCGCCGCACGTCGAGTCATCAACTTGAATGTATTTCGACTGATGTCTGCTATCGGAATTTTACTTTACGCTTGCGTCGGCGTTGTCTCTATTTTAAATGGCAATAATTTTCTTGACTACAATTCGTTATCCAGCGATCCAATATCGGGCCAGCATTTAGGCATACTTTTGATAGAGTTGGGAGTTGGTTGTACCGTTGCGTCGGTCATGGTGCTCATTTTCTTCAATTTTGCAGGGCGCCAACAGGACCACGAAAACGCGTTGAAAAAGGAGAATGGTCAATGCTGATCGGACTTTATAATTACTGGGTTGTCGTCGTGTTAATGATGATTGGCTTCTACATTGTTATTGCTCACGGCAACTTAGTCAAAAAGATCGTCGGTCTAACCATTTTCCAGACCTCCGTATTTATTTTTTATATCAGTATGGCCAAAGTCGACTCGGGTACTGCACCCATTTTAAAAGAAGCGGTAGAAACTTATTCTAATCCTCTACCTCACGTTTTGATCCTGACCGCTATAGTTGTTGGTATCGCAACCACCGCCTTGGGACTCGCACTTTCTGTTCGAATTAAAGAGGCTTATGGCAGCATTGAAGAATCAGAAATACAGCAACAAGATAACTTGATCCAGCAGGCACATACTCAACATTCAATTGACGATGAAGCAAGTTCTGAAATTACAGATTCTCCTAAAAATGGCGAGGACGAACAGGCGTGTTAATACACTTGCCTGTGTTACAAGTTTTAGTGCCATTAATGGCGGCACCGCTATGTCTGTTCTTAAATCGTTCGAAGTTAGTTTGGCTGTTTTCGCTTTTTACCAGTTCGCTTGCGTTAATCATCAGTATTTTATTACTGCAACAAGTTTTCCAATCCGGTGATATCGTTTATGCACTAGGCGGTTGGCAAGCGCCCTGGGGTATTGAATACCGAATCGATAAACTCAATGCGTTTTTACTTATGATTATTTGCGCCATTAGTACTGTGGTTTTGCTTTCAGCGCAAACCAGTATTGAAAAAGAAATCGCAAAAGATAAGCAAACCCTTTTTTATATTTTATACCTTTTAAACCTAACCGGCATGCTCGGTATTGTTGCAACTGGCGATGTGTTTAACGCATTTGTATTTCTTGAAGTCTCTTCCCTCTCGGCATATGCACTGATAGCTTTAAGTCGAGACAGAAGGGCCCTTTGGGCGTCATATCAATATTTGATTATGGGAACGATTGGTGCGACTTTTATTTTAATTGGCATTGGTTTGATGTATCAGATCACCGGTACCTTAAACATGGAAGATCTTTCCAATCGATTACCTGAGGTAACACAAAAGCGAACGGTTTTTACCGCTTATGCATTTATTGTGGTTGGGATCTGTTTGAAGTTAGCCTTATTTCCGCTTCACCTATGGTTGCCAAATGCCTACGCCTATGCGCCTTCAATAGTTACAGCATTATTTGCAGCAACCGCGACTAAAGTTGCTATCTATTTACTGATACGCTTTACCTTTTCGGTATTTGGTTTTTCATTCTCATTTACCGTAATACCACTGCAAATTCTATTTATGATCCTCGGCGGCTTAGGTGTAATTGTCGCCTCTACCGCGGCAATTTATCAAACCAATATTAAACATCTTTCTGCTTATTCTAGCGTTGCTCAAATCGGTTATATGATTATTGGATTTAGTATCAGCACGATAAGCGGTTTAACCGCAACGCTTTTGCATTTGTTTAATCACGCTTTAATGAAAGGCGCATTATTTTTAGCCTTAGGCGCGGTGATGTATCGAGTCGGCGGGGTACAGCTCAGTCAATTTCAAGGCATTGGAAAGCAAATGCCGATGACCATGGCTGCGATAGTCGTCGGCGGCTTGAGTCTGATCGGCATTCCACTGACGGTAGGATTTGTGAGTAAGTGGTATTTGCTATTAGCACTGTTAGAAAACAATTTGTGGCCTGTTGCAGTGCTCGTGCTAATTGGATCTATACTGGCCGTTGTCTATGTCTGGCGAATCGTTGAAACGGCTTACTTTAAACCGGCTTTAACGAACTCTAAAACTGTTAAAGAAGCGCCATTGTCTTTTTTAATTCCAGTTTGGATTTTGGTTTTTTCCAACGTCTATTTTGGCGTTGATACGCGTCTGAGTATTGAGGTCGCGGACGCAGCAGCCAGTAGTTTGTTTGAAGTATCAAGCACAGGACCAGGCCAATGAATTTATCTTTGGCGCTAATTCTACAACTGTGCATTATTTTGCCAGCTTGTGCCTCCCTTGTCATCGCTGCAACTGGTAGTAAACCAAATTTAAGAGAAACCATGACGATCGTTTTTGGCCTAGCGCTTTTCTATTGCGTAACTCTTCTGTATCAGGCTGTTATCGCCGGAAAAATCGTTAGCGTAATTTGGTTAGAATTATTTCCTGGGCTACAAATCAGTTTTACCATTGAGCCGTTAGGGGTTTTGTTTGCTTTAGTGGCGAGCTTTCTTTGGATAGTAACCAGTATCTACGCTATCGGTTATATGCGCGGCCACCATGAGAAAAAGCAAACACGATTTTACGTTTGTTTTGCCATCGCGATAGCATCGGTGATGGGTGTTGCATTGTCAGCCAACCTATTTACTTTATTGATATTTTACGAGGTGTTAACCCTATCAACTTATCCATTGGTGACTCACGCTGGAACCGAAAAAGCTAAAAAAGGCGGTCGTACTTATCTGGGGATTTTGCTTAGTACGTCTATTGTATTTCTGCTGCTAGCTGTGGTGCTTACTTGGTCTGTTGCCGGCACGCTCGATTTTAAAGCCGGTGGGATCTTTGATAGAAATGTCGATAGCCTTGTTGTCGGCGTGTTACTGGTTCTATTTGTGTTTGGGATCGGCAAGGCGGCCATTATGCCTTTCCATCGTTGGTTGCCAGCTGCTATGGTTGCGCCAACGCCGGTAAGTGCATTGCTACACGCAGTGGCTGTGGTTAAAGCGGGCGTGTTCACCGTGCTTAAAATTTGTGTCTTTATTTTTGGTATCGATTTACTCGCCGTTTTACCAACGACTCAGTTTCTACTTTATCTTGGCGGTGCAAGCGTATTGCTGGCATCGTTGGTGGCCATTAGACAGGACAACTTAAAAGCGAGACTAGCTTATTCAACGGTGAGTCAACTAGGTTACGTTACTATTGGGGCGTTACTAGCGACTTCTTCCGGCGTCATTGGTAGCTCAATGCATATTGCAATGCACGCTTTTGGCAAGATCACTTTATTCTTTTGTGCAGGTGCTATTTTAGTGGCTGCGAATAAATCGAAGATCAGTGAAATGCGAGGTATCGGTTTGCAGATGCCAATTACTATGGCCGCGTTCTTTATCGCAAGTCTCAGTATTATTGGAGTGCCGCCCACCGGGGGAACCTGGAGTAAATGGTATTTATTAATGGGTACACTAGAAGCCGAGCAATTTATCCTGATGGCTATTTTAATGCTGAGTTCATTGCTCAATATTGGTTATCTATTACCAATTGCTTATCACGCTTTTTTTCCAAATTTTTTAGATAAAAATTTGCTTGGAAACGGCCAAAATTTGTCTAGTCAAAACCTAACTAATTTGCAAATAAAAGAAGCGCCGCTGGCTTCATTGATTGCCATCGGACTCTCAACTTTAGGCTGTCTAGTTTTATTCGCCTACCCTCAACCGCTATTTGAATTGTCAAAGGCCATTCTGGAAACCGCAGTGGGGGGATATGGAAAATAAAAGGTCTAACCATTCCAGCCAAAATAATAATTCATTTTTTGACAATCCGAAAAATGTTAAAAGAATCTTAATTATTTTCTATGTCTGCTGCGCGTTTTTATTTGTGCTCGATTTTGTGATCCACCGTCATGTGATTCATAGTTGGGAAGACCTATGGGGGTTCTACCCTATCTTTGGTTTTGTCAGTTGTGTTTTGTTGGTGCTGGTGGCAAAAAAAATGCGCGCACTGCTGATGCGCTCTGAAGATTACTATAAAACTCAACAAGAGGTGAGCAAAGAACAAAATGATAAACCGGGGGGACAAGATGTGGATGCTTGAGATCCCTCCATTTGTACCATTTTTTATTTGCGCGCTCTTTGCAGCAATCACCCGCGGCAAACTTCGCAACTTGATTATGTTGTTGGTTCCAATACTAAGCGGCATCCATTTATGGATGGTTCCCGAAGGCGTTTATTTGCCAATGACTTTTTTCGACTACCAGTTGCAGCTTTATCGGGTCGACAAGTTAAGTTTAATGTTCGGCTATGTTTTTCATATTGCCGCGCTGATCGCAGTTATCTACTCGCTACATCTGCGAGATACTATGCAACAAGTTGCTGCCATGATGTATGCTGGCAGTGCTTTGGGCGCGGTGTTTGCCGGTGACCTATTAAGTTTGTTTATTTTTTGGGAGTTATTGGCCTTTACATCAGTATTTCTTATTTGGGCGCGCAGAACCGAGCAATCCTACTTAGCAGGAATTCGCTATCTTATTATTCAGGTCCTCTCCGGTGTCTTGCTTCTTGTCGGCGCACTCTTTTATTTAGCCGAAAATAAAAACTTAGAGTTTGGTTTTATTGGTCTTGATGGAATAGCTGGTTGGCTGATCTTTATCGCCTTTGGAATTAAATGTGCTTTTCCCTTGGCGCATAACTGGTTGACTGATGCCTACCCAAAAGCGACTGTGACTGGAACCGTTTTTCTAAGTGCGTTTACCACTAAACTTGCGGTTTACGCACTAGCCCGAAGTTTTCCGGGAACCGAACTTTTGGTTTACATTGGCGCGGCTATGACTTGTTTCCCAATTTTTTATGCGGTGATCGAAAATGATTTAAGAAAAGTTTTAGCATACAGCTTGATCAATCAATTGGGATTTATGGTGGTGGGCATTGGTATCGGAACGGCACTTGCGATCAACGGCGCCGTTTCCCATGCATTTAATGACGTGATTTTCAAAGGCTTGTTGTTTATGTCGATGGGCGCAGTGTTGCATATGACAGGTCGCATTAACGGCTCTGACCTTGGTGGTTTATACAAAACCATGCCTAAAACGACGGTGTTATGTATTGTCGGTGCCGCGTCTATTTCTGCGTTTCCGCTTTTCAGCGGATTTGTCAGCAAATCTATGGTGATGTCTGCGGCATTGGAAAATGGTTATGATTGGATTTGGCTGATGTTGTTATTTGCATCTGCTGGTGTGTTTCATCATGCAGGCATTAAAATTCCTTACTTTGCCTTCTTTGCTCATGACTCAGGATTACGTGTGAGCGACCCGCCGAACAATATGCTTTTAGCTATGTTGCTTGCGGCAGGTCTTTGTATCGCAATAGGTATCTATCCAGCGGCGCTCTACTCACTCTTGCCTTACGATACGGGCTACAACCCATACGATGCCACCCACGTTCTGGCGCAGACTCAGTTGTTATTTTTCTCCGCACTTGCGTTTGTTTGGCTTAACTTGAAAGGTTTATATCCGCCGGAATTACGCTCGACTAATTTAGACTTTGATTGGTTCTATCGCCATCTTTTTCCAGCCGCATTGCAACGATTTTTTGCCTTTATTTGGAAAGTGGATAAATCAATTCGTCAGTCGTTCATGAATAAACTAGAAATTGGCTTAGTTTATATTTCAAAGAGAAATAACCGATTAAGCGGGTTACTTTCACGAAATTATCCAGTTGGTAGCATGGTATTATGGGTAGCGGTAATTCTGGCCACTTATTTATTTCTGAGCTTTATTCGTTAAAAATAACAGATAACCGTTAGAGATAATTTAGCGCTAAGTTCACTATATATAGGAAAGCATTTGGTTGGCTATTTGAAGATATGAAAACTAATTTGAACAAATATATCTAAAAGAGGTGTGATGTTAATTGAGCAACATGCAACTAAAAATTAATTTGCCATGCAACCGAAATGTACACTCAACTCAACCCAGATCAGCCTCCCAACGCTCGTCTGGTTTCTGCGATTTTCTGTTTAGCATCCTCAACAAACTGTAAACTTTTCTGAGGCGATAGAGCCGCCTCAACTTGTAATTTCACAAATGAAGGAACTAGGTTAATTCTAGGAATGGGTTTAAGCAATGTTTGGCCTAGGTAAGTGTGTAGCTTTGCCAATAAAACCAAGTCGGTTAAATTCACTTCTGGTTCTAGGTTATATTTCCAATTATCGCGATTTTTAACCACATCGATAAATTTTTCGTGTAAACCCCACTTTTTTAAAATTGCTACCCCAATAGAGGCCGCATATCGGTCGTACAAAAACAACATCGCTTGGTCGTCTTCAATTAAATCTGGATATTTCGCGGCCTTATCGATTAAAGGTAAGCAGCCAATATCTTGTAATAAGCCCGCCAAAACAGCTTCGTCGGGATCAAATGAACTTTTTGTATGTTCAGCTATTACGCAAGCCACCGCTGCGGTATAAGTGCTATTTTTCCATGTCTGTTGCAACCTTTTAGCCATAACTTTTCGATTGGCGCAAAATAAAGCGCGAATGGCATAAGTCATCGCGATGTTACAAGTATTTTGCAAACCGAGTCTGCCAATGGCTAAATTCACTTTATTAATATCAACACTGCCGCGATAAATCGGTGAATTGGAAATTTGTAATAAATAACCACAAAAAGCCGGGTCTATTTCTGCGACTTTACTCAATGTGGGAATGTCGGCTTCAGGATTGGCGGCGACTTTTTTTATTTTTAAGCTCACCTCAGGCAAGGTCGGCAGTTTAATGTTTCCCGCGACCAGATCTTTATGGATCTGCAATAAAATTGTTTTTTTGCTCATGGCGATACTAGAGTTAAAGTTAAGGTAACCATTAGTATCATTGTAGTTGTTAATTAGCCTTTTAGGAGGGATTAGTGTCTTTAAGAGTTAATTGATTAACTTAATTCTCACTAGACTCAAATTTATTCAAGAACTCACTAGTAACAAAACCATAGCCTAATCGGCAGTCTCTAGTTCTAAAACGGATCAATACACTCCCCCCCAAACATTTCCAGCGTACAGTTTGTTCAGAAGCTTCACTTTCAGTTGAATCATCTCTTGCAAAATAAGGTTCTAATACAATGGTTTGATTGGCCAGTGCGGTATTGCCGTCGGTAAATTGTAATGTGACCAGATTGTTTTGCACCAACATGGTCAAAGTCATCAATGATTCCAACTTTTCAAGATCGATAT
>Ga0114899_1001285_pt1 | contig 15028 bp, 13 predicted proteins | sample MalvireepMed_215_FD_83497 | JGI IMG/M metagenome (GOLD analysis project Ga0114899, IMG submission 83497) | Marine viral communities from the Global Malaspina Expedition - Malaspina viral metaG DeepMed_215 | ecosystem: Environmental > Aquatic > Marine > Oceanic | place: Mediterranean Sea... | reverse complement strand
CCCTTAATGTTAGCCCTGATCACAGTAAGTTGATTTATAGTCAAACAGATAATCGACAAGCCGATATCTATATGGCTAATTTAAAGCATTAATCAGGTATTTTTCAATTTAGATAGCGGTTGGCGGCAAATTGGCGGGGTTTTGCCGTCACCGACAGGCTATTATTATCATTAGTATTTAACTTCAGACAGCAAGAGCAAGCTATGTTTATCAAATCGCAAAGAAAAAAACTTCACATCTCACAAGAGCAATTGGCGGAGCAAAGTGGTTTAAGTTTGCGGACGATTCAAAGGGTAGAAACAGGTCACAGAGTCGGTTATGCCTCACTGCGTGCACTTGCTGTTGTTTTCGATATCAATGTAGATAAACTTGAACAGGAGTTATACACGATGGATAACATCATCAATGAATATAAAGATTACCCATTCTGGGTGCGTTTTGCCTGTGGTCGAGGTTGGTTCTCAGCCAGTCGCAGCGAACTGATTAAGATAGAGCTGTTTGCGCTTTTTTTTAGCGCGCTTTGCTGTTCTGCTTGGCTTGCTAGTTTTGTATGGCAATTTCCAACCAATAAAGTACCGTTTTTTAATTTAGAGCTACCGGACTTTTTGGGACTGGGCGGCGTATTGTGTTTTTTCTGTGCTTATAATTTTTCTATCGCAATTCGTACAGGCGATAAATATGATTTATGGTCTAAATTGGAAGCGACTCAGCCGCAAGGTTCATTTGGCTTGTTTGGGAAGAAGAAGTAATTTATTTGTTGAACAATAAAGTCCCTATTATTAACGGAAATCGGGGGCTACATTAAGAAGCCTGTTCTGTTATTAGGTTGGGTAAAATAAGGGTTACTTTCAGTCCGCCATTAAAGCGGTTGGCGATTAGGATTTTACCGCCGTGTGCTTCGATAATCTCTTTACATAAAGGTAAACCTAAACCGGTTCCTTCTGATTTTGTCGAATAAAATGGCAGTAGGGCGTTACTAAGATTTGTTTCACTCATGCCTTTACCTCTGTCCTTTATTTGTACTTCAAAGCTTTTGTCCAATACTCTTATTGAGAGGCTAACTTCGTCGCTTTGAGTGCCAGACTCATGGGCATTTTTAACCAAATTGATAATGACTTGCTGTAATTGCGCCGGGTCGCAATAGATATTAGCCGCTTCTTGAGTACAATCTAATTTAAACTTTTTGACTTGTAGTAAACCGCTTAAAAAAGTGTAAGCATTGATTTTTTTACACTGCGGTTTTGGCAGCTTGGAAAATCTTGCGTATCCTTCAATGAAAGATTTTAAATAATCTGCCCGCTCTCCCATAGTTGCGAAAATAGTGCCGAGTTTTTTCTCGTCCTGTCTTTCGCACAATGTTTGTCCTGAATGCGCGAGGGATGTAATCGGCGCAAGCGAATTGTTTAATTCATGGCTGATCAAGCGGATTACTTTTTTCCAGGTATTCACTTCTTGACGACTAATTTCCTTAGTTAAACTTTTAAATAAATAGAGTTGGTGCTTTCTGCCATTCAAAAGGAATTGGTTTTGGGTTAAATGATAGGTTTCATTACCGTCCTTTTCTGTAACGGTAAATAATCCACTTAATCCTGATTCTACTGAACGTAGAAATGGTTTTTGTTTAGTCTCCAGTATTTGTTTAAAGTTTAAACCGTTAATAGCTTTTCCTTGATGGAATAATTTGCGTGCTGCAGAATTGCTATAAATGATGGCGCCAGAATCATCGATAAGGATTAAGCAAAGTGGAGTGGTCTGAATAACAGTATCTAATAATAACTCTCGCTGATAAAGATGCAGTCGTTCATCTCTTAATGTTTCACCGACTCGATTATAAATGTCAATTAAATCGCCGAGTTCATCGTTACGAATATTAGCAAGGGATACACTGAAGTCATTATCTAAGAAATTATGGAAGCCGTCTTTAAGCGCGAGTAAAATCCTGTTTATCGAATTCATGTATAAACGCAACACGGTTAAACTCAATGGAAATATTAAAACACCAGAAACTAGAGCAGAATGTAACAGGTTATCAAACCATAAGTTAATCAGGCTAAACAACCCTATTATGCAAGCGATTAATACAAAGAGAAAAATAGTGAGCTGCGCTTCAAGGCTCAATCTTATTTTCATATTTTTATCTTCCAACTCAACTTAAAGCTCTTTTGGAACGGTGTCTCTAGGAATAGAGAATTTGTCCATACGTCGATATAAAGATTGCCTGCTAAGGCCGAGTTGTTTTGCTGTTTGCGAAATATTATGCCTGTTGGCTTGTAAGGTTTGCAGTAGTTCTTCCTTGTCAGGTTCAATAACTGTTGTATTTCGAGGAGTAATAAATTCTTTTTCTGGTAAGCCCAGATCTTTGACCTGTATATGACCTTCACTGGCCAATAAACTCGCACGCTTAATTACATTTTCAAGCTCTCTGACATTACCCGGCCAAGAATGATTTTGTAATCTCGACTCTGCTTCATTTGAAAGTGTGGTTCCTTCGGGCATGAAGTGCAAAGCTAACGGTAATATGTCGTCAACTCTGTCGACCAATGGCGCGACTTTAATTTCGATTACATTGAGCCGATAATACAGATCTTCCCTAAAATTGCCCTGTTTGATTTCATCTAATAAATCGGCGTTAGTTGCGCTGATCACTCTTACTTTAACTTTGCGTGTTTGCGAACTGCCTAATCGCTCAAATTCGCCAGTTTGTAAAACCCTGAGTAATTTAATTTGTCCTGACAATGGCAAGTTTCCTATTTCATCTAAAAATAGAGTGCCGCCATCTGCAGCCTCAAATCTACCGACACGTTTTTTCTGTGCACCTGTAAAAGCGCCTGCTTCGGCGCCAAATAACTCTGCTTCGAGTAATTCCATTGGTAGTGCCCCTACATTAACTTTAACGAAAGTATTATCTTTTTCGCTAGAGTTAGCCTGAATGGTCTCTGCAACTTTTTCTTTGCCGCTCCCATTAGGGCCTGTAATTAATACCGGAATGTCTGCATGGGCTATTTGAGTTGCCATGGTCAATGTTTGCAACATTGCTGAACTATTAAAAATAGTGCCACATAAATTGTATTGTTCGGATAGTGAGTGGGTTTGGCTTGAAGTCTGGCTGATCATTGAATTCGTTTGCTGGCGTAACTGTCCTAATTCAATTAGGTTTTGGACTGTTGTGACTAGTTTGGTATCGTCCCAAGGTTTGGTCAAATAATCACTCGCGCCAGATTTGACTAAATTAACCGCGGTTTCGATATTGCCCCATGCAGTTAATAGAATAACCGGCAAATCAGGGTAGTTCGCATGGATCTGTTTGAATAGTGTTTTACCTTCTTCGCCTGAAGTGGTGTCTTCAGAAAAGTTCATGTCTTGAATGATAAGATCTACCTTGTTGGACTGCAGCAAAAGTAGACCTTGCTCTGGGGTATCTGCGTGTATTGTTTTAATCTCATAAAGAGAAAACAGCACGTCCAATGCTGTTGCAATCCCATAATTATCATCGATTATCAGAATTTGATTCATTGGGTTTTATTTGATCCTTATTCCCTAAATTTAATACTGTGCTTTAAATAGCATATTAAGTCAGTTAGTAGTGAATTGCCATGATGGTTTATACCCCAAACAGAAAATAAAACTCTGATTGGGGGCTCGCTATCTTGAGTAGCTAAGCGATTATACGCTTTGGGTGGCGATTGCTGGAGAAACGCCCGAGGCTTTTTTGGCAGGCATCCAAACAGAAATGATCCCGACAAGTAACATCGTAATAATTCCTACCGGAATGTAGGTCCAGTTGACAGGCGTTAATTCAAAACTATCAACCAAATAAGTATTAAACAAAATTGTTAACAAGCTTCCAATGATTAAACCGAGGCTAGTAATTATAATATTTTCGATTATAAAATATCTCTGGATGTCTATTCTCGTTGCACCTAATGCACGACGCGTACCGATTTGCTTGATCCTTTGATTAACATTAAAACTAGCGATCCCCACAATCCCCAGAGCAGTGATAACCAATAATAGCAGGCTCACACTCCATAATATTTTTGTCATCGCGGCATCACCACTATAAGCTCGTTCTCTTAACTCATCGAGCGAGCGAATACTTGAAATGACTCGGTTTCTATTTCTATCTAGTAATAGCTTTTCAACACTACCGAGTAATTCTTCACGGGCATTAGGCTCAGTTCTGATCACAAATCGTTTAAATGTACTTAAACTGATATAAGGAAAAATAATGTTATCTTCGTAAAATGAATCAGCCCAAACCCAGGGCCCACCCATCTGTTTGATGATGCCAATAATGGTCGGACTATCACTGCCCAAATAGACCTGCTTACCTAATGCGTCGCCATCAGGGTAGAGCTTGTTTGCAAGAGATTGAGTGATCAGTATAGAAGGAATATTGACTTGCTCATTACTATAAATAATTTCGTCTTCGGTAAAATTTCGACCTTCACTTAACTGCAGACCGTAAGTATTTAATAAGTGACTATCACTGCGGAAAAAAGCCGAACGAATATTGACAAAATTATCAAAATTTTCTTGTGATGATGCTACTGAACCAGAGTCACCGCTACCACTTAGAGGAACCTGATTGGTGGCTATTACGTCAATTACGCCGGGTGTATTGCGTAATAGCTCGATATCCGCCCTGATATTCTGTTCGACATTATAATCGGCTTCATAAGCATAAAGATTAAATGTCATTAGTTGGCTTTCTTTGATCCCGCTGGTGCGGTCCATTTTGTCCATCCGTTGGTTGATAATGCTAAATGAATTAACTACCACGGCAAAGGTAATCGCTATCTGCAAGATAATTAATATAGTGCTGCTTTTATGTCTTAACAACGCGCTAAGGATCGGTCTAAATTCAGACATGAATATTGATTGAAACATTATCTTCTCCTATTGAATCTTTAGATAGACTGATGGATTAGTACGGCAAATTTGCCATGCGGGATATAATCCTGCAGTAATACTTGACCCAAGTGCGATGACAATTGCCATAACCACAAGAGTGCTATCCATGTGAACCAAATTGGCATAAGAAGAATAGAGCGATTCAACAGCGAGTAACCCCAGTTGTCCTATACCTAAGCCTAATAGTCCGCCTGCCAACCCGATAAGTCCTACATCGACTATATGCTGAGTAAAAATTTCAGTGCGACTGGCGCCTAGAGCTCGTCTCACGCCTACTTCAGGTGCTCGACGTAAGAATTTGGCGAGTAATAAACCGATGGTGTTAATCATGCAGACTGCTAGAAACATAAAAGATAAACCGACCAATATTGAATTGTCCGAAGATACGACTTCGTTATAGACCATCCATTGATTAACGTCTTTAAGCGATGCTGCTGCTTTTTCGTTCGCGAAACGACCGAGTTTTTGTTGTTCAATAATGTAGCCTTCTAACCATTGTTGATATTGCTCTTTTTGTTCTGGCGTATTGAGTTCTACCCAGTACTGGTTCCACATAATTTCCGATCGGAGCTTGTCTTCATAGGTTGAAATATTTTCAGTTTTCCAGCCATTATTATTGCCCCAACTCGGTAATTTATTAACTGGTAGTAAAGAAAATGGCACAAAGATATATTCTGATTCGCTAAAGTTACCATTATTCAAATCATAAAATTTTGGTGTCGGTTGCCAATGGTCAACCACGCCAACAATCGTATACTGAATTGTATTTAAGTTAATTTGGCGACCGACACTGTTTTCTCCGTCAAATAATCTGTCGTTCAGATCTTTGCCGATCACTGTGACATTAACCGCGTCAGTATCAACTGACTTATCCCAAGTTCCGCCAAAAAGAAACGGAATATTAAACATGTCAAAAATTTGGTGATCAGTCGCTCTGGCAGATTCAAGAAAGGGTGCCATGTCATTCGATTCAGGAATAACTGTGAAACCTGTTGAAAGGTTACGCACTTTACGACTAGGAATATCTGAACGATGAATATTCATCGCGTCTTGATAAGTCACCTGCATTGGAAAGTTATCGGGTGTGCTGTTACCCGATCGTCCTTCTCCGTAGGTGAATAATTGCACATGAAAAAGCTGACTGCTTTTTTCAGGAATAGGATCTTTACTCATCAAATAGTTGACGGTTAATACCGTCATACTCACACCGATACCAAGACCAATGGCGAGTACCATCAATGCGGTTAACATCGGAGTGCGTTTAATACTCAGCCAGGACAGTTTTAAATAATATTGAAACATGCTTTTCTCCTAATACTTTTTCAGACCGAGTTTAAGCTTCAGCAACGTCTAGCACGGGTTGTAAGTTTTGATAATCACTCACTTGACCATCTACGATATGAATATTTCTTTCTGCTCGACGTGCGAGCTCTGCGTCGTGAGTCACCATGATGATCGTAGTGCCTTGTTGATTAATTTCTTCGAGCAGTTGCATTACTTGACGAGCCATTAATGAATCAAGATTTCCTGTTGGTTCATCTGCGAGTAAAAAGCGCGGGCTGCCAGCTAAGGCGCGAGCGATTGCGACTCGTTGTTGTTGACCACCAGATAGTTGTGAAGGTAAGTGCTTCATTCTTGCAGAAAGTCCAACTCGCTCTAAGGCATCTTCGATACGTGCTTTTCTATCTTTGGCGCTAAAGCGTCTATAGCGCAATGGTACATCGACATTATCAAAGAGGTTAAGGTCAGGGATAAGGTTAAAACTTTGAAAAATAAATCCGATTTTTTCGTTACGCAATTTTGAACGCTGAGTATCGTTTAATTGACTGACATCTTTTCCATCCAAAATATATGAACCACTATTAAAAGTTTCTAACATGCCGGTAATATTTAGAAAGGTTGTTTTGCCAGAACCTGATGGACCAGTAACGGCAACAAACTCACCTTCTTTAACTTGCAAACTAAAATCTCTTAAGGCATGAGTTTCGACTAAGTCTGTGCGAAATACTTTTTTAATGTTATTCATTTTCAACATATTGTTTTTCCTTTTTTACAAATTAAAATGATTAGTTCAAACTCAATATTTCTGCGTTGCCAACGAAGTCGGTATTAGAGATAATGATTTTTTGACCTTGTTTTAGACCTGAAATAACTTCTATTTTATCGATGCTGTTAGCACCCAGTTTCACTTTAGTTAAAGTGGCAATATTGTTTTCAACTAAAAATGCTTGCTGTCCATTATGGTGCTGAACAAAAGATCCTCTGGGTACATAAAGAACATTTGTTTTTTGTTCTAAAATAACTCGGCTTGACACTCTTTGGTTTTGTTTAATTCCTGGAGGAGGCTCGGCAGTAAATGCAACGCGACCTTTAATAATATTATTAGTCACTTCAGGAGAAATACTGACCACTGAGGCGTCATACTCGTCGCCATTGTATTTAACTTTAACAGCCATGCTTAAACCTATTTCACGGGCATAAGATTGAGGGATCTCGATTTCAATTTGAAATGCAGATAAATCCACAACGGTTAATAATGCTTGGTTGATAGATACCGCAGATTTTTGTTCTACTGACCATGAACCGACGATGCCAGATACAGGAGCAGTAATATTTAATTCGTTGACTAATCGCTCAGTATTATTCACTAATAAACGGTATTGGTTGAGTTCAAAGTCTCGGGTTTTTGATTCGAAAACTAAGTTTTCTTTTTCGAGTTGAGCTTGCTCTAAAGCAAAATCGTATTTCAACTGAGAACGTTTTAAGTCGTCGACGGTTTTCTCATAATCAAGTTGGCTGAGCGCTTGTATTTCGAGTGATTTTTGTGCCCGTTGATGTTCACGTTTGGCAGCATCAAGGATCACCTCTTCGAGTTTGATTTGTTGGCGGCTTTTGATTCTAGCTTGTTTACTCGCAATTTTTTGACGTTCAAGTTCAATTTGTAAACTTTCTAATTTTGATTGTTCTTGTTGTAAACGATTGGTTAATTCTGGGCTACTGATGATGGCGAGTGTATCGCCTTGTTTGACTAATTCTCCAGGATTAGCTACTAAAGTGACGGTACCCATAGCTGGAGCGTAAAGCTTAGGGCTATTGGCTGCAATAATATTACCTTGCAAAGAAACATCTCTAACAAAATGTCCTCGTTCGACCTCCGCCATTCTTACTCGAGTTAGACTTACCGCTTGGTCGCTAGACGACCAGCGCTCTAGGGCCGGATAAGCGGCAATAGAAAGTGCTACGGCAATAGTTGAAAATACACTAATCTTTAACCAAACCCGCTTACTTTTGGGTTTATCTAAAATCACATCTTGAGATGAAGTGCCTTGAATCATTTTTTCTTGTTACCATTTTATCTTTAACTTAATTATCGTAAAGCTAAAACTGTGCCAACAAATCAACCACTCTTAACTTGTTGATTTATATAAAAACAATGGGTTTTCTTATATATTTTTTTTTAGGTAACTATAATTATGGACATTGTCCATTAAATGAATCGGACAGTTGCGGACAGGTATACTGTTTGGGTAAGAGTAATACTTCGAATACTGCTTTAAGGCTTATTATTGAGTTAGTTCTTAGAGTATGGCGAAATTATTGGTTTATTTAGTTTGAAAGCAAACCTCAACGTAAAAGGCGCCAGCTTCGGTATCAAAAGGAATAATAATTGCTGAGTCAGATCCTTTGGCGTGGGTAATTTTTTGCCCTTTGCCACAAATAACTGTCGGTGTCGCCATATCAAAGTCATAACCTTTTGATTCTAAAAGGTTTTTTGCACCACCCGTTACCATGTTAGTGATCTCTCCCACCAAGTCTGCAATTTCATCGTTGATCTCGGTGAACTTTTCTCCCAGCATATTTTCTGCAATATGCAGAATTACGGGTTCAGAAAAAGAAACCGCTAGCGAACCGATGGCTTGTGGTGAAGACATAGGTATCAGACCCGTGATATCACCTGCTGGTAAATCATCGGGTTTAATTTTAGGGCCGTTGGGCTTAGGGCTTAGTTTTGCCATGGTGACCAGAACATTGGTCATGGACGACAAGAAAGGATTGATAAAATCGACGTTCAAGGGGGCAGTCCTTTATTCTTTAGATGTAATCAGTGTAGACCTTATTTTCAAATGTTTCCAAACGGTTAGCTTATGGCCATTATTAAGCGTGAGTAAAATAAGCTCATAGTAAGTTGATTTATTAAAAGAACTTATTTAATAAAATGAGGAAAATACTAATAAGTGAATAATATGTTTGACAAATTCTTCTGTTTGTATATAATTCGCGCAGCTTGAAAGTACGTTTTATATTTATTTATACCATTTCGATGTTTTATCTTTAGTGTTTATCTTTAGTAGCTCGTCCTGTTTTATCTAAGTAACAGCAACACTTCCAGCCAAACAGTCCTTCTTGTATTTACTCGTTCGGACTTAAATTACTTTATATATTTTTAAAAAATAGGAATAAGACTATGTCTACTACTACTGGTACAGTTAAATGGTTCAACGAATCTAAAGGTTTTGGTTTCATCGAGCAAGAAAATGGCGCAGACGTTTTTGCACATTTCTCAGCTATCCAAGGCGACGGTTTCAAAACTTTAGCTGAAGGCCAAAAAGTTGAGTTCACAGTAACTCAAGGTCAAAAAGGTCCTCAAGCTGAGAACATCGTAGCACTTTAATTGATTAATTAAATTGCTTGCTCAACCTTTTATGGTTGAGAGCAAAAAAGGGCAAACCTTCGGGTTTAGCCCTTTTTTTATGCCTGTCTATTAGTAAATGTTAATACGACTTGTTATTTAACAATTCATCCCCATCAAATAGGGCGAGCAGTCAGCGATTTCCGGTAGAGTTAGGGCGCTTAACAGGGTACAATCCGGCGGTTCAATTATTTACTATTAATCGATTAAATCAATAATAATCAGGAAGAATCCATGTTTGGGAATATCCTAACTAAAGTTTTTGGAAGTAGAAACGAGCGAGTCATTAAACAGCTCAATAAACAAGTTGAAAAAATTAATGCTTTTGAAGAGCAGACTCAACAATTAAGCGACGAAGAACTCGCTCAATCCACTGCAAAATTCAGAGCTAGGTTAGAACAGGGCGAAACTTTAGATGATCTTCTTGAAGAAGCTTTTGCTGTTGTTCGTGAGGCAGGCAAACGAGTTCTGAACATGCGTCATTTTGACGTTCAAATGGTCGGCGGTATTGTACTCAATGACGGCAAAATTGCCGAAATGCGCACCGGTGAAGGTAAAACATTAGTTGCCACTTTATCTGCTTTTTTAAATGCGCTTCCTGCTAAAGGTGTCCATATCATTACTGTTAATGATTATTTGGCGCAACGTGACTCAGATTGGATGGCACCGCTTTATCGTGCATTGGGATTAACCGTAGGCGTAATTCTTTCAGGACAAGATACCGAAACTAAACGTGCGGCCTACGCTTGTGATATTACCTTTGGAACAAATAACGAATATGGCTTTGATTATCTTAGGGATAACATGGCTTTTTCACTCGAAGATAAAGTTCAAGGAGACTTACACTACGCTATCATAGATGAAGTCGACTCAATCTTAATCGATGAAGCGAGAACGCCATTAATTATTTCTGGGGCGGTTGAAGACAGCGCTGATATGTATCGCCAAATTGATAAGTTGATCCCAGGGTTGACTCAACTTACTGACGATGAAGATCAGGAAAGCGGGGATTACTCTCTCGATGAAAAAGCCAAACAGGTTTATTTGAGTGAGAAAGGCCAAGAGCAGGTTGAAATCCTCTTGATTGAGGCGGGCTTATTATCTGACGGCGCTTCACTTTACAACGCTAGTTCAATTTCATTATTACATCATGTAAATGCAGCGTTGCGTGCACACGTTTTGTTTAAGAAGGACGTCGATTATATCGTCAAAGATGGTGAAGTTATCATTGTCGATGAACATACTGGTCGTACTATGCCGGGCCGTCGTTGGTCTGATGGTTTACATCAAGCAGTAGAAGCCAAAGAAGATGCCAATATTCAAAATGAAAGCCAAACGTTAGCTTCGATTACTTTCCAGAACTTATTCCGAATTTACGACAAGTTATCAGGAATGACGGGAACTGCCGATACCGAAGCATTCGAATTAAACCAGATCTATGGTTTGGAAGTAATTGTAATTCCTACCAACAAGCAAATGTTACGTAAAGATATGGGGGATTTAATTTTCCTGACTAAACAAGAAAAATATATGGCGATCATTGAAGATATTGAAGAGTGTCGTGAAAAAGGGCAGCCTGTATTGGTTGGTACCGCTTCGGTTGAGTCATCAGAAATATTATCAAAAGTATTAAAACAAAAGAAAATTAAACACCAAGTACTAAATGCTAAATTTCATGAAAAAGAAGCAACTATCATTGCCCAGGCTGGTCGTGCAGGCAGCGTTACCATAGCTACCAATATGGCCGGTCGTGGTACCGATATTGTTTTAGGTGGTAGCCTTAAAGCTGATTTGGAATCGCACAGACAGCCTAATCAAGCTAAAGTTGAAGAGGTAACTGCCGTATGGAAAGAACGCCACCAAGCAGTGTTAGATTCGGGCGGCCTAGCAATTATTGGTACTGAAAGGCACGAATCTCGCCGTATTGATAATCAGTTGCGTGGTCGTGCTGGTCGTCAGGGTGATCCGGGAAGCAGCCGTTTTTATCTTTCATTAGAAGACGATCTAATGCGGATCTTTGCTTCTGACCGTATGGCATCAATGATGCAAAAAATGGGTTGGGAAGAAGGCGAAGCGATCGAGCATAAATGGGTGTCTAAAGCGATTGAAAATGCCCAACGAAAAGTTGAAGGTCGTAACTTTGATATTCGTAAAAACTTGCTTGAATATGATGATGTCGCAAACGACCAACGTAAAGTTATTTATGAACAACGTTCTGATCTGATGTCGACAGACGATGTTTCTGATGTGATCTCCTCTTTGCGTTTAGACGTCCTTCACGGCATATTTGCCCAGTATATTCCGCCACAAAGTATTGAAGATATGTGGGATGTTGAGGGACTAGAAGATCGTTTGAAAAATGATTTTGCAATTGAGTTGCCGGTTAAAAAATGGCTAGAAGAAGACAACGATTTACACGAAGAAACATTGCGAACCAAAATTATTGATTCGTTAATTGAAGAATATCAAAATAAGGAAACAGTGGTTGGCGGAGACGTTATTCGTCACTTTGAAAAATCATTGATGTTACAAAACCTTGATAGTGCGTGGAAAGAGCATTTATCTGCAATGGATCATTTACGTCAGGGGATTGGCTTGCGTAGTTACGCCCAGAAAAATCCAAAGCAAGAATATAAACGTGAAGCATTTGAACTGTTTGCCGAGATGTTAGAAAACGTTAAGTTTGACGTGATTTCAACCTTGTCTAAAGTTCAAGTGAAAAACGAAGAGGACGTTGACGCAATAGAAGAAAAGCGTCGTCGTGAAGCGGCTGCCCATGGTGTTGAATATCAACATGAGCAAGGTACGGCTATTCCTAAGGAGGAACAGGCTGAAGAAAATCACACTCCGTTTGTTAGAGATGGCATTAAAGTCGGCCGGAACTCGCCTTGCCCTTGTGGATCTGGCAAAAAATTTAAGCAGTGTCACGGCCGTTTAAAATAATTGTAAGTTGTTTGAGAAAGGCAGCCTATGGCTGTCTTTTTTTTGTTTAAAAAATTATATTATTAAATGAGTTTTACTTATGTCCGTGGTTAAAGTTTCTGCCGCAATTATTTTGCAAGATAAAAAAGTATTGATTGCCAAACGTCCTGAGGGCAAACACAAAGCCGGCTACTGGGAATTTCCAGGTGGAAAAATTGAGAGTGATGAAACGGCACAACAAGCGCTTTATCGAGAAATAAAAGAAGAGCTCGACATTGAAATAATAAATCCTGAAATTTACCATCAAGTTGAATTTCAATATCCTGAGAAAAAAGTGTCTTTAGAGTTTTTTAAGATCACCAACTTTAATGGAGAGCCCAAAGGGCTAGAAGGACAAATAATTCGTTGGGTCATATTATCGGAGTTAAATTTGTATCAATTTCCTGAGGCTAACTTAGCGGTTGTAGAACAATTAATTAAGTAACGAAGCTACTCCTGTTTACCGACGTCTTCTTTATTCATCAATATTTGACTTAGATCCGGTGTTATCTGATAACAAAAGTCATTGGTGCCTTGCCAGCTAATTTCAGTCACAGTATTAGAGTTGTCAAAAGTCACCAATCGACTACAGGCATCATCATTTCCACCTAAATCAAATAAACTTAACCCAATACCTATTCCTGAATGACGGCTATGACGACCACTGCCTACCGATATTGAAACATTGCCTGGTTCACTGCTCTTGTTCAACCATTCCGCGTAATGCTTATCGCCAACTTGGCGCTGATTAGTAGGCAAGCCCCAGTATTTAATCAGTTCATTTATATTAGTCCCTTTCCAAGCGCTGATCTTTAGATTAACTTTCTCAATTGGAATTTGAGTACAGCTTGGTACTAAGTTAACTACCAACATTATGAAAAGAATTCTAGAGGGTGTTCTGAGGGGGTTTTTCATAATGATATTTCTCTTTAATCTGATGAAAAGTTTAACTGGGCTATCGACTTGAGTTTTAGTAGAATGCCATTTATTAATATTAGTATAAAATTGACTAAAAAATGATTGAAGTTACCTCCATTCGAGAACGGATCAAAGATCTTCAGGCGCGTAAAAACTCGCTTAGGGGGTATCTTTGACTATGATACTCGCAAAGAACGCTTAGACGAAGTCGAAAGAGAGCTAGAATTACCTGACGTCTGGAACGAACCTGAAAGAGCGCAAGCTTTAGGTAAGGAACAGTCTGCACTTGAAATCGTAGTTCATACCATTGATAAACTCGAAGATGGTTTAGGTGATGCCGATGATTTATTGATGATGGCGGTTGAAGAAGATGATCAAGATACTGTTGATGAATTGGTTTCAGACTTAGATGAGTTAGATAAAGATTTAGCCAAACTTGAGTTTCGCCGTATGTTTAGTGGTGAAATGGATACCGAAAATGCATACATCGACATTCAGTCGGGATCGGGCGGAACAGAAGCCCAAGATTGGGCCGATATGTTGCTCCGAATGTATTTACGTTGGAGTGAAAGTAGAGGGTTTAAAACTGAGCTAATTGAAAAATCTGATGGTGACGTGGCAGGAATTAAAAGCGCTACCATTAAGATTGAAGGTGAATATGCATTTGGCTGGATAAGAACAGAAACCGGAGTGCATCGGTTAGTTCGAAAATCGCCATTTGACTCTGGAAGTCGTCGTCACACATCTTTTGCTAGTGTATTTTGTTATCCCGAAGTCAAAGATGATATTGAAATAGACATCAATCCTGCCGATTTAAGAGTTGATACTTATCGTGCTAGTGGCGCCGGTGGTCAGCACGTTAATAAAACTGACTCCGCTGTCCGCATAACCCATATACCCACTAACTCTGTGGTGCAGTGCCAAAATGATCGCTCGCAACATAAAAACAGAGATCAAGCAATGAAGTTACTAAAAGCGAAACTTTACGAGCTAGAAATTCAAAAACAAAATGAAGGCAAACAATCAATGGAAGACTCTAAGTCCGATATTGGGTGGGGAAGTCAGATCAGATCTTATGTGTTAGATGCTTCTCGTATCAAGGACTTGAGAACTGGATACGAGTCGACTAATACTCAAGCTATTTTAGATGGCGATTTAGACGGATTCATTAAGGAAAGTTTAAAGGCTGGACTATAAACGCCAAGAAACGGTCGAGTTATAGATTACTCAATCAATAACAAATTAAATTATCAACCAAAAGACAATAAAATTATGAGCAACCAAGATACAAACCAAAATAACGCTGGTCCTAATAATTCTGAACAGTCGGCAGAAGAAAATAAACTAATTGCTGAGCGTCGCGCGAAATTAGAAAATATTCGTAAAGACTGTGATTCAAATGGTCACCCAAATAATTTTAAACCAGAAAATTTAGCGGGTGATATGCAGAAAGAGTTTGGTCAGTTAGATAAAGAAGCCGTCGCTGAAAAAAACCTAATCGTGAGTATTGCTGGTCGAGTAATGGCAAAACGCGGACCATTTTTT
>Ga0114899_1001284_pt1 | contig 15030 bp, 22 predicted proteins | sample MalvireepMed_215_FD_83497 | JGI IMG/M metagenome (GOLD analysis project Ga0114899, IMG submission 83497) | Marine viral communities from the Global Malaspina Expedition - Malaspina viral metaG DeepMed_215 | ecosystem: Environmental > Aquatic > Marine > Oceanic | place: Mediterranean Sea... | reverse complement strand
TTTAACTCCCCCTACCCCATGCCCTGATGAACTTCTTTTTTTCCATCTCAGTAACTGACACCACCTCGTCTGGTAATTTCGTTTCTGGTTTCCTTCTTCTTAGATCTTTTCTGGTCTTGACTCCATGACAGATAACACACATCGATTGCAGGTTTCTTTCGTCATGAGTTCCACCTTCAAATACTGGGAGTATGTGATCAATCATAGTGGCTTCATGACCGCAACGAACACACAAAGGATATTGACTGAGGAATTTCTTCCTGATAGCTCGCCACCTATAGTCGTAGACTTTGGATCTATCTTGTCTCAATTTCTACCCTGGGTTTTAATCGTTTACAAATTTTACAGAAAGACCTGTCCCCCCCCATCACTAGTAACTGATGCTCCTCACCATGAGTGCATTTGATTTCCTGCCTGATAGCTGTAGTGGTTTCCCTTTTCGGATTCATCAGAAAAGTATAAAACTTTTTCCATACTGAGTTCAACCTGATTGTTTTGTGGCGTGATTGCTTCGAGGATTGCCCTGGTTGGATTCTGTTGTGGGTGATGGTATAAAACACCGCCAGTTTTTTATTTGTTGATAATTTCTTTTTCTTTTGGATAGTTCAGGATTAATGGTTTCCCTTTCTCCGCAAACCTAAGAAGTTTTCTTTGGATGATTTCATTCCCTGGTCTGTTTGTTCTTACTGTATCTATGGCTAATAATTGATCGTGAAAATCCTGTGCTATAGATGCCAGTTCATCTCTTTCTGCTCTTGCTTGCTCTGCTACTCCTTCCATTTCACTGGCTTTACCTTTGTACCAATTGAAAGCATTTCTGGTTCTTGCAGGAAGAATTTCACTTGCTCTTTGATAGGCTTTTTTATATAGAATTAATCTCCCAGAAATAAAACTTATTATCAACACTACAAATAATCCTGTCATAAAATAGGCGATCCATTCTCTTGGAGTCTGGAGAAGCAAATAATATGCCTTGTGCATAGATGAAGGAGAAGGAATTTTAGGTTGAATAATTCCCAAATACCACCAAACAGAAATTAGACTGCCACCAAAAACACCACCTGTGCAAAGACATATTATTGATTTCAGCATTTCTTCCTCCTTTTCCTTGGATAGCCTTCCACCTCTCTCAGGTTTTCCTCTTCTGCTTTCCTTTTCTTTTCTTCTTCAATAACTGTGGCTATGATCACCACCACTGGAGAAATAACAAAAATCCCTATTCCTGAAAGTGTTAGCAATAATATCCAGTCCATCAAAGTCTGCTCCTGAAAACTTTAACAATAGAATTAAAAAGGGTGGAGAGGAAATATAAAAGGAGTAAAAACTCTCCACCCAGACCCCTTGAGAATATCAAAGAGTGAAATGTGATTCTTTTATAATGCCATTTTTTTTGACCCTTATCAAGACTGGCTTTCCTATGTAGTTTCTTCTTACTTGTTCAAAATCCATTCCAGATGGTGGAGATATCATAACAATGTTTTTTTCTAAAAGTTTTTCACCTTCTTCCATGTCCTTCTTATAAGCACAAGCCCTGCCAATGATATCCCATTTTTTTTGCGTGTCTTTATCAAGAACAGGATCACCTCTCAATGTGAATTTTTGTGATCCACCAATCATTTTTTCTGTGTTTCTTATATCTCTTACACATCTTCTGAAACCCTCTGCATCCATCGACCCTGCGTGATCTGATCCCTTCATTTGCCGATTCAAGGTTATGTGCTTTTCCACAAGTTCTGCACCACTTGCTACTGCAACCGCAGGAGCTAAAACTCCAGATGTATGGTCAGAAAAACCTACTGCAACAATGTCAAAAAATCTTTTTTTTAACACTTCGATTTGTTCAAAGTTCAGTTTCTCGTAGGGTGTCGGATACTCTGACACACAATATAGAATGGATCTTTTTGTTGCTTCTGTAAAATAAGAATAAGCCACACTAAGAGAATCAGTACATGCAAAACCAGAACTGAAAATCACATGCTTTGGTTTTAGTGTGCTTATTTTTTTAATTAGCGGAATGTTCGTGATGTCTCTTGATGCAATTTTGTATCTGTCTGGTTTGATTTTCTCGGCTATTTCATCAACTATATCTGGATTACAAATAGTCACCACCACTTCCAATCCTTTCTCTCTCGCTTGCACTGCTAATTTCCTATAGTCATCCAAGCTCAATTCCAGATATTCCCTGTGCTGTCCATAAGTCTCACCAAAACTGTTTTTGTTTCTATATGGTGCTTGCCACGCTTCCAAGGTTAATTCATGGTTTAAATCTCTAATTTGAAATTTTACTGCATCACATTTTTTTAGTTCGTAGCCTTCGTGATAGATATCTTGTGACGCTACATCAATTAGCTTTGAAGCTGTCTCAAATTCTCCCTGATGGTTCTGACCTATTTCTGCAATTATATATACTGATTCTTTTCCCATTCTTCACTCCACTCATATTTTCTGCCATCATAATTATTCGGTATTATTTCTTTCTTATCAGCAAAATATCTGGCTATTGCTGATAGCTCGCTGACCCATGATCTTGTTCTACTTTGTTCAGCTTTAAAATTAAAACTGGCTCTTTTTCTTAAATGTTTAATTAATTTATTCACTGTTTTTATATCTTTTCTTGAATCAACTGCTGTAACTATTTTTGACATAATCGGAGACAATTTCAAAAAACAAACATTGTCCAAAGATTCTTGATAATAAAATATTGGAGTCACATGTTCTTGATGTTCTGTCCATTCTTCGCTTCGTCCTACTTTTTGTTTTAGTTTATACACACTGAAGATTTCTGTCCCCACACCTATTTTTGTTTGCATAACAGGAACTCCTTCAGCAGTGCAGAATGAATAATAGTCCCACCCCATATTTTTTTTCATCAACTCCACCAAATCACTTGCCATAGACAAATTCAAAAATGGTTGATCGCCACAGATTCGCATACAATAATCATAGTCCCCATTACATAACTCCAAATACTGATCCACCATCTCCAGTGGGTAACCTCTGACAACCTGGTCAAAATTAAAATATCTTGCCCATTCCACTAAAACATCATCCTCTTTTTTACTGGTGGTACACAAACCAACAGACACATCCACTTCCCCTTGGAATAAAAATTTCAAGTCTATACATTTTTTTGCCATCACATGAAACATAGGATCATCCCCAATAGGTCTTAACATTTTGTTTGTTAACCTCGTTGACCCCATTCTTGCTTGCAGTCCTATCATGAGTTTTAACTTCATTAACTTACCGGTCTTTTAAAATCACCCAAAGCAAAACAATTATTAAACCATACCCAATGAAAAACATTATCAGCAACCATATCATTTTTTATATCTAATCAAGACTAGGTCGTTTTTCTTTATTTTTTTATTGATAACTGGTCTTTTGCTTTCGTAGTGTTTCCAACAAAGAATAATGCTTTCTTCTTTTTCTTCCACCCAGACCATGCCAAAACTTTTACAGTTTTTTCTCCGGCATCTTCTTTTTTCAGACTCTAAAATCCAATTCTTTTTAAGGGTTTTCTTCATCCTAAACTTTACAACCAAACTTCTCAGATTCTTTTTTTGTTTCTTCTGGAAAATCCAATTTTGTTATATTATATATTTTGGGTTCTACTTTGCCTGTAGTTTTTTTCTTTTTCCAGTCATGAACCTGTATTTTTCCGCCTGCTTCAATCCACGCAAAAGCAGAAGCATTTGATAGTATTTTTTTTACTCTTGCAGATCCGTTGCCACCACCTGTCGTTTGAACTGCCAAAAAGCCACCCTCTTTGTGAATCGCCACCATATCAATGAATCCGAATAAGTCAAAAAACCTTTGCACCTGTGATACATATCTTTCTACTTTTCCTGATCTCCAACCCAATTTTTCTAAATAATTTTTTGACAAAACTGAAGGAGTAGCCATTTATAAATTCTCCCTGAAACACACCCTGTCATGATCAAACCCCAGTACCATAGATCCGGTTTCTCCATTCCTCTGTTTTGCCACCTGCAAAATTCCCTGCGTTTCCAGATCTCCGGTGATTTTGTTTCTTTCCCTGTGGATCAAAAGCACAACATCTGCATCCTGTTCAATGCTTCCAGACTCTCTTAAATCCGATAATCTCGGCAACCGTTTTTCCTGCTCGCTCTCTCTCCTTAGTTGGCTTAGTGCCAGCACTGGCAAATCCAGTTCATCTGCCATAAGTTTTAGTCCTCTCGTAATCCCTGATATTTGCTCCACTCTCGTAACCCTAAAATCAGCCGGAGTCACTAAACCAATGTAATCTACTACAACAAAATGCAATCCGCTTTGATTTTTCAATTTCTTACACATTTTTCTAATTTCTAAAATGCTGACAGATCCGCAATGAAAATATAATTGGGTGTCATAAATATTATGTAGAACATCTTGTGCGGATTTTACATTTTCTACTGTAGGATTATGGGAAAACTGCTTGGAATTGATTCCGCTTTCCATTGCTATGATCCGCATACCCACCGCACTCAGAGACATTTCCAAACTAAAATAAGCCACCTTTAACGAATTTTTTAGTGCCTGGTGAATTGCAACCTGAAGACCAAAAGCACTTTTCCCTACGCTCGGTCTTGCACCCACCACCACCAGTTCCTGCGGTTTAAAGCCACCGAGCATTTTATCCAGTTTCCTGATACCGGAAATTGTTCCACCATAGTCCTCACCTCTGGCGATAGCTGAATCAATCGCACCTGTGGTGGCTATTGCCATTTCTGCACTGGTGGCATACTGCTTTTCCCGAGTCTCACTTTCTTTTATCTTTATCTGTACTTCCTCAGAACTCCAATTTTCCAGACTGGCTTTTTCTAAAACTTTGTGCAGTTTTACTTTTTCGGATACCTTCACTAAGTTTTTATAGTAGTATTCAGCATTTACAAAACTAAAACACTGATCCGGTAAAGACATCCACCACCCAACAGAACAAGCCACCGCCCACCCATGCTCGTCATCTTCCATAATCGTTTGCCACACTGCATGGGTTTCTATTTCTAATCCATCAAGCCATAATGATTCTATGATTTCAAAAAGTATCTGTTGTCTAGTTTCAAGAAAAATATCCCTGGTCATTTTTTCTAAATAAATAGACCTCACTTCCTGAAATTTTAACAACAGTCCGAGAAAATAATCACCCTCGGTCACTCCCTCTACTGAAGCTCCTGACAGGTTTTCACCTGCTGTTTTTAATTCAGTATCTGTTAGCTCGCTGATAACTTTTGACATGCCATACATCTCCTTCTTTCTCCTGTGCCGATAAAATCTAAACCACCACAAGAACATTTTTCTATTTTGCCCACTGCGTTTCTCTTTTCCTGTGCCAAATATTTATCAATATTACTTGGTCTAAAAAGAGTTGCAGGATGCAAATACTGTTTCATGCTTGTGTCATCTTTCCACTCTTCACATTTCACCTCTACCACATGCAACAGATCTTCTTTTGAATATTTTTCCTTCAGCCTTGCGATGATAGGAGCAATAGTGTTTTTTGTTGGTTTCAGTCTTGATCTGCCAGATAAGTCTTTTAATCTTTCGATGACTTCCAAAGATGAACTAGTCAACCCTTCTAGTTTCTTATTCTTTCTTATCTTGTTAGGGTAAAGATTCTTTACTGGTACTGGTAAAGAATTTTTACTACCTAGTAAAGAATCTTGACTGGTTACCTGTAAAGAATTTTTACTACCTAGTAAAGAATCTTGACTGGTGAAGTCTGATATTTGATAAGATTTTTTCCCTTTTTGGGCTGTTTTTAACTGATATATATTATGCCCACCAACGTTTCTTTTTACTGAAATCCATCCTGATTTCTCCAGTTCTTCAACTCCTTTTATCACTGTTGGTTTGGAAGTTCTCAAGATTTTTGCTATGGTTTCCATTGAAGGAAAAGCCCTGAAATCCTTATCAGTAAAAGCCATTACTGTTGTATAAATCATCTTAGATAACAGCGATATATCATCACACAAAAAACCCTCTGGGATGGCTACAAACCTTCCCATTTCTTGGTATAAATTCACATCCCACCTCTGACTATTTCTCCTCTAATGCCCGAATAATTATTTCCAAAAGTTGACTATTGGGATTGCTGACATTTGCTTCAATTTTAGAAATAAGGCTTTTGGTTGTTCCACTCTTATCTGCCAGTTGTTGCTGTGTCATCCCTGCCCTGATTCTACCTTCCTTGAACTCTGTTCCTATATCGTGATTTTGTACCAGGTCAATCGCTTCTGAAAACTTTTTCAGTTTGTTTCTAATGCTTACCATTATTATCTCCTCTTGGCTAAAGGCAGGAGCATCCCCTTCGATGTCCTGTCTTTGCCATATTTTATTCCGCATCTTTTTTCCTCAACCTTCCCATTTCCAGTTGGATCTGCTCAGCCTTTTTTGAGTATTGCAGTGCTTCCAGACAGTGCATGCATTCACCCATAATTTTTAACAATTCAAGCTCCACTTCACCAATCCCAACGGTAGTAGATTCAAAAATTGTATTAATTTGTTTGACAATTTCCTTTCCCTGTTTTCCGATATCTGGCTTATTTCCCACACAAAAAACCCCTGTGGTTTGGGTGTCGGGATAATCCCCTTTCTATCACTGCACATCTTGCTTCTGACCACTTTCCCCACGATCCATGCACCATATGCATATCATGAGAAACTGGAACAAGATTAAAAAGAGAATCCATAAACAGAGGATATTTTCTCCTTCCCCACTTTGTGTCATGAATTCGTGCATGATGCAGTTCAGTTGCTTTGATAGCAAGTCCCTTGCTTTCTGCTATTTTACACATGGGATTTCTTTTGAACGCTTTCTCCCTTATTTCTCTTCTCATCTATCCCTTCAAATGAATTAGTTGTCAACATCTGGAAAGTTTTCTGGAAGTTCACCAATCCCGAACTCCTCACTGGCTACCATCTCACATGCAAAACAGGCGGTCATCATTTCTTTATTTGTCCTGTTCCTCGTACTGTAAGGAAAAGCCACCTCATCATAAATAACGTAAGGATAAGGACTCCCACCATCTGCCACAATTTCAATGGCTTTTTTTAGCACTATTATGTAAACTTCATCCCTTGCTGTTCCTGACTCTCTGGCAATAAAAGTAACCCACCCATGAAACCGTGAAGAAATGTAATTTGATCTTTTTTCTCCAAACGGTTCAAGAGTAACAGAAAATTCTTTGTTTTTTTTCAATGATTTTTTCAGTGCTGCCAGTTCTTTTGCATTTAATCCGTCCACCACCAATGCCAGAGAACCATCAGGAATATTAACAGAACATTTTGCAAACTTCATTCATTCACCCAGGAAGGATCATAATCATTTTTCACTTTCCAAAGCTCAAAGGCAGACTCAAAAATTTTCCATGCTTTGAGTTTGGCTTTTATTGTCCATACCTTCTCCCAGGATCCCTGCACTACTCCAGTGCTTATAACTAAAGATCTTAAATCTGCTGACGTTAAAAACTTTACTAGGTTATGCTGTTCGAATATGTCTTCAAATTTAATTTTATGAATCGCCATTGCATAAGCCACTAATTGTGGCAACCAGTCATAATAAAAATTAGTGTTGCCTTTTACGTTTTGGGTTTTAAAATCCCTGACATGTAATCCATCATTAACCCAGAAATAGTCAACTGTTCCTGCAAAACCGAAAGGGGAGATGACGATCTCTTCGGCAAATCCTTCTCCCTCTGCTTCTGTTATATACCTATCCAGGAAGATCTCTACATCACTTGATATATAGGCTTCAGTGGCTAGTTCAGAAACGTCCTCATCGTTTTCTATTTTTGATAGTGCTGTTGCATCGTCTGCCAGATAAGATTCACACAGAGCATGAACCCCAGTTCCCACCTGTAGGACAAATGACTTTTCAACCGCACACTCAAGAGTCATTCTTTCCAGATAGTCTTCCGGTCTTTCCCCTTCCCTGTGTGGGTTCAGTGTACACATATTTATAGTCTGGGTCTGTCTCCACGATTCGAGCCATTCCCCTTTGGCTATAATCGAAAGGATAGTTGTAACCGAAGGAAGCAAATTATCTTTCCTGGCATCTGTTAGTGTTGCCGAGTGGTGCGGTTTTCCTTCCCTGTCATACCAATGCACAACACAACTCCCTGCATTTTTTACAGAACCATTTTCTATTCATCCTAAACCTGGCTTCCAGTGAAAACCTTTTTTTACAGCAAAAACAGTGGGTCATTTTGTCACCTGCTTTTCAATCGAATTGATCATGGCTTTTAAATTCTTTTCATCGTTTGCTTCAAATTTCTTTTGCAAATTATTCGCCCAAAATTTTTGCTGTTCTGGTTTTTCAAATTTCTTGGTCAACTCAACACCTTTATCAAACACCGGTTTTAGAGCCTGGTTTGCATTAAAAACCTGTTCAATTTTTTTTGCTGTAGTAGGGGATCTTCTCTTCCTCGGTTCTGGCTTTTTTGGTTCTGGAGTCATGGTCGGTTTGGCTGTTTTGTAGTCGCCATCCAGATCCTCATCTGAGACGACCGCAGTGAAGGTAGAAAGAGAATACCTTCTGCCATAAGTATTGTCCGACCCTACCGACTGAGCCACTGACATTTGACCATTCACATTAACAGGAATAGGAAAACCTTTTGATCTCCTTTCTAATCCCTTATATCTCAAAATCGTATAGACCACCATGTCCTGACCTTCCCTGCAAGACTCCTGCTGCACCGTTATTCCTTCCGCATTTAATACAGGTTTGACCGTGTCAATAATAGAATCCAACGAACTGTATTTGTGATATTTTGACTGTTTGTCTTTGGGTGGCTTTCCACACTTCAATTGAAAATTTAAAAAAGCCTGGTCGAATTCAAGTTCAAGACTGTCCATCTTCACTGCTCCTTGGCTTGTCACCAAATGCGATACGCTGACTGGATACAACTAATTTTGACCGCTTCTCCCCTTCTGGAGTTTCCCACCTCTGTTGCCTGAGAGTTCCTGTGACTCTTATTTTCTGTCCTTTGACTAAATAGGTATTACAATTCTCCCCAACTTTTCCCCACACACTCAAATCCAAATAATGGGTGGCTTCCTTTTTCTCTCCATCCTGTGACCATCGTTCATTATTTGCGATAGATAAATTACAGACTGAAGCACCACTGCTTGTGTATTTCAGTTCTGGCTCTTTGGTCAGTCTGCCTTCGATTAGTACCGTGTTTAAATCTTCCACTATTACGTTCTCCTTATAGAAAATATTCTATAGAAAAAAACTACTTTCTATTGAATAACGTGTCAACCAAAAAAGAATAACTTTATTTCAACTTTCTTTGTTTATTGGTTGACAAATAATTCCACTAATAGTAGATTGTATGTATGAGAACGAACAAAACAAACACAGAGGAGAACAAAAACATGGAAAAAAGAACAATAAGCCAAAACTACAAAGCAGATAAAGATTCTATAGACCGGTTTGCTTTTACTTTACGAACCGAGATGGAAAGGGAAGTATTACATAATTTTCAACACAGACTCAACCTTTATGGAGTAAAAACCAACGGTTTAGATTATGTTGAAATTTTTGAGATGATGGACACTGAAAGTAAGAAATTAAGCAGGAAAGTTGAAAAGAATATCCAAAAAATAATTAACGAAAAAGGTACTGCTTAAAAACTAAAACTATCCTACCGAAAGACCCACTCGAAAGAGTGGGTTTTTTTTATTCTGTATCCTCAAAGTCTTCATCTACCCGAATTATGTGGTGAGCGATAATACTGGTGAGTGCAAGAGTAGGAATTGTCCACACCATGCTCTGTGAGAAAAATGCTACTGTATATGTGGGAATGCCTATAATGACCATTTTTAGCAGTAAGCCCATTAATCTATTCACCTATTCCACAGGATCGAATGTAGACCCCTTTACGAACTAACAAGGTCATCTATTCCGCAAGTATCCCAGTTAAAACACCAACCACCCCTGATCCTATTGACCACCAGACTGTTTGTGCTTTGAGTGCTTTTATTTCTTCGTTCAGTGCTTCAGTCAAATATTCCGATTTCTTCAAGTCTGTTGCCGATTTCGTCAAGGATTCTTTCAATATCATCAAGGTTTTCGATGCTTTCGCCAACTGCTCCGCTAGCTCCTGTGAGTGCGTCTGCGATTCCTTCAAGGCTTCCTCTGAGTTCTTCAGCTTCTCTTCTGCTTCCTTCAAGGTGTCCCTCAAGCTCGAAACTTTGTTTTTTAGCTTGTCCCAAAGATACTGTAAGTTCAGCGTTGACTTCCTGGAGTTCTCGGATGACCCCACTGGTAGTGCTTCGGTGGCGGTGACTTCCGAGGAAAAAAGATCCGATGGAAAACACCAAAACAACACCGATAATAATAGCAAACCTGACAATATTTTTTTCATGTTTTTCCACCTTCAATTCAGTCATGGTCTTTCTCAGTACTGCCAAAATAGAATCCTGTGATGGTACTGAAAGCACCAATCAAAGCACCCATGACTAGTAACCTCATTTCCCTGTCTTCACCTACCAGGACAATAAAAACCGCAATACAAAACATGCCAACAACGATAAAACCTATTACCCATCTGGCAATCATTTTCCATTCTGGAGGCTTTCTTTTTGTTTGTTCATTCATAATATTTTGAAAATCCTCTTTGAATCTAAAACCCCTTTTGCCCTGGTCTGCGATAAAACCCAAGGGTCATATTCTGAATATTGACTTTTGTATATAAAGTGATACCACCATTTCTTCGGTGGATCTCTTTCCAGTCTCCAAAGCTCAATTGATGTTTCCCTGCCAGTCAGCTTGTAGTTTGGAGGTTTTTTTCCGGTAAATAACAGCTTGTCTTTTCCCCAGAAATCCACACATTTTTGTGCATTTTTTATGTAGCAGTCATCACCCATAGCATCTGCTTTAACCAGTGTGTCGTAGGCTTTTATAATTTCTTGAGACTCAACCGACATTGCAGGGTCTTTTGAATACTCCCAACACATCATGATAATGCTCATGAAATAGCACCCATAAGGATGGATATTCCCCCTCTGTGAAAGTGCTTCAGATCTTTGTCCTATCATTCTTGCTCCATCACTGAGTAGGAATAGTTTTTATAAGTTGCTCCCATTGGGAAATTGGTATATAAACTTTATGGTCGGTATTGGTTAGCTCAACTGACATTCTTGTCAGGTTGGTTAATTTATACTCCTTGTCGTTATAAATAATCCGGCTCAGATATCCAAGGGAATTTCCCTTGATTTTTAGGTATAATAGTTCAGCTTTTATTCTTGCTGAAATAGCTGTCCACCCTGCATACACTACTAATAAAATGAAAACATTCAGCACTAAACTTGCTGAGATTCCGCTGAATGCTTCACTGATTAGATCAGTAGTTTCCATTTATAGTTTGTCCACATCTGCTTCGATTGATTTTCTCCTGGCTCGCATTTTTTGAAAAGCCACTATCGCACTATCTGTATTATCTGATCCGTCCATTCTTGCTTCCTCTGCCTCTTCTAAAATCTTTTGTCTTTCACTCAGATTATATTCTATTTGAAACCTGCGTTCTACCTCTGCTTTTTTTTGCTCGGTTGTCAGTTGGTCGGTTATTTGTAAAAGTCTGCCGTTTTGCAATTTCCATTGTCGGTTTCCATGATCACTCCTGAGTTTTTCCATAGTGGTGAAGATTGGATCATCTGACCAAAAATATGTCTTTCCGTCTGGTTCAGTTATTTCCGAGAAAGTACCATCAGCGTTTTCCACTTTTGAAACTGGTTTCCATTTGCTAACTCTCTCAGAAATAAATTCGACCTTTCTAATATATCTCATCTGCGAACCCTTCCCCAGTATATCATAATTAGTCCATCATTTACTGTTTGTCCTGAAGTTGTCCAATATTCGAATTTCCCTGATTCTACTCCCGAACATGGTATGGTGAGCATATGTTGACTGCGTGTGCCTGTCGGTGAAGATCCACCATTTTCCGATTGTAAAAAACACAGAGTTTCATCACCATCATTATCTCCAGTATCTCCAACTTCCCTTGTTTTTAAAATCCCCCATTTCTGTGTGCTGGTTAAGTCACACCTAACCAAAACAATAACCGCTGAAACATCTGTTCCTGCTAATGACTGGAAATCGGCAGTTTCTCCTCCTGCTGTAGTTGATACTGAAGAATCAACCAAATCATATGAACTTGATCTAGCAGTTGATTTTAAAATTTCCACTTGACCGGTAATATAATCTCCGACACTTAACCAACTATTTGCCATTCCCTCTCCTAATAAACTGTATCCGTACCTGCGTCTTTCAGTTGAAAACTATGATCATTAAAATCGTTGTTTGGATATGCTCTAATATCATCAAGATAAAGGTATTCCCCTGAACCGGATGCAGACCATGCAAAGTAAATATTTATAGCCGTAGCAGAAGCCCGAATCATTCTGGTAACAGAAATAAACTGCCAACTTCCATAAGTATTTGTAGCATCTCCAGTAGTCCATCCCCAACTACTTTCATAATCCTGAAATACAACACCGAAGTTTGTGCCAGTAATTCCCACCCCACTCGGAATATAAACCCATGCTTCAACTGTATAGGTTCTACCTACAAGCCAAGTATGTAAATCGGAAGTGGAAGCTGCATTATCATGAAGATATGCATAAACCGTACCAGATCCCGAGCTGGTCATTTTATATGAATAACTGCCTGTGTACTTCTGTGCTGAATCTCTAGCATACGTTGAGTTCGTAGTTGCTGCAACTCCATCTATAGTTGGAGCAGTAGTTGTTTCACAATTTGAATTACTAACTAATTGCCCTATTTTAATAGTTTTATTACCTGAAAAAAACGTCCTGTCTGCTGTATTTTCAGTTAAGAATCCATTGCTACAATTAGTCAGTGTATTTCCAGTTACCTGATTATCATCATAGGTAATTTTTACGGAAGCTGCCGCACCTACGTCAGTCCCAGAATTTCCCTGGAATAAATTTGTTAATGTATTATTACTGATTTTAAAATCATTCCCTTCAACATAAATAGCAAATAAATAAGCATACACATTCATGCAATCTATGATAGTATTTCCTTCAATACTCGTACCGATGTCATTAAGTTCGTTTTCAAAAGTAGCAGTAAATTTAGGATACCCTTGAACCCAAATTATTTGTACATTGTTTTGAAGTCCACTCACAGACCATTGCATATCATGAATAAAATTGTCTTTAATCCTGCCACCTGTTGAAGCCACGCAATAAATCACGTTATAACCTTGACCGTCTGTATTCAAAGTTGTTGGAGAAGACGTTGAATAAAATTCATTATTGTCTATTAAAAAACTGGTACAATTTGTTACTGCCAAATATGACCCAGGCCACGTTGATGTATACCCACCACCTGCTGATTCATTTACTAATGCCCTTTGAGCATCTACAAAAACACAATGTGAAACTCTTGGTTCCGTACCTCCTGCAACTTCCATGAATCCACCGTTTGCATTTTTCATGGTCACCCTTTCAATAATAAGTCTTGTATCGGAAGAGCTTGTAAAAGTCCAAGTATTGTCAGAAGGTGGTGAACCTCTCGTATAAGATGCGTCGATAGTTACATCACTTATTCCTGCATCAATGGTAGAACTTGAAGCGATAGCTTGATCCCTACTAGCAACTTTCAGAATGGTATTTTCCATACCCTGGCCTTTAATAACCACTCCACTTCTTAATGTTAAATTAGATGCTATATTATAAGTGCCAGACAAGAGATTCACCGTACCACCCCCAAAAGTGGTGGACAGGTAATCTATGGCCAATTGGATTTGCACATCATCTGCAGTTCCATCACAGTAGTAATCAGCAGTTACAAAAGCAGTTGAAGGAGCAACCAAGACTGTCCCATTATTAGTAGAATATTGTGATCTTCTGCCATAGGCAAAACTCCGCAGGGTCGCACTGCTTGTGGATGTCCACAATAGTTGCATTTGCCTCAAAACTAATGTGGTTTTTCCAATTCCCTTAGAATTTATTACACTTGAAACACTCTGCAATTCACAGTGGCTGTCTATGTTTTCCGCTTGTCCTGCTCCGCCTATTGTGACTCTGTATCTGTTGCCGACTTCAACCCACGCATAAACACCATGTAGTCTCAGGGTGTAAATGTGCTTGGCATTTGTCGGATCATCACCACCAAAAAATTTCCAATAATAATCTGCTACCTGATCCACCTGGTCTTTCGTTACCAGGTAATCATTTTTTATAGTGAACCTTCGTTCTCCGCTTTCCCTGATGTTGTCATGGTCTTTGTATTCCTCGTTAACATTTCCGGACTCTGGTGGCGAATTCTTGTAAACGAGTTTTCCCCTTATGCTGACTCCCCTGACATACACAGCATATCCAAGTGCGTTTTTTAGCCATATTCTGGCAGAATCTGCTCTACTAGTTGTGTCAAAAATAGCGGTGGTTAAATCCACCCTGCTTCCTGTTGACAGATTGTCAGTTGCACCATGAAACAGTTCTGGATCTCGAATACCTATCACATTTTCAGCAGTCCCCACATCGTCGAAAGTATAATCTGGAACTACTCTTGATGGTGGTGGCGGTGATGGATCTGGTTCTTCGGTAAGTGATGATGCAGGAGAGTCTTTAGATTCTACTGGTTCTGATTCTGAAGGCTGATATAGTGCGTCATATGCCTGTTCATCCTCAGTCAGACCAGGGTCTACAAAACCATCTGGAGAACTATCCGCACTATCCGAATCGTAAAATATATTAAATTCAAACCAGATCATATACCCTTCCAAAACAGAAACATGTCTTTGCCGTTTTTCCCCATTCTTGGAACAGTTGCCAGGATTTGCATCCCCATGACTCTGGCAAATTTGACATCTTCTTCCCTGTCACAATAGACATGACCCCAAATGCTAACCATGCCGACTCTTTGCATCTCTTCCTCTAATAATTTTGATGCATTCCTTAACATTTCGAGCGTTCCCTTTTTAATTGCCAGACCTTTTTTGAACCAAACTTCCCCTGCGGTATGACATGCAATCTCTACAATCCCTGCACAAGCAATGG
>Ga0114899_1001283_pt1 | contig 15031 bp, 7 predicted proteins | sample MalvireepMed_215_FD_83497 | JGI IMG/M metagenome (GOLD analysis project Ga0114899, IMG submission 83497) | Marine viral communities from the Global Malaspina Expedition - Malaspina viral metaG DeepMed_215 | ecosystem: Environmental > Aquatic > Marine > Oceanic | place: Mediterranean Sea... | reverse complement strand
GTCCCGGTCTACCCGTCAATTCAGTAGGCTTACCCAGCGGCGTTAACCTCTACTTCCGCAAGAAAGTTAGAATCCATAAAGGAATTCTGGATTATGATGATGGGGGATTCAACTCCGTGATAACTTCTTACACTACTAATGCCACCACCGCAAACTGGAGAGAAGAAGGAACCGCCACAAAGCTTGACTCAGATTTAGCCAAGACGTGGGAGGGAGACGGACAGTGGCACCTAGTTAGTGCTATATTCCAGCCTTTGGTAGGCGCCACTCCTGGGACGTCCACTAATGGTCTTCCTCAAGTTGTAGATTACATCTACCCCTATCGGAATGTTGTTGACGCTTCTGCTAGTAGCCCATCTGAATCTGCATGCGAAATACATCAGAAGGACTTACAGGTCTATAAAGTATACTCATTGGACCAGTATGATAAGATGTCCGAGGATGAGAGAATCGCTCTGGCCGAAAGCAACAAGATAGGGAACTATCAGATTGCGGCTATGTCTCTTGGTGCTCCTGGGTACGCTCAGTCCTTAAATGATTCGAGATATGGGTTGGTTAAATACCATGGCTCAGACTCTACTGAATACTTAGCTGTGAGTGGGGTAGGGTCAGGAATCCACGCTTTACGAACTGAGCTTTCAAATTCGGTATTTCAGAAGCCTGTAGAGAATGCACTGAAAGTGGCTAAGCCTCCTATTTTTGAGGATACCCGGCTCCAAGGCTCGGTTGTTCAGAAGGAGGGAGACCCATGGATTGACACCACGGGAGGTGTTCTCCGTATTAAAAAACGATATGGACAAGACTATGCGGTGGTCAGACTCCCTCTGAGCTTGCCTGACGATGCTGTATTCTATTTTTATGGGAATGCAACCCTCCCGTTTAAGTTAGAATTAATTAGACAAGAGACGGACCACAGACTCTCTATGGCTCCTATGAATACAGAATGGTATGATTGGGAGAAGCATACCTTTGTAGGCACTAAGATTCAGAAGACTATGGCTCCATTTGACGGACTTACGTCATTTACTTATGTTGATAGAGACCATGGAGACGCCGTGTCTATTCGAGATAAGTACGTTTATTCTCTGATGCTAACCGCCCCAGAACCAAACTACAAGACTCTGGGAGAAGTTAATATATCTCGTGTGGTTCGTACCGTAGGGTTTGATGAGTCACTTGAGAATGATGATTTTTCTACAGGGACTACTTTTGTAGGCAATTACAATTTTAGGGATTTCCGCTATGACCCCTCTTCTGGAGGAGGCATGGCACAAGAATTTGGGTTAGCAAAGTATGACTACTGGGAAACCTATAATCCTCTGGCCTCTTCCGTTAATCCCATCTTCGAAGCTAGTAGTCTCGGGTCTGTCACCTTGAAGCGCAACCACGACAATATAAATACCGTGGTTCTGCAGGCTTCGTCTAATGGTACCGGAGCATCAGCGGCTGGAGGCGCGTCTATCACACAAGAGTTTGTGTTCCCCGCTAATCAGATACCTCGATACAGTAAAATTGCCTCACCTTCGGGAGGAGGAGGTCCGTATGAACCCATATTAAAGTTAAATTTTGGAGCACTCGTTGCCTCCGCTAATTCTAGTGGAATAGAGGTTAGCTTTGAGAATGTAACTAAGAATACCTCGTATAGCTTTACTACTGGTACCACCACCAGACGAGGGGAATGGGGAGAGAATAACCCTCTGATAGTGAGCGAGAGTGCTGGCAATGCAGCTCGTGGTATTTTTAACAACGTTAGTGAGTTTATCAATATCTCCTCGGATGATGTATATGACCGCTACCGAATCACCTTTACTGCACGGGAGACACAGACACTGGCAGAGTTCGCCAAGTATGAGTTGCGCTCTGTTATGGTCGGATTCTTGGATGGCTGGGAGTTCGGGAGACCTGTAACCGCCAACGGATATGATACTACTTTACTGACCCTTACAGAACCGACTATCGGGTCTAGCGGGATTGTTTTCAGTGGAGATAATACAGATACCGTTGTCTCAGGAGATACCTACGCAAACACCGTGTATCTCTCACAGAAGTTTACGGGACTTGTTCCTAATAGAAAATATAATTTGTTACTGGACATAGAAAATACGGCGTCTGCTGTAGCAGACTATGGTCAGTTAGGGGTGGTGTTGGAACACAATGATTATACCACAGACGTTTATCAATATACGGATGTCATTACGGCAGCAGGATTAACTCTACAAGGCGCTTGGGGCGAATGTGCTGGAGGTCTTCTGAATGCAGGCTACCAAAGATTCTACAGTAAGTATACCTCTCCCTACGCTTCAGCCACGATGCCCGGATTGAGTGTAAGCTCTAGCGGGTATAATTTCCAGAAGGACGCCGTCGTTAAATACGAACCTTTCCCATCTCCCAACGTCAATGATGTTAATGTGGTACCCTATGTTCCGGTAGATGAATCAGCGGAGTACAAGCTTATAATGGGTGGCATTGCTACTTCTGCTAACACTACCGCTTACCAAGCTTCGGCTAATCTGGCTCTAACTTATCAGATTCCGGCAATAGATGGGACTGCTGCCGCGCTCACCTACAATTTTGTTACCAAGACATGGGATGATGTTAGAAATCCTGCGGGTGGGAGGTACCCGGACGACAATGACCGTCCCCTTGGACCACCGTCGTTAGGTCTCGATGCGTTTTATTCCGTTGATGTGGTTACCAGTTCTATGCCTAAGGATACGGAAATCTCCTTTAGTTCCATTGTCCGTACCCCCTCGGTGGATTCCCGATTCAAGGGAGAGGATGGGAGTATGCTCTTGTGCCCTATTCTCTTTGTACGAGATAAAGCTAGGAATTATGAGTCCCCTCAATGGAATAGGATAAGCAACGTATCCGATTTCAATTTTTATATTAAAGACATAAGCATGGTGGGAAGGTATGTAAATGCCACTGATACCACAGCCCATGCCTCGTTAGGTATCGTCGGAGAATCTAATTATGATGGGCTGTCTACAAACGTTGAGTCACGCTTTAGCACGGGGAGAGTATACCATTATAATTTCTCTTCTCAGGTTTGGGATGGGTACCTCATTCCTCCGAGAGTAGTGAATGGAGACATGGCCTCTCGTAACGAGTATCTCCAGTATACCACATCTTCTATCCCATCTAATTTTCACCCCGTTAGCACAGGGTCGGAAAAGAGGGCTACGGTGTGCTTGCCTGTGGTTAATATGGATAATTTCAATGGAGTTCAGAGAGACCCGTACTTAGGAACTCTCTATGATGCCAAGGTGGGAGGCACCGATAAGAGTACTTATACCCTCTCCTTAATAAAAGCGGCGGGAGGAGGTATGGTCGTACATGATGCTCGCATAGTGGATGTTGGACTCATGAATTACACGGGACCTGCAAGGACTGAGAGCAGGTACACTAGGAGTTCGGAGCATGTCTACAGCGGCATAGCACGCTCTTCCCCTGTGGGAGGATGGCATAGCAGCCCTAAATCTTATACCTCATCGTCTATGCCTAAACTCTGGGTTTCCTCTATTGATGAGCAGAATTATCTCTATTCCACTCCGGGGGTAGGTGCAGGTGATTCAATTGTGTCCCTATCTCATAGCGATTATATTCGGGACACCAATATACAACCCGGAAACTTTAAAGTTTCGTTTGATTATTTTAGCGATGTAGCTCCTTCTGCGGCGGTATCCTACTACGATGCTTCGGGAAGCTTCTACATGTGGAACTTTGATTCCTCAGCGTGGAGGAGTAAGGAGACGTTAGATTTGGCAGCGGACCAAGGACAAGGATTTACGCAAACAGCGAGTTCTTTCCCCTACGATTCCTCCTATGCAGACAAGGAGACGAACTATCTTAGCAGCGCAATAACCTTAGGGGACCTTAACCCAGACGGCATTATAACTACTCATATCCTAGCAGGCAGTGGTAATCCCGGTGCTTATAGAGACTTGAGATATTATAACGTGTACGATTCCGTTAGTGCAGTATTCCCATCTTTCCCCAACCCACAAGATACAACTCTGCAACCGACGGATGCTAGTGGGTCTGGGAGACTGGGACAGTTCTTGAATACCATGGAGTACTACGGCTCAGGAGTAGACAAGTCTACTTATGAACGAGCGATTTACGACGGAGCCTATGCTCCCGCTAGTGGTATAACCTTCTTCTCTGGGGTTGAAGCGGAACCTCGTACCGCATACGGGAACCTCAATAGGTTCAGCGTTGTTACTCCTAACGGGTATATCCTGGAACAGCTGAGGTCTCCACGGCAGTACCAGATTCTCCCCGACTCTAGCTGTGGATTCGTCATGCAGAATTTGTCCGAGCCAGTCGAGTATGGTGCTAGCACATTCTATGCAGGGGTTAATGTTTTAGACCGCGTAACTTTAGGGTCTAATGGGCATGGAGAAGGTTTATTAATCACTTCCTCTAGCGCTGCTGCGCAAGAGGTGGTACAGGCTCCTAGTTCTCACCAGTATTTTACGACGGGTAATGCCGGTGGCGGAGGCAAGAACCCTACCAACGGATTCACAGCTCTACAGGCGGGAGCAGGTTCTGGGGTGAATCCCTTCTCCAGAAATTGTATTGTGGTTAGCTCCTTAGTAAATGACAACACTGCTTCTGGATACAGCGGCTTTAATTACTTTCTCTCAGGTCTCCTGGTTCCAAGCGGTGCATCCCTCGTAACCGCTGAAGTCCCTGATTTTAATGATGAAGGCTATTATCTTCTGTCCTTAAGATTCGCCTCGGTTAGCGGTGACCCTATGGACAAGAAGATTCAGATGAAGATAGCTACCACAACAGCAGGTGACCCCGATATAGCAGTTCTCAATATCGCCCAACAAGACGACTATCGGTGGGGGGAGCACATAGCGGATGGCTCCAGGAATGGCGTTTCTGCTAGCACTAGCGCAGGCGTAAACTGGTTTACGGGCTCGGCCATTGCCTATGTTAAGGGGAGAGGTACAGATGAGAATGAGACATGGAAACTACAGCTAATGCTCAACCCTCTGTATACTGACCAGTCACAGTACCCCGCTGGGCACCAGACCGCAGCGGGAGGCTTTACGGGTTGGTTCTCAAGCTCAGTAGGAAAGAGTATTTTCTTTGTAGATGATATCCAATTCCGCTATCTGTATCCTTCACCCCAAGGAACTAAGTTAGCCCTAACCCTATCCCGAGATGAATGGGACCTGCTTAACAGCAAGTATGGAGGCGTAGGAGCTTTGGGAGCTCATGTCATGGACTACCACAAGAGTGGGTTGAAGAAAGGTTCCGATAGAGGAGTTGGCGGTCCGCCATTCATACCGAAAAGACCTTACATGGCCACGGACGGGTATGATAGCCCTGTCCTAGAGGCTTCATCGTGGCCAGCCGGACCACCCAACAGAGCTCCTTCTGGAGTTATGGGTGCGGAGTACTTAAATGCTTTCTGTTTGAAGGCAGTAGAAGAGGATGTAGCAACGCAGGGAGTTAATAGGCTTATCTCCACACGCTTTGGTTCTCCTCCGGGGGAGAAGAACATGCAGGGTTGGGCTTCGTCCACGGGTGACTATACACTGCGGTTTGATTATAAGGTCGTAGACAACCCTCAGACCCCAGCCATCCCAGATGTGAGAGTACAGAGCGCTCATTTCACGGCGTCCTCGCTTATTGCAGACAGTCGTTGGCATCAGTTTAGCTCTACCTTTTCTGTGGGGAGTGATACTTTAGGGGAAAATAATATTATGTGGTACTTCTCCCTAGATGACGATTACGTTATAGGGGAGAATGAATTGTATCTCACTAATGTTTCTCTCGAACAGCAACAAGGTACTATCCTTAAGTCGTATGATTTTACTAACCCTACACAGGTGAGTGCTTTCTCTAATGCGTGGAGCACACCCAACTATATTACTCTTGACCATGCGTATGACGGATGGTTCTACGAGACAAGCCTATATAATTCAGCGGAGCTGATAGATAACTCCCCTGAGTTCAATCTCTTCGCTAAGAAGGTCTTCTTCCCAGGAGGTCTTCAACTAGCAGATGAATCGGATGCGATTACTATAATCTGGACAATAACGCCATAACATGAACTTTAACGACAGTATCACCTACAAAGGACACCTTGAAATCTGGAAACTTTATCTAGATGGGGAGGAAGAATTAGTATATGATGAGGATAATGTAGTCTGTAGCGGAATAGGTCCTGTGTTGGCTGGTGCTTTTAGCGCTTCCGCCACGTCAGACTTAACCAATTTTCAGATAACCCTCTTCCAAGTGGGTGTTAGCGGAGGAGCCGCATTACAGGTATCCTCCAACGGACGTCTAGGCGGTCCTCTAAGCTCTATAGCTCAATATGGAACTGGGGATTTAGAGACTACCGTTCATACTATAGTAGCCTCGGCTACTGATTTTACCAATGAGATGTTTGGAAAGATAGACCATGCATACGTTGATAAAGTTGGAACCTCAAAAGCGCGTTGGGGTATCATCTTAGATGAGAATGCGTGCAACGGTTATGCCCTAAATGAGATTGGCCTGTTTGGTTTTAATCCGGGGATGTTCGCTACACCCAAGTCTTACTTATGTGCGTACCGTCAGTTTAATAGCATAGATAAAACGTCTGATTTTATTCTAGATTTTAGATGGACACTTGAATTCTAATGGCAAATTTCGATAATTTCTCCGTTTCTGGTGGTGGGAATGTTCTTGAAGGGACATTCGTTAAGCCGTACCTGTTTGACGCTAGCACGTTTTATAACTATGAGCAAGATAATATACCACTAGAAACCTTGTATGACCGGACTGAACTCCTGCATCAGTTTGTAGGGTTCCCCGGTAATGAGGACGAGAAGGCTACCACTATGACCTTGTCCTCAACAGTGGATGCTGATAATGGAGTATTTGATAATATCCATGATATCATTCAGCGTATACCTCAACGGCTTACCTTTCCCGTCCTTATCGAGCTGTGTGATTACGGTGATTTAGGAAATCTAGACCTTAGAGATATCTCTACGGTAGGCAATGGTAAACTCGAAATTGTTAATAGGGTATACGGATATGAACCGTCGGCAGGTATAGATGCTACTAGCTCCCTAGGCACTGCTTTAGGAATGAAGATTACTAATGATGGGAACCGTGCCGGTGGTTGTGGTGTTGCTGTCACTTCTGTAACCTGCACCGCTGGAGGAGCTGTGGATGACCTTGTTAACGCTTCTTCTACTCGAGTAGGTATCAATATATTTGATAACACTGCCTTTGCTGGGAAGAATGGAGCATTAGATGTTGCCAATGCTACGGTATTTTGTACCCGGTCATTTGATACGGATACCAATATAGATAAACTTTATTTTAACAAAGGGGCGAGCAGGTCGGCTGCGGTCCTTTCTGTCACCCCATACAATCAGACGCAGGATTCTAGTATAGCTACAGGAGACTTGTGTCCTAAGACTGAGGGAGGTATAGGAGATGAGCTAGAAGGGTTTACAACGAGCTATGCTCCGCGTAAGATAATTGAGGCTTCGGACCAAGGGTCTGTGGTAGCCTATGGCAATTACTTCCGTGAAGTTGTTCTTAATAACTGTCACGGCGATATTAAACTTACTAATTTGTGTGTGGATGGTGCTAGCGGAGTGGATACTACTTCTCAAGGGTGCCGTCACAATACTCTTCACGGCTTTAATATTAATTCGTCGGATATATTCCTGGAGAACTGTGCTTCGGTGAGAAACAGGTTGTCTGGTTTTTATCTAGCTAATAGTAATGTTAATATCTTAGGCAACTTTATCGGGTACAGGAACTACCCTAAGAATTCTGGGTCATCTACGCGTGGCTCGGGAGAATACGGAGCAGGATTAAGAGGCGTGAACTCCAATGTTGTCTTTGCGGATACCTCCTATCTGGGCTATGGGGAGTTCTCAGCTTTTAATAAGTTTCAGGTAGCCTTTGCCAAGAATGATTATGGGATGCACCTCAGGAGCTCAGAGATAACTGGTGGAACCAGGCTCCTGACCGGAAGTGTGGTGCCTAACGCAGGCAATGGAGACCAGACCACCTCGATATTAGCTACTTTCCAGAATACTAGGAGTGGTATATTTGTTCAGCAATCCGATATAAGTTATCTGGGACGCATAGATTCCTTTAATAATCTAATTGGTGTTGAAGCTAAGAACTCTACGTGGAATGCTCCTCAGCTTACGTGTGAAGATAATCAGATTGTGGGCGTGGATTTAGAAAGTAGTGAGCTAGTTTATGGTTACCGCATGAATGAACATGCAGGGGATACCTTACCAGACTCTTCTACAGGACTTAAGCGTGTTGCTTACTCCTGTACTAATAATGGGATTAATGTTAGAGCTCATAAGGGGTCTAGCATTAAACCTTACAATGCGATTGACCATACCCAGCAAGCGGTTACCGGGTCGTCTGAGCTCCTCTATACCACGTATATTGGTATGTGGGGTGGGCGTCGTATTGACCTAGCTTTAGCAGGTACTACCTCTACTACTTCAATGGCTATGGTTAGCCACGGCTCAGTGGTTCAGGACGCGCAGATTCATGACCTTCCTTGCATTCTGGTAACGAACAACTCCGATGCCGAGATTCATAATTTGGCTGCTGCTAGAGAAGCAACTAAATCAAAAGGCAAAGGAACCATTGTGTTGTGTGACCGAGAGTCTCATGCCCACATCAGAGGAAGCTCCACTTCCCCCACCGACGCCGGTTTAACTCTGGCTGGTTCTACTTTTACTAGTAGAGAGATTTATAATTCTTTTGCTAATGCTGCTTTCACCGCGTCTCGTAGTTCTTCTGTTATGTTTACAGGACCAACTAAGATTTACCGCTTTGGGGTAGCCGCTCTTGCTGAAGATAATTCTACAGTTGAATTGACGACGCCGAAAGCCGCTAACGGGGCTTCCCCCGCTACCATACCTTATGGGTTGAGCTCTAACCTAAACCAATCTATCATGCAGATTCACGCCACTAGGTCTTGCTTAGTGGCCAATAGGAATTCCAATCTTGTCATGAGTGAACTGGGAGGTTCGCCACAACTTAATATCGGCTCCAGCGTGGATTACAAGTTTAATCGTTTTAATCTTCCAGGAGACTATGCCAACTCTACTTCTGCTATGTGGCAGAATTGCACCAGTGCTGCGTCTCTTTGGTTCTATCCTCAAGGGTTTTCTCCTGGTGCCTGTTCTGGTGCCCAAGCAGCCGCTTTGGATGGCACAAAATTTAATCGAGCTCGCGCTACTACATTGCTACCTCTGCTTGCTTCAGCGGACATGGGTAAGCTGACCACAGGAGGAATGGTCGCACGAGCCGTAGGCGGAAGCAATGTAAGCATAGTCGATACCAACTTTGGGTTTACCGCCCCAGCCTCTTCTGTGTCTGGCTCTGTCTATAACTGGAATGGTAACAGTACGGGTACAGAATGGGATGGTCACGAACCAGGAGGAGACGTAGGAGGAGGAGGCGGAGGAGATGGAACTTGGATTGGTCCTAGTGGAGATGGCGGCTTATATGATAGCGCTTCATGGCCTCCGTGGAATAACCTTGGTCCCGGAAATCCCAGCGGGTATCAAATGGCTTATGACCCTGCGGACGATTGCGACTTCCCTGGTCCTGGAACCAGCGCCTACGACACTGCCCTGTACGGCACCCGCATCCACATATGGAATATTTCCGATACTTCTCGCATCTCTGCGAGGAATATTAATCTCCACAATGTAGACCCATCTGCTTACTGCCAATCAAACAACTACCATGGTCCTCCTGGAAAGTGGAGGAACGGTGCGGCACTGGACTACTTTGGAGAGTACGGAGTAGCTACAACCTATGCGGGAACTGGTAGTGCGTGGCAAAATCGCGGTGTGTTCCGCCTCATGTTAGGCCACAGAGGGGACGTTAAGACTTTCTATGGGGTAAGTGCTAATAGCAAGCTTGGTGAGAACAAGAGTTTTGGCTTTGGTTACGGAAATACCGGAGAGACCACAGATGGCTCTCGAGGAGCCTCTGGTCTTTTCATAGACCAATTGAACGCTCAAGGCTATCAGTGCTGGACACCCCACGCGGGGTATATGTCTCAAACTGGAGACGGCAATATTCGTAGGAATATAGGAGCTGAAGGTGGTCTTCAGGGAGCTATGGTTGTATCCGGCTTTGAGAACATCTTCGGGATGGGTTCGATGGCTGCTTCAGCAGGCATCCCCTCCTATATTCAGTTCGGTATGGCCGCTGTTCCCGCGCGGAACTATAATTTCCCCCAGGCGTTACAAGGAGCAGACCTCCCATGGGGAGTTTTTGCTGATACTAGCGGAGCTGGGTTGTTTACGTGGGAACAGGCGGCTCCCGCTATGCCAATCCCCGCTTTACACATGGACTGGCAAGGGTATATGCGAAATTGGTTAGACGATTCCGCATCTAATACCTTTGCAAATTCTAAACATATGGCGGGTAAGAAAGTGAATGGCGTCTCAATCTATAGGTCCCATACTGGATTGGGAGGTGAAGGTCGAGACGACGAGAAAATGGCAGCTTCTTTTGGTCCGGGGGTTAGGTCCCTCAATGTATTTGATTTGGATAGTTTATTATAATGGCAGACCGCGTTAATGAGCAGATTAGGTTGTATCTTCCGAACGACCCTTACTATTTCGAAATTGATAATCTTCCGCTACAGGATTTATTGGAGAACGATAAACGTCTACAGGTTCAGATAGACAATATCGAAGGTAGGACTAATTTTGAAAATGGCCGAGCTTCCTTCCCGGAACTCCAACCCTATTTTGATACAACAATGCCAGGACGAGTATTCGTGCGTCCCGGAACCTTCGTCGCTAGGCAGCAGATGCCTTATACCCGTGAGGGAGGCGCCTCGGAAGGTTTGGATAACTGGGCTGTATCCGGCGACACAATTACTTTAAGCAAAGATGTTAACTCTGCGCAGGCTCTGGAGTCGGTTAATAAAAATACGGGTACCCCGGGAAGAAATTCGATTGTGGAAATTAGAGATAACCCTGACGGGTCAAATCAATCGGTTGTAATCCCTATGGGGGATGCGGAGGACTACTACCCAGGAGAGACCCCTCCCATGTTTAGGGTGGACTTGGTGTACGCTAAGGGAAAACCTGGAATGGACGTTGATTATGGCAATGCCGGTATCGGCATAGTTAAGGGCGCATTCTTTTTAGGACCGCATGTTGGTGCTGATGAGAGCCGCACCGGACTACAGCTTCCCAGATTTAGTGATTCCATAAACAGAGGTTTAGCGCGTATACTTGAGCAGCATATTGATGATGTGGAGACTATACACGGTGTACCTTTTAGCGAAGAGAAGATAGACCCAGCTACGGGTGAAGTTCTTTATACGTCTATCCCGTTGCCTGACGATACAGTTAATTTAAATAATGTTGAGGCAATCGCTCAGTATCTTGAAGGGTTACCTATGGCTCAGATGGCTGAGTTGATAACGACGGATGAATTATATTTTGGTCTTCCTCTGGCGTACGTATACACCCCTTTTAATTATGTTGCAGGTACGCTCCTTCCGGATGAGAATCTTTATGATATCCGCCCCTTCTTCCGCACTGCCGAATTAACCCTTTCGGAGCGTAGCGCTATTGTGGGTAGCTTCAAGCCAAGTTTTGTTAACAGGTTTTTAACTCATTCAGACCCTCACCTCGACGTCATAAGAGCCAAGATTGAGAATTTGGAGCAGTGGGCAAACGACTTCTTCATGGAGGCTTCTTTGATTTTTATGGGTAATACCCGCCGCAATCTTACCAACGGTGCATCCTACACTCCAGAGGCTCTATTCCTCTTGACGGATAACATGGATGGTCAGGTCCTGCCGGATAGAAAAGCGGACGTAACCCACTTTATTGTTGGGGGGACAGTTGGCCACTCAGGAGACGCTGGCGCTAACTGGACAAAAACTTGTACTTGGAAAAATAATACTACGGGAGCATCACAGCAATTTAACTCTGTGCATGTGGATACAGACGAGAGTGCCTTTGGGATTTCCGAAGTTGCTGCGGGTATGGGTGGCGGCTTTTCTATTGTTCCGTGTAGGGACGGGGAGTCTATAACTCTCACAGAAAATGGCACCCGAAACGACAGCCTGTATATTGCCGGGTGTATTATTAATGGAATACATTCTTCGTCATTCACTCCTGGTGGTGACGGTATTGGTTTCTAATGAAGTACCTAGCAGTATTCTTATTCCTATCAGTGCTGTCTTGCTCTACCCTCCTAACCGGAGGTTCTGCCGCTGCCGGTGCTGCTATAGGTAGTTTAGCAGGTCCCGGCGGAGCAGCAATAGGAGCCGCTGGAGGTGTGGTAGCGGTAGATTTAATGGAGCAGGATGTACCTGAGGTTTCAGAAGTTGTAGGAACCGGACCCGCTGCTACCATACATGAAACGACTAGTTTAGTTGAGACGATAGGACTCTGGTATCTTTTGATATTCGTGTTCCTCCCCCTCCTAACTAAGAATGGACGTGGTTGGGTTAGAAGGTTCTTTCAACTCCACGACACAGTTTCAAAAAAAGACGTTGATATTCAACAGTCTAGGCTAGATAAACTAGAGTCACTCTTACAGTCAAAGCATAGTGACGCAATCCGAAAGGAGTAATAAATGAAGTATCTCGATAACACAACTGATAGTCTCGGCATTAAAGGTGTCCCCGGAACCTTCTGTAACCAAATCATGGAAGCACAGGGGATTTCTCTGGATGCTTTGAGCGCTCCTGACGTATCCACTCAAGTATTCTATGAGAATGAAGGGTCTGTGTTCGGTGTAGCGGACGAAGTCATGCAAGATGAAGACGGTTTTCTCTATGCTCAATTGCACGAACTCGATGGGGGTATGTATCTTGCTCTACAAGAGAGCGACCAAGACATCGATAATACTATTGAAGTAGACGGTGAAACGTTCACGTTGGGCGAAGATGTCTCTGAGTTCGATGGTGGCTATTATGTCCCTCTTCTCACTTCCCAGCCTGAGCATGAAGAAGATGATAACGACTACATCCTCAATGTTGAGGGAATGGATAATCGTGATTTTGTTGTTCTTCCAGACGAGGACGAAGAGCATGCTGATTTTATCGCTTACTTAAGAGAGGGCGAAGATGGCCTGACCTTAGTCTCTGAAGACGAAGAGTATGATTATGCTGTCCCCGTGGTCGAAGCCAAGAAGAAGGATACAGGAGCTAGCAAAGGCGACAAAGGAAAAGATAAGGATGACCCCGATGCTAAGGATTACGAAAATGGTGGAGACCGTGAAGGAGATGAAGGCGCAGGAAAAGATAAAGATGACAAGCCTGATTTTACCACCAAGATGCGTAAAGGTGACAAGTCCAAGACCAAGCCCGGAAAATTAGATTTCGTCAAGAGTAAGTAAGTGTCTGAGAAGAGCATCATGCAACTGGCTGATGAAATCATCGGTCAGCACGGCATTTCTGGTAACAATTCAGGAAGCTCTTCTACGGCTACGCAAAGCTCGGTTCCTACAATGGAATCGAGAAATACCTCTTTTTCTGACCTACCTGTAGCTGAAAAACTCCCCGACATCTCTGACGGACAAAGGGATATTTTCCTGGAACGGGCTATGGGAAAAACGCCTAAAGCAGCAATGCCTAAGCCTAAAGAAGCTCCCGTGAAACGTGCACCAACCAACGAAGAACTCGAGATACTCAAGTTGGCATCACGAATACTAGAGGAGACTACCTTTGCAGGAGCTTTAGGAGTAAACATGGGAGGGTCGTCTTCTTACGAGACAAACCCCCCTAAGTCCAAGAAGAAGAAGACTAAGAAGAAAACGAAAGGAATCATGGTGAGAAAGAAGGGATTGCATTCTCTATTCTCTGAAGCTCATGTTATCCAGGGTACACCACCCTCGGAATTTGGAAGAACATTTGATAATGCGTGGAGACCTTACAGCAATAGTATCGCGGGGAAGCCTCAGTCCCTAGATAAACTAGCCAAAGGCGTTTTAAAAAGGTTTAAAAAATGACATTATTAAGAGATTTCTTTTCTTTCGGTGAACTCCAGATACTAACGGAGGCCAAAGGGTCTTCCCCTATGCGCGTGCGAGGTCTGTTTCAGGAAGCCGAGAAGCCTAATGGTAATCGTCGGGTGTATGCTAGGAATCTGATGGAGCGTGAGGTAGGTAGACTCCAGGATGTTATAACTGAGCGTCGTTTAGTTGGTGAACTTGACCACCCACAAAGTGAAGTAGTTTCTTTATCTAATGCCTCTCACCTTATAACGGGCTTGGAGATGGATGGTAATAGAGTTATTGGTGAGGCGGAGGTTCTCAATACTCCTGCCGGAAAGGTACTTCAAGAGTTGATGAGAGCAGGGGTTAAAGTAGGGATTTCCTCTAGGGGCACCGGTTCTTTAACCGCCGTACACGAGGGAGGGGACCAACACTTTGTAGTGGGGGAGAACCTTAAGATGATTACATGGGACATGGTATCAGACCCATCTTGTCAGGGAGCGTTCCCTGGCCTACAAGAAAGCACTTCTATTAATGAGGCTCGGGACAATATTGTTAACGAGTTGGATACTCACACTGCAGAGCGAGTATTTCTCACCTCATTGGGGAGGGCTTTACGCAAAAATTAAAAAAAAATCGGCGTCTAACGCCATATATAGCTAGCTAATTTAGCTTATCTTAAGATTATGAAAAACAACATCGACCGAATCATTGAGACCCTAAGTGAGGGTCTTTCCGAAGCTAGTGTTGATGAGGCGTCCCGCATGGTAAGCGAAGTGGTAGAGGAGCGTGTCTCTGAGCAAGTAGAATTGCTTGAGGCTAAGGTAGCTTCCTTCCTTCGCACCAAACTGGACGAACTCAAAGACGTTGCTAGGGCGGAATTTGAAGCGGACCACGCTAATGCTAGGTCCATTCGTATTTATGAAGCCATCAAAACCCTTGTTGCAGGGGAGATTGATGGCGAAGATGTAGACTCAGTAGCGTCTGAATACGAGACTGCTATAGCAGAACTCAACGAAAAAATCGCATCTCTTAACCATCAATTATATGT
>Ga0114899_1001280_pt1 | contig 15060 bp, 22 predicted proteins | sample MalvireepMed_215_FD_83497 | JGI IMG/M metagenome (GOLD analysis project Ga0114899, IMG submission 83497) | Marine viral communities from the Global Malaspina Expedition - Malaspina viral metaG DeepMed_215 | ecosystem: Environmental > Aquatic > Marine > Oceanic | place: Mediterranean Sea... | reverse complement strand
GTGTGACCAGGGCGGGCAACGTGTGCTGTGGCCCAGGGTTGCGGCGATCTGCGTAGTGTACATATGTTCACTGGGGGGCCCCAATCCAAATCTCAAACCCGAAACCCGCGTGGGGGGGACAGAGTCTATAGGTATTGGATAGCCCACGTCCTCACACTCACCGATTTTCTGACCCTAGCTCTCCTGGGGGGCCCCACGCCGACGGCTCCGCACGTCCTGTACCAGGGGGGCCCTGATTGTCCACAGGATCGCTCCTAAAGGCCTTTATCCCCTCCTGGGTATCCCAGGTACCCCTACTCGGAAAACATTGGGAAAACAGAGATTTCTCCTGAACACCCAGGGGCCCCGCCGCGTACTACCAGTATGGACGCCACCAATCCGTTTGAGAGCCCTGAGTACTGCTCGCCCAAGGTCCCCTGGAGAGGACTGGTGTATGTTGCCTTGTCCCTCTCTCTACTGGAGACTGCATCCTTGGCGGCGCTTATATGTTGGGGGGACCTGGGGGGCTCGGTACAAGATGTGCTTTTCCTGGGCATGAGGGTTGAACCGGAGCTCTTGATAAGCTACAGTACTGCATGTGTGGTATGGCTCATGCGGGGGCTGATCCACCAGAACCACCGAATCAAGAGAGGTTTGTAATGAACTCCCAAATCCCACTATGGGCGAGGATAATCGGCCATCTGTTCTACATGCCCATGTACATATGGTGCGTGGTGCTGATGTCGCCACTGGTGCTGCTCCATGTAGGGTTCTGGTTCCATGAAAAGTCTGGGGAGCTACTAAGGAAATGGCAGTCATGGAATATACATACGAAATAGCGATGTCGTCCAGGCAATGGATAGGCGGGCATCCCGTGTCCCAGGCGTATATGATTTCACACAGTGAACTTCTGTATTCGTCAGGATCTGAGGATATTTTCGAAATGACAAAGCGTAAGATCGGTAAATGGGACCCGAGCGGTCCCTCCCTGGGGACCCACATAAAGGCCAAGCACGATGTGGTCAGTGGGATTACAGGGTACAATGACTGTAGTGCCGGCACGGTTCTGAAGGTTACTTCGACCGGGATATCAGGCGTTATCGCCCGTCCGGTCAAGCCGATCAGCACGTCAGCGTATCCGCCGACTCCGCCACCTGGGTCTCCGTTTTGTCTGCAGCAGATGAAGCCGGTGATCCTGAAGCATTCGGAATACGACATAGTTTCCAGATGGCCGTCCACCGGAATCTTTGCAGAAGATTAAGCGTCCAAACACTAAAAGGTTTGAGCATGAATATCGAGGCGGGAGACCGAGTGGTCGTCGATCCTGACTATCTCACTAAAAGCGAAGATAAGGAGGGGCGTCTCAGGCGTGCTGGGGTTATGACGGTGCAGGAGGTTTGTGCCCCGAAGGATCAGGATCTTTGGGAAATGTACTATTATTGTGTTAATCAGGACGGGATGCTGATATGCCTGTCCCGTAAGTACCTTAAAAAAATTCGCCCGAGCGAGGGGCTGTTTGCACTTGATGGCATAGAAGAGGGGTTGCCAGGGGGCGACGGGGTTGAGCTCCAGGTCAGGGCGCGTGTCCAGGCGCTCGGGAATTCAATGAGTGGCTGGATGACTCGGGAATTCAATAACGCCGGTACGGTTCGCATCACGACCGGTGGCACGTAAGGATATCGGTGATAATGCCATGAAAACGCCAGACTTCGAATGGATCGGTCAGGTCTCAGAGATGTTCGCTAAGGGTGAATGCACCCGCGAAGAAGCTATCCAGGTTCTGGGTCATTACCTAGACGCGGGGGATACCGCGATTGGGGAATCCCTTGATCTGTGCAGGGAGTGGTTCAATCAGGGCATGCCCCTGGATCCGCTGCCGCCTGAAGTTCCGCCAGAGAAGCTGGACTTCGAATACCCTGAGGATGATCTTGAATTAGGGGAGGAGTGATGAACTACTACTATAATCGGTTCGATAACATCCAGGACCATGCTGAAGTTCTAGCGGAGCTCGGGCACGACAACTGCTACTTCGTTGCCAAGGCCCTGGAGTACCTGGGAGAGAAGGCCGATTATTTTATTCTGAAAACTGCGAACAATAGTGGTATGTATCTCGTAGAGTATCAAGTGGGGCGGCAGTTCCGACAGGAGTCCAGTGCAGGGCTAACCACGTCCCTGGCACGGGCAATTCACAGCTTGGACGCAATTAAACGTGCTGTAGAATCTGAGGAGTGTAACGATGACAGAGAGAGAACAAGAGAAAGCCTTTTGGCTACTGAGCGAGACCATACGAAAGGCACTGTCCCTTACTGAGAGCGATCTGGACATAGCGGCCAGATCCTGCAAGGTGGTCGCAGGCAAGCGATACGCCTTCACTGCCGTGCACACCGAAGTCCTTAACGACATTCGGCCCACCATAAGAGTGACCCCCGTAGTAGGAGCCTTTGGTAGCGATTGGCATCGCCACGACGAAGGCGGGCTCCGCTACTTCCACGTCCCACCAGCAACATTACTCAAAGATATCGTCGATGACGCGGAGAGTGTCTAATGCCAGTTCTCACCAAGGAAGCCATTGAGTCGATCTGCCCCGATGTGTTCGGGGAGTACAGTAATCTCATTGCCTCACTCAAGGACACGGTGCTTCACCATATCGAGGCAGCGGTCGAGATCGAGATGAAGCGTGAGTCCGCCAAGGTGGATCTGTTCATGGATCGACACGGCAGCGTGGACTGCTACGCTGCGGATCCTGTATGGATCAGGGTTCATCATGTCCATGATCTGGACGAAGTGGCTGACGAGAACATGACGTTGGACCGCAAGAAGAAGGCCATGGCTACTCCCCGGTTCGACCGGAAGCCCAACCTTTCAACCTTTGGATGTCTACACGAGTATCTCGGTGACCTGCTCACAGAGAAGGAGCGGAGAGACTTCGTGATTCAACAAGTCCTGGATAAGGCGAAGCCGGCACCCAGCGAAGGAGCGACTAGCCTATCAGGCATGGGGGGCAAGGATGCCAAGCCGGTGGAGCCCGATCATGCCGGTTGAGAAGACCACACTGCAAGGCAATAAGTACTGGGACTTCTGGGACGATATGCTGGGGGAGGACTGCCTCCACTACATGGCCGGCCCTGGGCCATACAGACCCTGTGCCTTCTGTGGCCTGAGCTACAAGCACACTGATCCCTGCCAGGAGCTACATGACTCCTGGAACACCATGGACTTTGGCAAGCACGAGGGCAAGCATATCAGCAAGGTTCCCAGCGGTTACCTGGAGTTCTGCATCACCAAGGGGCTCAAGTCGAAGGAAGACCGGCACGCTTGGCTGGCCGAGCTACAGACCAGGGAAGACAAGTACAAGACCGTCATCTGGCAGCAGCGTGCCGAGAAGGGTTCTTATCTATGAGCAAGAAACCGGACTACTCCTACCAAGCGGGTGCCATCCAGAAGATCATCGACCAGCGTACCCCTGGTAAGAGACTCATCGCCTGTGCCCCCACCGGGGCCGGCAAGACCCGTATCATTACCGAACTATTTGCAAAGGAGTTGTCAAATGGCGGAAGGCCGATTGTGTATACGCATAGAAGAGTTCTCCGGGAGCAGTTGTCAAACACACTGGCTAGGTTTGGTGTCTCCCACGGCATCCGAGCGAGTGGCGTTGATCCGACTCTTGGAGCAGATGCGCAAGTGTCCAGTGTCCATACCGAAGCCGCCCGAGCCGTTTCGGGAGGGAGATGGCCACTCCATGCCGCAACCCTCGCAATCTACGACGAGTGCCACGCCGTCAAAGGAAAGACTGCTAAGGCGATTATGGAATTCCATAGTAAGGCCAAAGCATTCCAAGTCGGATTCTCCGCTACGCCAGTAGGCCTCAAAGGCTACTACGATGAGATAGTCCACCTCGTGTTGAACTCCGAGTTGCGAGCCTCTGGGGTAATCGTCCCTTGCGACGTATTTGCTCCCTCGGAGATCGACATGAGTGGTGTGTCTGAGAGTGGCGATGACTACGTTCAGGAGCAGATGCGGGCACGGTTTAACTCGGTGAAGAGTGCCGTGATTGGGGACATCTACAAGCACTACGTCAAGCTGAATCCCCTGCGCTCCCCCACGGTTCTGTTCGCTCCAGGGGTCCCCGAGAGTCGGTGGATCACTGAGTATATGAACCACGCGGGGGTGTCCTGCGTGCACCTAGAGGCCAAGACCAAGGACGCCGTCCGGGACAAGGCTTTCGCTGATCTGGCCAGTGGTGCGATCAAAATGATTTCCAGTTTTGGCATAATCAACGTGGGGTGGGATTGCCCAGCGGTCTCTCACGCGATCTTCTGCCGGCCAACCCGTAGCGTGGCAGTGTACCTGCAATCGGTCGGTCGTATCCTGCGAGCTCACCCTGGAAAGGATCACGCCACACTCCAGGATCACACTGGGTGCTGGTATGAGCTAGGCAGCCCCAACGAAGACCGGCACTGGGAGGTTGGTGATACTGCCCGGAGTATCAGGGCCAAGCGTCGTAAGAAGTACGAGTCAGCCCTGGAGAAAGAGGCCGAGCCTGTGCGGTGCCCGTCCTGCTCACGCCTATGGAAGCGGTTCCCGAAGAAGTGCCTCTGTGGGCATTCGTTCTCGAAGAACACCCGCCAGATCATCCAGCAGGATGGGAAGCTGGTCAAGAAGACCGGGGCAGTGGTCAAGAAGAAGAAGCTCAAGCGGGACAGCCAGTTCATTCGCCAGGGCATCTGGGCGGCGTCCAAGTGCAACATGACCGTGGGTCAGGCGTTCGGGATAGCAGTCCGGGCTAAGCGAGAGTACTACGGGATGCCGCACGACATGTCCATCAACATACGCCGTGACGACGTGGATCTGTACATCCCCCTGAAGAATGACCCGGACTGGCACAAGAAGGCCGGCGAGGTCTACCCCTGGACTAAGCCTCGAAAGCCCTGACCGCACCGCGTTTGATCCGGTACTCCGTAGCGTCTGTATCTGGGTCTATAGCGACCACGCTGCGGGACAGTTCTACGGCTACCACTGCGGTTGTGCCGGCACCCGAGTATGGCGTCATGACAGTATCGCCTGGGTTTGAGTAGAACTTGATGATCCGGGCCAGGAGGTTCTCGGGAAGCTGGACCCCACAGGCGTATGGCACATATTCCTTGGAAGTCTTGGTGATTCGCCCCCAGTTTTGCCCGTCAGCCTCGATGCCCCAGACACAGCCAGGGGTCCTTGTGGCCCTGCTCCCCTTCTTGCGGACCTGGACAGCTTCCACGTTCCGGGGGTAGTTCTCGGGATCCTTGGCGTAGACCAGGAGGTGAGTCCTGCTATCGTTGAAGTTATGCCTGTCGTTCTTGCCGAAGTCGTACAGCCAGTTCAGCCACTTCACCTGGGTCATGCCCAGCTTTTCTGCTAGGTCCATCCAGATCCCCACCAGATGGTCGCCGCCATGGAGCACCATCACACCTTGACAAACTTTCCAGCTTAACATAGTGGCGGTACGGATGTTATACTTATACTGTTCCTCGCTAACTGCCATCGGCAGGGCGGGATCATAAGCAGGAGGGGAGACGAATACCAGATCAGGTAAGTTTGTCCGGTGCAGGCGGGGCAGGGCCGTAATGCAGTTTCCCTCGATCACTGTCGTCCTTAGCATTCCGTTCCTCCTTATAGTTCCATCGACCGCCCCGGTAGACTAAGTCGTCTCCAGGGGTTTTGCATTTATTGCAACGCCGGGGCTGCAATCCAGGCATAGATAATATCTCACGAGAGCAGGAAGGGCAAGTCCATAACGACGAAGCGTACATAACTAATACTCCTAATTCATCTTACGCTGATATACTAAGGTGGCAAGTCATGACTGAAGAGTTCAATCCCTTAGCCTCAGGCGACGAGTGCATGAAGCTACTGGATAACGGCTGGACAATTCAACTGTTCATAAATCAGAATAACAAATACACTGCTGTGGCGATACCGCCCGCTATCAAAAACGATGCAGAAGCTCAGATGGAAGAAGACCTCGATGATGATGATTTCATGACCATCGACGCCCAGGACAATTGGATAGTTACCGGGGTTACCCCTACCGAGGCATTGCGCAAATTAACCGACTCGGCCCTTTTCGGAAAGAAGAAGGATGATAAATAGAGAACTGCTAGACGCAAAGAAGAGTGACCCATTTAAGTTGTGGCAATTCAGGATGGAGAAGGATGGGACCTGGGACGCCATTTTAGCAGATTTGAAGAAGATACAAAAGGAGTCAGGAGAGAAAGGTTTTTCATCTGTCCTACACCGCCACGCTAAGGATCATGGGTACGAGGGTGCCGCGTTCGAGCGTGAGCAGTTCCGCAAGTACGAGGCCCTGGAGAGCGCACTCCAGAACGGTGACCCCAAGGAACAGGCGGTAGTGGAGTTCGAGAAGATTGTATCCCGCCTACCAGGGAGAGTCACTGCCAAGAAGGAAAACAACTGGATCGCGTCCCATTCTGCCATGAGGCGTAAGTCCTTGTCTGGGAAGTCGGTCGTCCTTACCATTGACGATATCAGGGACGCCCCTAGTCAGGCAGCAGTAAATAAGCTAAGCTACTGGGCTAACGAACCCAAGGAGTTCTTCAAGACGCTAGCGGCTGCCGAGAAGCCGGCCCCACCGAAGGCGTCCACCAAGAAGACAGAAGAGACTGATGCCAAGAAGGTAGACCCCACGGCGAAGCAGTGCCGTGAGATGCTTGAGGCTTTCCTGGGTGACGTAACCGCAGAGGAATAAGAGTGGCTTTCAGCAAGTACTACGACGACTTCGTAGCGAAGGGTGGTGACCAGTTCACCAAGAACCTACAGCTACGAGCCGATATGATGGACAAGGCTGCGAACGATCCCTACTTCCAGAAGGGGTTGATCGAGGCATGGCGTAAGGACATCCTGTTCTTCTTCATCAGCGGGTGCTGGCTGTACGAGCCACGTAAGAGATTCGTCAACGGAAAGCGGCTGCCCAATATCATCCCGTTCATTCCCTGGAAGAATCAGGTCCCGAACATCAAGAAGGCTCGGGACGTCATGCAGTCTGAGGAGGGTGGGGACCTGGGTATCGAGAAGTCTCGTGGAGAGGGGGCCAGTTGGATATTCTGCCTAATGGCAACGCACGACTGGCTGTTCGACGACATGAGCTCTATCGGTATTATGTCCCGGAATGAGGCCGCTGTAGATGCTACCGATGACCCTGATACCCTGCTGTGGAAGGTGAACTGGTCAATCGAGCAACTGCCTGAGTGGCTAGTCGGAACTAAGACTGGTCCTGGCGACAAGCCGAAGGACTGGACCCGGAGCGTCAGCAAGCACACTATAACGAACCATCGCAACGGATCACAGATCGTGGGGGCCTCGGCTACCGGCGATACGTTTCGTGGCGGACGCCGTACCTGGATTATGTTTGACGAACTCGCGTCATTCCCCAGGCCACTGGACCACGAGGTCATGGCGTCGATTGAACACGTCACAGACACTAAGGTGCTCATCTCTACGCCCAAGGGGGCGGAGGGCGAGTACTACCAGATCATGCACAGGCCATCCAATATGGTCAAGCTGATCTTTGACTGGAAAGATAACCAGACCCGGAACAAAGGCTCGTACAAGCTGGTCCATGGCAAGTGCGTTCCCCTGGAGGGGTTCACTCTGAAGGAGGAATATGATCCACCTTCCGAGGACATCAAGGACATGTGGTCTCGGCTGAGGGCCAAGGGGTTCAAGCTAGAGAACAAGGTTCGTTCCCCCTGGTACGACAAGCAGTGCGATAAGCCTGGGGCTACCCCTCAGTCTATTGCTCAGGAGCTCGACCGTGACTACGGTGGCTCGGTCCACCGGATCATGGGGGATGCGTTCTTTAAGAAGGCACGCTCCACCGTCATGCCGCACAAGGCCGAGGGCAGCATGACCTACGACCGGGGAACGATGGAGATGAGTTTCCAGGAAACCAAGAACGGACCAATCAAGCTATGGTGCAATCTGGACCACAGCGGACGCCCGCCGATTCGCCCCTACGCGGTCGCAGCGGATGTGTCGTCAGGTCTCGGTGGTTCGCATACCTCAAACTCTGTCATCGAGGTGATCGACCTGATCTCCATGGAGCAGGTGATGGAGTACACGACCAACATTGTGGAGCCATCCGTATTCGGGGAGCACGCCGTGGCGATCAGCAAGTGGTTCCACGAGGCGTACCTCGCATGGGAAATCAACTACGGTGGCGGATTCGGCAAGCGGGTAAAGGACTTAAACTACCCCAACGTGTTCATGCGTACGGCCTGGACCAAGAAGGGTAGACGCAAAACAAAAGAGATCGGATGGCATACCAACCCCTCTAGTAAGAGTGCGGGGTTTGCTGATATGATACGTATGGTAGAGAAGGGCGAGATCAAGATCCGGTCTGAGGCTCTGCGGCAGGAATGCAGCGAGTACGTCATGATCGAGGGCAAGATCGAGCACCTCACTGCCAAGAAGAACCCCAGTGACACCACTAAAGGGGAAGCTCACGGGGATAGAGTTATGGCGTTTATGGTAGGCGTCCAAGCTGCCATAGACCGCCCCACCGGGGCATCCGTTACGATTGGGCAGACATCTGTGGACCAGGGGCACATTCCGCCCTGGACCATGGCGGCTCGTATGGCCGAATGGGATAAAGACAAGAAGACCGACGACTGGGATGACGTCGAAGTAGGGAGAATGTCTCAATGAGTGACTTGAGAACAGAGCTTTTGTACGACGAGGAACGACAACAAATCATCTACCCAGCAATCGCAGCGACGTCGTTTCAGCCTGGGTCTGCTAGCAAGATCGAGCTCATGGCCGAGCGAGATGCCATGGGAACTAACATACATCACCCCGAAGACTTTGTCTGCAAAGACATTAAATTAAAACGACAGGAGTAATCCATGGACGGTAAATATACAGGCGACAAGGAACTTCGAGGCCAAAAGGGCACGAAGGGCAGTGACGCCGAGTTTAAGCCCAAGGGCATGAAGAACGAAGAGACTCGACAGAGACTGATGACTGCGGTCACTGGTTCCTACGAGAAGCTCGCCCCATTCCGCCGGCTAATGCACACACTGGTGGAAGAGTACGCCGGCTCTAGCTACGGTCACGGTACGGGGCCTCGTCATGAGATCTACCTGAACCTAATGAACCAAGCGGTCGAGGCTTACACCATGAGCCTCGCGGCGAACACTCCCCGCATCCTGATCAGTACCGAGTACAAGGAAATGGGGCACTTCGCCAAGACGTTCGAGGTAGCCTGCAATAACCTGATGAAGGAAATACAGGTAGAAGAGACGATCCGCCGCTGGGTGCTGGATGCGTTCTTCTGTGTAGGCGTCATCAAGGTTCACATGGCCGACTCAGGTCAGGTCGAGATCGAGCAGGACCTGTGGATGGATCCAGGCAAGCCCTTCGCTAGTAATGTGGCCCTGGACAACTTCGTCTTCGACACCTCGGCCAAGAAGTGGTCTGAGATCCAGTACGCTGGCGACAGCTACCGGATTCCGTTCCAGGCCCTGAAAGAGGCAGACCTGTACGACCAGGGCGTCGTCAAGCAGCTTTCCCCCACGTCCAAGTTCCAGCAGGAAGAGTCCAGGCTTGAGCTAATCAGTCGCGGTCAAAGCTGTGACTCCGACGAGTACGAGCCCATGATTGACCTCATGGATATCTGGATTCCCCGTGACGGCAAGATATACACGTTCGCCATGGATCACGTTAAGCGGTTCGAGAATCGCTACGAGCCGGTGGCGGAGATGGAATGGAATGGCCCAGAGTTTGGTCCCTACCACATCCTGTCGTTCAACGACGTGCCTGAGAACATCATGCCGTCCAGTCCAGCCGGTCACCTGAACAATCTGTCCAAGCTGGCGAACAACATTATCCGCAAGCAGGGCAAGCGGGCTCGATCCGCCCGTCGTATCCACACGTATCCGCCGGCATCCCACCAGGACGCCCAGGCAGTACAGCGTGCAGGGGACGACGCCTGGGTGAAGGTCCAGGACAACGGTGAGCTCAAGGACGTCCAGATCGGTGGCGTTGACGCCGAGAATCAGGGATTCCTACAGGGCATCATTCAGATGTTCGATCGCATGGCCGGCAACCTACAGCTTCAAGCCGGCCTGGGAGCGACTGCTCCGACTGCACGCCAGGAACAACTGGTCGCACGTCACGCCTCCAAGAAGGAGGCCCAGATGCAGCACCGCGTTATCAAGGGCACACAGTCCCTGATCCGCGATCTAGGGTTCCTACTGTGGCATGACAATGTCCGGTCCACCCCCGGCGAGTATGCCTTGGAGGGGATGCAGGAGATCATTGTCGAGGCCGACTGGAGTCCCGAGTACCGAGAAGGGGACTTCTTCGACTACAACATGGACATTGATATCTACTCGATGGGCTACCAAAGCCCGAAGGACCGCGTCCAGAATATCGTCGAAGTGGTCAACATGATAGCAATGCACCAGGAGAGTCTCCAGATGTCTGGTGGTCGTATTGACTTACAGAGACTGGTTGAGTTATACTCTGAACTCACAAACGAGCCCAGACTGAAGGAAGTCATTACCTTCGCGGGCGGGCTAGACATGACACAGGCAGGTCACGGGCCGCAAGGTGCCGGGGCAAAGCCATCAAGACCACCATCTGAGAGCATACGACACAATATCAGTAGCGGTGGGCCTGACCAGGACCTCGGTGAGATCGGTCCAGGAGCCGCTCCACAAGGTGCTGCCCCTCCAGGAGGAGTACCGATAGCCTAAGGATAGAGCATGTACGGCATGGAAGAGACCTCCAATGAAGTGTACAGAGCCCTGCTGAGACTAGAGGGTAGAGATCGGAACGTGAAGCTCACGCCCCAGGATGGTGATCATGAGCTCGTGCAGGCCCACATCAAGGCCAAGTGCCTGGAGATCCGAGCGTACCACAAGGAACGCATGCGGAAGTCAGGGCTCGGTGACCCAGATCGTATTGCGGAGGCCGGCGTACTCAGGGGGCTGGAGTTTGAAGAGATTGTCCGACATGAACTAAGACACGGCAGGAGCGAGTTATGATGTACAAGTTCCGCAAGGATAGCGGAGAGATCGTCGAGGTGGATTACGCCACGATGATGCTAGCAAAGGACGGCTTCCTGGAGATCGACGGCGAATGGTGCAGACGTTTCCACGAGGGAGGTAACATCCGTAAGACCCTCAGAGAGCCCTCTAGCTCGACGCCTAAGACGATATCTAGTGCCTGTGGGTGTCCTGAGTCCAGTGTCGAGGACTGGAGGAATCACGCACGCCTGGGGAACCACGACGTCGAGTTCGTACCGGACCCCGCAGAGCCCACATTCTACAACGCTGTATTCGAGTCGGAGAAGGCTCGTGAGAAGTACATCAGGGCCAGGGGCTTCTTTGACAAGAACCCGCACAGCGGCAAAGCTATTAGCCCCATGGACCTGGAAAAAGCAAAGCAACGCATACTAGATCAATACGGAGAAGCAGATGCAGACTGACGAATTCATGAAACGCATGGTGCAAGCGGTCGAAGAGATGCCCACCAACGTGACGACCATCTTCAACCGTAACTACGGAGAGTTTGGCCGAGCCCTGGAGAGGATCGTGCTATACGTCTGCGGCACCATCATTGCTTCGATCTACCTCATGTCCTAAGGCACGACGCTGCTTCTTCATGACTGCGGCACATCGCCGGCAGACCGGGATGATGTCCAGCCAGTGCTCCTTCTCTAGGGACAGATGTTCGTACTGACTCGCCTTCGCTGGGCAGTTCCGACAGGTGAATTCCGACGACCTCGGTATTTTCCCCTGGCGTATCTGATGGTTCACTTTCCGCTGGGCCTTACGGCGTCGAGGGTCTCTCGTATGCCACTCCGCCCTCTGTGCGGCCAGCCGAGCCTGATGCTGCTCCTCGGTCTCTGTGTGCTTGATGAACTGGCGGTTCTCTGCCATCTGCTTGATCCGCTTCTCCCTGGGGCTACGTGACCCCCAGTACTTCTTGCGTCTCATTGCGCAGTAACATATCTTGCAGCTTGTCATTAGTCGTAAGTTCGGAGCATTGATGGACACGCCGTGGACATAGAACTCGGACGCAGGCTTTTCCTTCTTGCACTTCTTACAGACTTTTGATGCTGGCACTATCATGCAGCTACCCTCCTGTTGTGGTTTCATCTCCAAGAATACTACCAGAAATTGTGGACTTGTTCTACCCCCTGTCTTAGGGTAAGATACTGAAACTTCAAATAGCCCCTGATGGCAGGACGGTAAATCACGCCTTGAGAGCGCGAACCCTGGTGGTTTGGTAGCCGCATATACCAACTAGTTACGTTACAGTGGATGGGGCCTTTGCGAAGGCTGATGGAGACCACTTTAAAAACCCGGAGGCCGACCGACGTGACGACTCATTCCGACGACGGAGTGTGTTCTTTTGAGTGGGGCTGTAAGGCCTCACTCCGTTCTGATCTATCCCAACAACGGAATGTTTGTATGAATTCAAGCCAAGACTACCTAGATGAAGTTGCTGCTGAGAACCCCGATATTGTTTTCTATCCAGAGTACACCCCTGCCCTACTGGGGTTGTCCTATATGTTCGGAGAAGAACCGAGACTGGTATACGACTACGACGGGGTGATCGCCATCATCATGAAGGACTCAGACATGACTATGGACGAGGCGTTGGACTACTTTGAGTTCAACGTAATGGGCACTTACGCCGGGAAGGCAACCCCCTGTTTCATGAAAAAGCGGCTACCAGAGGGCGTCCCTGGTAGCACACTTGCTTTTTATTAGTAGGATGATTCGACGTAAACCGTTCAGCGTGCTACAATTAACTAGCAACGACCAACATTACAAGGAATAGCGCAATGACAAAAGAAGACAAACAAGAAGTGGATTCCCCCGAAGTCGCCGAAGCGAACAGCGAGTTTGAGCTCTCTGACCGCGAGAAGGCAATTGCCCGAGGTGATGATCCTGATGTCGTTGAGACTCAGGAACCCGTCGCCGAAGCCCAAGTTGAGGAGGAAACGCCAGTAGCTGCTGAGGAATCTGTGGCATCTGATCCTGAGCCCGTTGAGGAGCTCTCGGAACAGCCAGAGACGGATGAAGCCAGTGATGACTGGATCACCGCCGATGTCAAAGAAATCTCAGACACCCTCGGGCTAGATCCCGCAGACTTTGATTCCGAGAAGGCATTCAAGGCTGCAACCAACGCTTTCACGAAAAAGTTTGCTGAGGTTGGATCTGGCGAAGAAGAAGCTAAATCAGAAGAGTCGGCAGCGGCTGAAGAGGCCGAAGATCCGACGAAGAAGTTTGAGGACCGAGTCGAGGCCCTCCGCAGCGCTGGATACGAGGACGATGTCCTTGATCTGCTGAGAGATCAGCACGATGCGGTTATGGCCGAGAAGGAGCACACTACCGAGCTCCGCACTCAGATGGAAGCCCTGGTTGCTCGCCAGCAGCAGGACGACCTGGATCGACAGGCCACTGACTTCCACAACCTTGCTGATGGACTCGACGGGGATCTATTCGGCAAGACGTTTGAGGACGGCAAGTTCTCGAACATCAGTAAGGAACACGACGCTAACAGGGAAAAGCTCTGGAACGCCATGGATGTCATTGCTAATGGCATGGTCCAGCAAGCTCACAGGGAAGGCAAAGAACCTAACCTGCCGTCCGACAAGGCCCTCGCCGAACTTGCGCTGAACATGGAGTTTGGCGGAGAGCTCAAAGACAGGGCCTCGAAGGACGTTTCCCGCAAGGTTAAAAAGCAGTCGGCACGTCGCCGGCCAGTTGGATCAGCTAAGGCCGCTTCCGCATCGGGAGTAGCCAAGGCAACAGAAGAGAGATCAGTGGAAGACATTGCCGCTGATCCTCGATTCGAAGAGTTCTTCAAGAACTAACGGTGCGGGTGTCTGGTTAGTAAGTCTAACGGATAACTGCACATCTTAATGTTTATTCGTTTACCCAACGATTGGGTACTTACTAACTAGCCTAAATGTAAAGGAATTACAAATGGCACTCACCCCAGACCAAATTGACGATTTTGTTAATTTAACATTATCGCTATTTAAGCGTCACAAGTGGACGGACCTGTCCCTTGCCCATCAAGAGTATGTTGCCTCTGGCATCATCACTGACAAGAACGTGCAAGAGCGTGGCGGCAAAGATATTGCCTTCCGCATCAAGCACAAGAATACCGGGAACAGCCGAAATACCGGCATGTTCGCACAAGACGTTACTGCAGTGGAGGATGTGACGATCACAGCCACAGTCCCGTGGGCTATGCAGACTACCAATTTCAGCTACGATATTTACGAGGATCTCTTCCAAAGTGACAAAGAGACCATCATCAAAGAGCTCGTCCTGCGTGAGCACGACGCCCTCAGCGATATGGCCGAATTGAATGAAGAGAATCTCTGGTCGGCACCGACTGGAACGACGGACACCCGCCCGATGGGTATCCCGTTCTGGATTCAAAAAGACGCCACGACGACTGTCGGCGGTGCCTTTAATGGTGGCGATCCTGCTGGTTTCACCGCCGGTGCGGCAGGCGTCGATGCAGACACCTACCCCCGTTGGAAGAACTGGACGTTCGGATACACGAATGTGGCGACCGACGACCTCGTGAAGAAAGTCAAGAAATCCTTGGCGTTCACGAAGTTCACCCCGCCCGTTCCGCACCCGGAGCTTGGTTTCTCGTCTCCGAGTCATTGTATCTACACCACGTACCGCGTGCAGGAGCCTCTGGAACGACTTGCGGAAACCCGCAATGACAACCTCGGTTCCGACGTTGCGAAGTACATCAACTCCACCGTCATCGGTGGCGTGCCAGTCAAGTGGGTTCCCTACCTGGAAGCCAACGACACCAGCGATCCCCTTTACGGGATCAACTGGAAGTACTTCCGTCCGGTCGTCAAGAAGGGTGCGAACATGCGCCGCAATAAGCCGAAGGCTGCTGCGAAGCAACACACCGTTCGCGAAGTCCACATTGATAACTGGATGAATTACGTGTGTTACAACCGCCGAGCCATGTGGGTTGGCAGTAAGTAAGTTTCCCGCTAGGGGGTAGCAACCCTGCCCCCTAGCTTTATTTTGT
>Ga0114899_1001279_pt1 | contig 15061 bp, 23 predicted proteins | sample MalvireepMed_215_FD_83497 | JGI IMG/M metagenome (GOLD analysis project Ga0114899, IMG submission 83497) | Marine viral communities from the Global Malaspina Expedition - Malaspina viral metaG DeepMed_215 | ecosystem: Environmental > Aquatic > Marine > Oceanic | place: Mediterranean Sea... | reverse complement strand
CTCCTAGCGAGAGATCTCAGGGACTGGATTTTCGACGAGAGCCCCGGCTGGAAGGAAGGCGTACGTTACACGGACGGGCTGAAAGGTCTTTACCTCGACCTGCTCCATGCCACGCTGGAGGATGTCGATTGGGACAGGATCGCCAGGTGCTTGATTGAGGGGTACGACTCATGACGCTACGCAAGACACATAAGAACAGAAAGAAGGCACCGAAAGAACCTGTGGCAACAGGGAAGGCTTACGCCGTGGCAACAGGGAAGGCTTACGCCTTTGGTCGAGGTCCGGCTCCTCGACCTCACCCCGCACACAAGAGCGTACAGGAGTGGGCCGAACACGAGGCGGCGCTCGCCAGGCTAAAGGGTCGAGCGTTCTCCATCGTCAAGGAAACAGAGGATGACGACGGCCCGATGGCTCACGCCGACGGACTCATCAACCTACTCATCGACAACATGAGCACGATCTCGTGGGACGAACGCGATGGGTCGTGGGATGTGAACGCCCGGGAGATTATCGATGCGATACGGACACAACTGCAAGGTGTCCATGCCCTTGAACTGATGCGAGAGATGGCCGTCTTGATCGAAATACTTGACGATCAATGCGAACGCACAAAATAGACGCCTATCCTGAGCGAACAGTAACAGCCTCCTACCGTGCCGCCGTCTTCGGTGCCGGTAGAGAGGTCTGCCGCCAAGGTGCCGATTGGTACCCAAACGCGCACCGAGTGGCGAACCGGATCGCATCCAGTGCAGGCATCGACACTAGCGCAGCTGCTGGAATCATTGCCGCCTTGTCACCACGGGTGGCGTGGGAGGTGAACGTCCGAAACGCTCGGGTATTCGCGCACGGTGGAGCGGTGGGATATCTCGGGACGCAACTACGCAAGGCCGACATGATCCGCTCGGGAGTGGATCCCATCGACGCATTAACTGGTGTCAAGGAAAGGGCGTTCTACCTGTCGATAGTCAACCCGATCGCGTCTACAGTCGCATGTATCGACCGACACATGCTCGATGCCGCCTACGGTGACGACGCAGGCAAGGCCGCGCGATGGGTGGACGGCGTAGAGAGATGCCAGAGAGCCACGTACAGCGTGGCAAGCGAGGTTGACAGATCCGTACCAGAGACGCAGGCGATCATATGGATCGTGCAACGCGGCAAGGCTCAGTAGATAGCCAAGAAGGAGGGAACATGGATTGCAAATGCGAATGCCACTTATGGGACGGACTGCGGCCCACAGTCGGCCTGGCCAGGTGGCACCGCGACGCACAAGGCATCGAGGTGTTCTCGGCGTGCCAGAAATGCGTCGAGGATCATTGGAAAACCTACAGACCAGAGATCCGCTACGGCTATGACCAGTCGGATGTGGATGAACCAATCGAGGAGGACCCTGGGTCCAGCATCGAGTTTGTTAATGGGCGGGGCGATGTCCTATGCGGCTGCGGTTGGGGCCAACTGGGATGTCCCCGCAGCGAGCTACCCGTCTCATGCCCAGTTTGCGGATACAACTTCAATCTAGAGGAGGAGTGATGAGTGTTGCAGGAGATTTCATTTCGGATGTGATGAGCAAGGCGTATGACATGGACGAGACTCAGGAAAGGGACGCGCGTAACCTCACTGGCATTCGCGTCTACGCCAGGGATGTGTCGTCCGATACGTGGCGCAAGGCGGATCTCTCGGAGCTGACAATTCACAGTCTTATGAAGTGGTTTCGATCAGGCGGTGAGCGAAACCAACAGGCGGAGAGGGTTGCCGCCATCCTGATGGGGCATCAAGTGTCAGCAGTCGAGAAGTACTTCACGAAGAAGAGAGCAGAGGAGGAAAGGTCGCGTTCCATCCTCACAGAATGGGAATACACAAAGGAGAAGAGAGATGTCGAATGAAGAGATAACGGAATGGGAAGCCGCAGGGATCAAGAAGGAATACGAACCGAAATCGGTACCGAGATGCTACAGGATCGCTCGGAAGATGCGCGACGCAAAGATCCCTTCGCACCTTGTGCCGGAACTGGAACTGTACCTGGAGGAGGGTGTTATTCCTGGAAACTTCCTGCGCTCCGTTCTGTCGAACAACCTCTGGGGTTCGATTATGCACGCAGACAGCCACGGCATGGAGTCAAGTATCACCGGGGGCATCGAAGCGGCTGAGCTCGAGGTCCTCGTTCGCTTCCTGTGGGTACACGCACCCGAGGAATCATGGGGCAGCGAGGAGGCGGTGCATGCCTGGGGAGATTCGATAAGGACGTACCGGATGGATAAAGAGAGAAGTAAGGCCAAGTGGTATCAACTGCGAAAGGCAGCGGGAATCAATGATGAAGAGACCTAAAGGATGGGATCTGACGGGCGGAAAGTACGGGAAGCTAGAAGTCCTGACTCCTGCGGGGGAAGACGATCTACTCAACCCGTTCACCAACTTAACCAGGTGGAGATGCCAATGCACATGTGGGAACGAGAAGCCGCGAGTCATCGCGTCGAACCTTGTCTATGGACTCACGCAATCATGCGGCTGCGGGAGAAGAGCATGAGGGTGGAGGATAGGTGAGACCTACGTTCACGGCGGTACGGGATGGGAACGAGCTTATTCTCGACGTTCCCTACAATCTAAGGGGGTACGTCAGGCAGGTTCGCGGCTCCAGGTGGAACGCGGGTCGCAAGAGATGGACAATGCCGGCCACGCCTCTATCACTGGAGTCGGCGGAGAAGGTTTGCGACCTGATCGTTTCACCCGCTCATCATCGGAAGTCGGAAGGTGGACCCAGGGTCCAGCAATTCCCCAACGACGAGCCGAAACTATGGAGGCATCAGCGAGAAGCCGTCGAATGGCTGGAGGATGAGCTGGACGGTCAGACGTGCTCAGGTCGAATGCTCTGGTACGGGATGGGTACGGGGAAGACGCGCATAGTCCTAGAGTTTATTGAGCGCAACGTCAGGGGGCACGTCATCGTCGCGTGTCCCAAGTCGGTCATCCCGGCATGGGCAAAGGAGGTGAAGAAGGTCGGCTACCTGGGGCACCAGGCGGTGCCGCTGCGAGGCGGGACAATGCTCAAGAGGACTAACCTTGCGTTCGAAGCCGTAAGTGCAGGGCCAGCGAAGATCGTCATCGTCAACTACGACATCATCTGGCGCAAGCCGTTCAGTGAGATCGTGGAGGATGGCACCTTCGAGATGATAGTCGCAGACGAGAGTCACGCCTTGAAGGGTCGCTCGTCCAAGCGCGCACTGTGGTTCCGAAGGGCGTACAAGTGGAGCCGCCTGCGACTGGCACTGACTGGCACGCCGATCTCCAATGGGCAGCTGTCCGACTTCTTCCAGCAGTCAGCCTTCCTGGATCCTGGACTCTTCGGCACCAGTATCACCGACTTCGAGGCTAGGTTCGCTATCAAGCCAGCGAATCAGCATTTTGTGGTGGGCTGGCGAAACCTGCAGCAGTTCAACGAGAGCATGTTCCGCCTCGTGAGACACGAGGACCGATCTGTTCTCGACCTGCCGCCAGAGGTGGACATTCATCGGGCGTTCGATCTTACGAAAACCACGCGGCGCGTGTACGAGGAGCTTAGAGACGACTTCGTTGCGCGCATCGAGGCGGGAGTAGTCATGGCTCCGCAGGCGATCGTGCTTGTGAACAAGTTGCAGCAGGTGACGGGTGGCTTCGTCTACCACGACGACGAGATCACGGGGCACAAGGGGACCGAGAACCTTGGAGTCGATCGAGAGAATCTACTGAAGGAGATCATGCTCGATCTAGGTGACGAGCCTTGCGTCATCTTCTACAAGTTCAAGGAGGATAGAAGAAGGATAGGTGACCTGCTGGAGCGCATGGGGGTCGAGTACCTGAGCTTGAGCGGGAATGTGAACGAGCTGGATAAATGGCAGGCGGGGGAAGCCACTGCGCTAGTCATCCAGGTGCAGTCGGGATCTCTAGGGATAGACCTGACACGCGCAGCGGTCTGCATCTTCTACTCGATCGGGTACTCACTCGACCATTACGTGCAGGCCCGAGCGAGGATCAGTCGTCCAGGCCAGGAGAGGTCCACCACGTTCGTCCACATGTCAGCCAGGGGGACGATAGACGAGAAGATCATGAGCGCTCTCAGGAGGAAGGAGGACCTAGTGGAGCAGGTGTTGGCCGGGAAGGAGAGTCTGTGAACCATTCATGAGCTGGACCCAGGGTCCAGCAAGGAGAAGAACGAATGACAGCATCAGAAGAGTTGGTGAAGTTTCAGGGACGACTCAGCAAGTGGAGAGCGAAGTGGTGCGAGCTTTACGATGCGAAGGCGCTCGCCAAGTCTCTCGACGCCGAGCTTCAGGAGATGGAGGGACCATTGCTGGAGGAGATTGCCGCAGCGGGTGGTGTCCTCAAGACACTTGACGGGAAGACCGTATCGGTGCGGACCCAGGAGTGGGTCGGAGTCGAGTACGAAGGGGTTGAGACGAAGCCGGAAGGCTACGTCCGCGCCTGTGAAGCACTTGAAAGAGCGGGCATGGAACAGTACATATTGGGGCCTCGCTTCAATGTACAATCACTGTCCGCACGAGTGCGAGAGATGATCCGGAATCAGGAGCCTATACCCCCCGAATTTGAGGGTGCTCTGAAGATTTCGGAGAAGGTGACACTTACCACCAGGAGGCATTGAGATGAAGCTGATTCCGATGATGTCGGAAACGGGAGAGATTTGGCTGAACCCACTGACTATCCTGTTCGTCATTCCCGAAGGGGAGCCTGCGCATAGGGAGCCGAACAGGTACGAGGAGAGAGCCGCTGTGGATCCAGAGACTGGGGACATCATGCTCAACGAAGAAGGGGAGGAGGTTACGGAAACGATAGAGATAGAAGGGGAGATGCTGGAGTCCACCGAGAGGGTGGTGTTCCATCTAACGGATCAGAGAGAAGTTGTCGTACATGGCTTCCATGTACGCCTCATGCAGAAGGTAAATCAGAGTTTCTAGGAGAAGGAGAAGAAGAATGGGAAAGGCAATCGAGAAGAGGAGCAACGGATTCCTCGCGAACGTAAACGTCGAGGTGGCACTCGACATCATGCGCGAGAACACGGGAGGCGACGAGCTTTCCGTTGACGACCTGACGACGATCAGGATACCCGGCGGCGGCGGCAAGTTCTGGACCCTTCCGGATCCGGAAACCGGAGAGGATGCCCCGGCATCGGACTTCGCCGCAGTGGTGCTGGCGCAGCAGGCGGTGCGCAAGTACTGGTCGACGAGTCTCGACGAGGCAACGGAGAAGTCAGCTCCGGAATGTATCTCTCCTGACGGGATCGAGGGAGTCGGTGATCCCGGCGGCGTGTGTGAGGCATGCGGGGTGATCGACAGGTGCAAGCGCTTCAAGAACGTCCTGCTCATACGAGAAGGGGTCTCCATTCCGGAGATCCTGGTTCTCCCGCCTGGGTCGTTCTTCCCGATGAAGAGGTTCGGCCTGCGACTCGGGAACACCGGCAAGCGCATCTCGATGATCGTGACGCGCTTCGGATTGGAGCAGACGGACAATCCCCAGGGGAAAACCTACTCCCGTGTGATGCCGTCCGTCGAGAGGGATCTGGTCGAGTCGGACTACGATTCGATCAATTCGATTCGCAACCTGTTTGTCAGGTAGCCCAAAAGAGGAGAGCCGGGGAGCGGATCGAGCTCCCCGGCTTTCCAGGTTGGGACCCCGCTATATCAGCGGAGGAGAAGAAGAGTCACCACTATAGCAGGACCCGGGGTCCTGTAAGGAGAAGAGGTGAGTGAGTTACAAGGACTGGAAGAAGTTCACCGAGTTGTGGGACCGCCAGGTTGCGGAAAGACAACCTGGACTGCGCGGCAAGCTCAGCGAGCAGTCGAGAAGTACGGATCGGATCGAGTATTGCTGCTCTCCCTTACCAGGGCGGGCGCTCGTGAGGTTGGGTCTAGGGACACGGGAGTCGAGGATCATATGTGCGGAACGATGCACTCGCACTGTTTCCACTTCCTTAAGCAGCCACAGATGCTCGACCGAAAGGGCGTTCTTAGGTGGAACGATGAGAAGCCACACTGGGTAATCTCGCCTGATGCCATCGGAACCTCTACTGATCGTCTCGGAACGCCATCGATCGGTTCTGAGGTTTTCGTCACCGTAGATCTACTGCGCAATAAGCAAGCACCGATCGAGGATTGGTCGGGGATCTTTCGGGAGTTCTACGAAGAGTTCACCGAGTGGAAGGAAGAGAACAATCTCTTCGACTTCACAGATCTACTGGAAAAGACGTATTCGATGCGGGCTTTCCCGCCTCACTCCCCATCGGTGATCTTCGCCGACGAGGTGCAGGACTTCTCGACTCTCGAGATGGCGCTGCTTATGTGGTGGGGCAAGAGCGTGGATCATCTGGTCATGGTCGGGGATCTCTTCCAGTCGATCTTCTCTTTCCGTGGAGCCTCGAAGCTCTCACTGGGCGGGTCGGTCGCCGCTGTTCTTGATCAGAGCTATCGGATCCCCCGCACTGTGCATCAGGTGGCCGAGAACATCATGAGTCTGATGGAGGATCTGGAGCCCGTATCCTTCAAGCCGCGAGATCACGAGGGGGAAGTCATCCGAACCAGTAGCGGATATCGAGACTTTGAGGCGTTCATACCTAGAATCGAAGAGGAAACAGAGGCGGGTAGGTCGGTCATGGTGGTCGCCTCGTGCGCCTACATGCTTGGAGGAGCGCTCAAGAAGCTGAGGGCTAGGGGCGTACCGTTCTGGAATCCCTACACCAAGAAGGGTCCGTGGAATCCGTTGACGCCCACGGCTGAGCGAGGCCAGGTTCCGATGATGACGAGGCTGCGCACGTTTCTGCGCGCCTTCGACGACGACCGGAGAGCGTCAATCCGCTGGAATCCTCACGAGGTGGCTATATGGCTGCCTCTATTCTCGGGGATCGTGAAGCGTGGCGGCGCCAAGATGGTGAGGTCATGGGATAAGTACACCAAGGACGAGGAGCTGATCGACAACCTGTTCCGAATCTTCAAGGACGATGTAGTCGACGAGCTATACGAGGGGCATGGCCCTTGGAGTTTCCTTCTCAAGTATGCGAAGGATGGCCTGATTCCCCGCCTGGAGTACGTCAAGACATGCATTGACGCCAGAGGGGTCGGGGTATTGGACGAGAATCCGAGGCTCATCATGGGCACGATTCACAGCGTGAAGGGAGGGGAGGCGGATACTGTCATCGTGTTTCCTGATCTGAGCTCAGAAGGCTACGAAAACTACACCAAGGCAGGATGGGATGGAAGGGAGGCTACGTTGAGACTTTTCTACGTGGGCGTTACGAGGGCGCGCGATCGACTGATCCTGGCTGGGCCATCAGGGGGGAACTATGTCTCTGGGTTCTGAGAGTCGGATTGTGGGAAAGATCGCCAAGAAACTCCGCGGTAACGGGTGGTTCGTGCTCAAGGTTCACGGCTCTGTTTACCAAAGACCGGGGATACCGGATCTCATGTGTCTCAAGCTGGGGTTTTATATGTGGCTTGAGGTCAAGCGACCGGGGGGCAAGGTGTCCCTGATCCAGGAAGCTACACACGACGTCATGAGGGCTCATGGTGCTCGGGTGGCTGTTGTCGACAGTGAGAACCGTGGAGTAAACACAGCCGAAGAGGAGTTGAGTAGATGGCTGTCGAAGGCGATGGGGTAGAGGGGGAATTCTTTCGAATAGTCTACGGAGACGCGCTAGATCTACACGCACCGAACTTCCAGGTACTCGTGTGGCTGAGGAGTGGACACGGGAATGAGTCCCGATTCTTCAAGACCACCAAGGAGGCTGGTCAGTTCTGCGCGAAGGTGAAGAAGAAGCACGACGTCTACTTTGGGCATGGACTCCGCAAGGCCGGATTCGTAGAGAACCGGAAGAGCCAGAAAGACAGGGGGAAGAAGGTGTCCGTCGGAGCCATACCTGGCTTCGTGATGGACATCGACATCAAGAACGACAAGACCGCGAAGAACTATTTCGTCGATCGGAAAGGCGTCATGAAGCGGCTCACTGAGCTGGAGAATACGCCAACGATGGTAGTCGAGACGGGCGGAGGGTTCCATGCCTACTGGCTGTTCCACGAGCTGTGGAGATTCAGTGGCACTGGAGACCGGGAGTCTGCCGAGAGGATGGCTCTAGGCTGGCAGCGGAACGTCATGAAGGGGACGGGGTACGAGGCTGACTCGACGTTCACCGTGGACCGCGTGTGGCGCGTAGCGGGGTCAGTCAATCATAAGTACGACCCAGCCTCTCTTGTCGAGATCATCCATCACGACGACTTCAACAGGTATGACCCTGACAACGACTTTGGGATCCACCAGATCCACCCGGATCTCATGCGCAAGCAGCGCAGGGAAGACTCAGGTGGTCAAGTTCTATTGGTGGATCCCGACCCGAAGGCTGAGCTACCGGAGGTAGCTGTCAACGCCTTCAAGACGAGCTTCGAGTTCTGTTCGACGTTCCATCACAAGCGCAAGCTTCCATCAGGTGATACGTCTAACTCTGGGTTCGATGCAGCGATCGCCGCATTCGGGGCTGGGGCTACCTGGTCCAATCAGGAGATCGTAGACACGATGGTGGTCCATCGGCGGCAGTTTGCCGGGAATCTGAAGATAGGAACGGGCTACTACGAGCGCACATTGCGCTTTATACGGGGGGATGAGGAGGTGCGGGAAATCCCGCGGGACGTGGAGTCGGCTACGTTCGACTCAATATCTGCGGCTACAGGCTTACCAATTAGGAGGATCTACAAGTACGGGGATTCCACACGCAGCGGCAAGGTGAAGTTCTTTGTGGAGCTCGACGGCGAAAAGATCATCGAGCTCGGGAACATCGACTCGTTTACGAAGAAGGCTACCTGGACAAAGGTTCGACGACTCCACTATCCGGAGAGAAAGGGGAGCGAGACTACATCGAAGGCCTGGGGGAACCTGGTCGACTCGATCCTGCCTCACGTCAGGGACGAGACGGACGAGCCTAGTCAGATAGGCATGAATTTCATGGGCAAGATTGTGCGTTACCTAGAGGATCAAGCCGCAGTGGACCTGGGAGATAAATCCTTGATGGAGATAGCGGGCACGATCAAGCAGAGAATGCCTCACTATAGGACAGGGGCCGTTTGGCTCACCGTAGACGAGGTGTCCCGCTGGGGTCGACGACACCACCTGGAGGGATTCGGAGAGAGCGAGGTGGCGGCTCTACTGAAGGCTGCCGGATTCAAAAGAAGGGCGGTGGCGATCATGAATAAGGCTACGCGGAGAGCGGAGTCGACTCGGAGCTACTACATGGCACCGAAAAAGACTATAGACGAGTACTACGAAAGGATCGAGGATGGGCAACCTAAGAGTGACGGATCTGGAGGAGATGAAGTCGGAGAGGATGGAGCATCTGTTGATGCCACTCGACCTGAAAAGGGGGATTGAAGAGGTTTCGAAGGAACTAGGGGTAAGCAAGGATGCAGTGCGTGAGGTGGTCTGGGAGCACCTGTTCAGCAAGCCTATCGACGTGTGGGCAATTTTCGGGGCACACATCCAGCAGAGGATGAGGCTCGCCCAGACCGAGTTCGCCAGGGGTCAGTCAAAGGCGAGAGAGTTGGCCGAGCTGGACCCCGGGTCCAGCAAGCCGACTCTACCGGTACGTCAAGCGGGTCCACCACCGCCGTCTGGGACGCTAGACCCGAAGAAGCTAGAGGCAAGAAAAAAAGCGGCCATCAAGGCCAGAGAGGAAGGAAGAGGACATGACGCTAGGTAATCTCGTATCGCAGCTCAGGAGGAGATCGGGGAAGACTCAGGCTCAGGTATCCGTCGCTGGCGACGTAGCGCTGAGCACACTACAGAAGATGGAGTCGGCGGAGGCTTGCCAGGACTACAGACTATCCACGGTGCGGTCCGTTTTTGGAGGCCTGGGAGACTTTGAGCTAACACTCGAGGTGAAGGTAGTCGGAAAGCGGGAGAAGTGGAGAATCACGCTATGAGGCCCCTGAAAACGGTGACCCTGGAGAGGTTCTGTTCGTGCCACTTCGGCGTATTTGGCCGAATGGCTATAGGGGACCAGATCCTCTTCACCTGTGAGCGCCCGTGGGAGGGCAACAAGCCTATGGTTTCCTGCATACCAAACGGGGACTACGGATGTAGCCAGAAGTGGTTCAATCGGGGCGGGTATCACACCTTCGAGCTAAACGTGGATGACAGGTCGCACATCCTCTTTCACAAGGGCAACACCATGAATGACACCAAGGGGTGCATCCTGATGGGCCTGAATCTCGGAATGCACAACGGGATGTGGGCTGTGATGAATTCTAAGGAGGCTTTCGAGGTCTTCTGGAACAACCTAAGAGAATACGACGAGTTCTATGTCGATATCACGGGAATCTACGCCTCACCCCCGATTTCTTCTGACTAGCTCGTCGATGCCCTTAGCGATGTGCTTCAAGTGGAACTCGGAAGAGATCAATTTGTCCCTTGTTGGGCTGTCGAGTCCGCAGTTGAACGCCTGGGGTGGGGGCTGCGACTGATCGGAGGAGGTGGATGACACGACTACGCTTTGAGACTGTTTGCCTTCGTTCCCATTGAAGAGGGCGTTAAACGTCTTGGACGCAGCTTTCGTGATTGGATCCTTCAAGAAGATAGCTACGAGAAGTGCTGCCATTAGCGGGTCGTTCATGATCGAAAGCTCGATCAGCCTGATCTTGGCAAAGAGGGCTTCATAGGCATTTTCTAGGCGTCTCGTGGTGCTAGGGAGCCTAATGCCGATAGGAGAGAAAGCAGGCGGACCCCGGGTCCGCCTGCTTTTTCATATTCTACCGAGACTTAAGCTCGATCGTCTGAAGGTTGTGGTTCGCGAACATGTCGAACCAGATCTCGAGAGTACCGGCGGCGGCTGTGGCAGACGCAGCGGCGATCTTGAGAATCAGGTACAGACCGCTCAGGTTCACGACGTCAGCAACGCCAGAATCGGCCGCATCGGCGACACCAGTACGGGCGGCTTGTGACCCATCGATGATTGCGAGGGACTCAACCCCGGCTTTCGTACCAAACCCGATATCGAAATCGAGTGTTGGACTGCCGTGGGTGTCCATGTCGGACGCGAGGATCCCAAACGTGACCTTGCGCATGTAGCAGTTGTCCGGCATCGCCGCCAGGACAAAGGTGTCGTTCAGGGTGAGATCCGCCGCAAGAATGTTGTACTTGCGGTAGAACGGTGTGATGCCCTTCTCGTTGCGAGGGCTCGAAACCACGTCGATCGCGTTTGTGAAGTTCGCCATCTACGCTACTCCTTACAGTTTTGAAAGAAGGCTACGAGCCCTCTCTCTGAGTTCCGGGAATCCACTCATCGCTTGTTCGATCAGGGTTCCCAGTTCGACCTTCGCCTGTAGCTGTGCCACGTTGGCAAGTTGGGCTTTGGTCGGCTTCTTGGCTGCGGATTTCTTGGCCGTCTTCTTCTTGGTGGAGGGCATCACGGTCTCCTTTCGGGATCGGTCTTCATTTTACTGCTTTCTGCCGTTCTGACTCTCCTGAGCCTCTTTCAGGGACACTTCATACCGACGGATGGCTTCTCGGATCTGCTCCGCTAAGGGGCCGCACTGCTTCCATCCACCCGTGAGCTCCACCTCGAACGGCTGCTTATTGCAGATGGCTTCCAGTTCCGGGTCGTACTGTCCAATAACAACGTTGAGTCGAGCCTCATCGACCACGGTGAACTTGCAGGGGATATTCTCCTTGGCGTCAGGCACGAGTTAACCCCTATGACGGATCGGTCGTCGAGGCGGCAATCCACGCAGTCGTGCCGTTGATTTCGATCTGAATGTGGTGGGTAGTGCTGCCGCTCGTGGTATTCGTCGAAATAGCGCTGGTGGCATCACCGTCTGCCGTAGCCTTAAAATTGATGAACGCTGCGTCCTGGGTAGTCTTATCGAGAGACACCAACTGATTCGCGTCGATGTTAATCGCCTCGACACCGGCGGTTATCAGGCTCAGGATGTTGGGATAATTGCCACCTATCCCTGTGTCGTTGCTCTGCCTGTGCGGGATCAGGGTCGGATTGGTCGTCGAGGCTACAGACGAATCCAGTCGCCATGACTGAACCGTACTGGCGAGAAGGGTCCACACGCTGGTGACGACCCCGCCGCCCCAGGACCATTGTGAGGTGCCCCCAAGGGTCACGTTGAGGGTATCCGCCGAACTCTCGTAGAAGCCCGTGTCGGTCCAGCCGATGGACGGGGCGGCGGCGCTCCCGCTATCGAGCACGATAACCTCACCAGCCGTGAGCGTGAATAGGTTCCCAATCGTCATCTTCCGGCTGAGCGGGGTACCTCCTCCTGGGTCGTCGACGATGTAGATAATGTCTGAGGATACGTGCTCAGTTAGCTCAGTCGCCGCAGTTAATTTCGCGTCAGCCATGCGTGTTCTCTCTTTGGGTTAGAAGGGAATCCGTCAGCTACTCAAGTATGAGGACGTCCGAAGTCCCGCTTTCGAGTAGAAAGTGGTCACTGGAGCCGCTCTCGAGGAGCAGGTTGTACACCCCCGCGCCTACTCCACCGGAGAGCGTATACGACCCGGTATGTATACCGACTCCCAGGCCGAGACCCAGGAACCAGGACAGCAGGCGAAGCTCTCTTACCTTCTTGGTGTTCATCTAGAGGGGTGCGTTACCCGGAACCGAGAACCATGACTGCCGTGGCGGGCTCCGTGACGAGAGTGTTGTCTTCCCATACCTTTGCGAACTCGCCAGGAATGAGGTGCTGACCAACGTTGAGCTCGAACTCGACGATCGTGTCTGAGTGGATGAACTTCGCCTTGAGACTCCCCTTCGTAGCAACAGAAACCCAAATACCCACCGAACTGCCGACATTGTTGTTGGTCGGCTCTGAGGTGGGAAGGCTTGTGAGCATCCTTCCGGTGGTAGGAATAGCTGCGCCTGGTCTTGCCATCGCTGTTTCTCCTTATGCTGGACCCTGGGTCCAGCTCATTCTAACCCCTGCTTCGCGATCGCTATCTCATTCCTGATCGAGCGATTCCCGATGCGTTTCGCCTGGGGGAACATCTTCTCAAAGCTCGGCGGGTGATCCCCACGGAAAAGCCACAGATGTGCTACGGGGGGGTTCTCTCCGCGGAAGACCTCATTGAACTCCGCCATTGTGAGGAGTTTAGTTTCCCTGAAGTCGAATCCGTGAACAATATCCGAGAACTCATGCCTGACCTCATCGTTCCACTCCCGCGCCAGCGACTCTACTCCGCCGGGACGGGCGTTCTCGTCGTTCTCTATGCTGATGAGCGCACTCTTGAAGCTCTGGATGCGCTCCCTCATGTACTTAGCGTATGAGCGGGCAGGAATGATCGGTGTGTTCTCAGACGGGGATATGAATATGCTACCCGCTATCTCTGCCGGACTACCCCTGCGCACCCGACCGTGGACATCGGGCCTTCCAGTAGCCTTGAGCCAGTTATCGTATGACCAGTTAGTCATCGTGGTAGATAGCGTTTTTCTTCGTTTATCCCACCACAACCGAGACGCCTTGGTATCATCCTCGGCGGAGATCATCTGGCGAGGTCTGACAGGGTTCCGATTATTCCTAATCGTCTGAAAGATGTTCGACTCAATTCTTTGGTTGAACACCTCCTCCAGCGCGTGCTTGAATAGGCCCTCGTAGGCAAGAAAATCGGATGAAATGTGGTCGAACAGTTCTATCGCTTTACGACTCCCAGCTTCCTGATCCCCCTGCGCGTATGCGGCAGCCATCGCCCATGCCCCGCTTAGTGATCTGCGTATCGAGTCGAAGTAGTCTACGTTTCCGAAACTGTAGTGCTTGATGTTGCCTTCCGGTGTACGACTGAACAGCTTCGTGGTGTCCCGATCCCAATCAGCAGATATGTATCTCTCGAAAGCCGCACTTGTGTCCTTGTCCATTGGCTGACCCAGCGGACTGGCCTCATACATGCCCTTGACGATTCTCGGCATGTTGGCGGCCATAGAGAGGCCGGATAATCGCCGCCAGAAACGGGCGGCGAATACCTTTTTGACCACGGGGCTCGTCGCCGTATTCATAATCATAAAGTCGGCAGCCATGTAGCGGACGTGGTGATACATGTTCCTAGTCGACTCATACGGGAAGCTGACGAACGTCCCCATAAGGGGAAAGCGGGAAAGCTGCTGAATGGGGCGCGATGTCCTGGGGTATGTCTGCGTCACATTCTTGACGTAATCCTCAGCCATTAGCTCCGCCGTACCACCGCGATAGAACTTATTGATGATCTCGATGTCCCCAGGATCTCCATGCTTCAAGGACTGGTGGAAGTCTCCTCTCGTGGCTCGGTAAATCGCCTTCTTGTAGGGAACGTCACCTTCAACATAGAAGCGCCGAAGGGCTCTGTCCGCGTTTGCGAATCTCCGCCTTCTTCTTGTCCAGCGATCTCCAGTTAAATCTGCCCACTTAGAGCGAGCGCGCTGCTCCCATTTCGCTAAGGGACCACCGCCCAGGCCTCCAGGAGACAGAAGCGCTCGCGCCGCCGCCGCTTCCTGCGAACGGACATCCACGTTGGAGAGGCCACGACCTGCGACTGCAATTTCTTCCGCTTTCTCTGCGGGAGTCATCCACGAGGGGCGACCAACAAACTCGGACGCGGCAGATCTTAGCCCTTGCTCCGAGCTGGCGGTCAATTCCCCCATCACGTCAGATCTCTGTATGCTGCCTTCCGTTAGCGCATTGAAAAACGAGGATAAGTAGTTGCGGGTGCCAGTGGGAATCGGGCTGTACACAGTCTTCCCGATTCTCCACAGTGAGGTACCCTGCTGGAGTGAGCGCCAGACGAAGTTGCTGCTAGCAACGATGAAATCCTCCGTACCACTCATGATCGGACGGGCAGAATCGTGGATAAAGAATTCGGCGCGGGTAGGTCCGTGACCGGTAAATACACCATGACTAAAGCCCGTCTTTTTGATCTTAGAGGCAAGACCATTCTCGAAGAGCGCGTCTGCGAAGTCTGTCTGAATAATGGAGCGAGCCATATCTCTCGAGATTAGACGCCCGGTGAGCTCAGCCCGGTTGAAGAAACTATCCTCCTCGCCCATGAATTCGCGAAGCGGCTTGGG
>Ga0114899_1001275_pt1 | contig 15101 bp, 32 predicted proteins | sample MalvireepMed_215_FD_83497 | JGI IMG/M metagenome (GOLD analysis project Ga0114899, IMG submission 83497) | Marine viral communities from the Global Malaspina Expedition - Malaspina viral metaG DeepMed_215 | ecosystem: Environmental > Aquatic > Marine > Oceanic | place: Mediterranean Sea... | reverse complement strand
TCAAGAAAGTGAGGCGACAGCATGACTAGACAAATACAAGCAGGGACAGTAATAGCAGGAACATTGCGAAGCGAGGACTTACTTAATGCATTTGCCGGCGAATTGGAAACGCTAGTAAAACACGAACAGAAAGCGTTACGTCTAAAAACTCCACTTGGAATTGCATATGGTGACTGGACAGGCATCATTGCACGTAAACGCTTGATATTCGATGCACGCAACTTACAAGATGAAAGTATAGCATCGGAAATAGTCAACGAATTGCAAGACGCACTCAACGAGTACGCGCCAGACGGTATGTACTTTGGCACATTGGAAGGTGATGGAGCGGATTTTGGTTGGTGGTATATAGAAAGCGAGGCAATAGCGAGGTAGCAGTATGAACGCAATACGCGAAGGCCGGACTCAATTCGACAAGCTAAAGAAATGGGAAAGGGATCAGGTAATCGGTGCCATGGTCGCGTATATAAACGACATGGGAGAGTCGGACTCCCTACCGGAAGGATACGGACCAAAGGCCGAGACCGTCATCATGGGACTTATAGAGGATCTCTATGAAGGTGGATTGCAAGGTTATATGGACGATTATGTTAACGGTCACTGGCGATATAGATAGAACGATATCACACGATCAAGAAAGTGAGGGCAGAAATGGCAATAACTAAGGCACAAGCAATCAAGGAAAATACATTCCACATCGGAAGCTGTACTCGCACTGTGGGACCACGTGGTGGTGAGACGGTACAGATCGCAGAATGTCGACGTAATGGCCAAACAAAAACATGGAAAACGCGCCCGGACAACTACATGGTCCCGGTAAAGCGTGGACTCTACGAGTACGGGTACATCTCACACAGTAACAACGAAAACTTCCATACCCCAGAAGATTGTCCACTTGGGAATGGTGCTCTCTTACTATGGGGTAACGGAACGGTATTTATAAGGAAATGGGGGGATAAGTAATGGCCTATTTAGCAATAGAAACTAAGTTTTTAGGGCCGACAGATTACCGAGGCGACAGAGTAAAAGCATTCATACCAGACTGGCGCGGTTTCACCGAGACCGCAGCTTACGATTACGCGCTCAGTGCATTCGAGAATCACCAAAAGGTGGCACAAACACTTGCAGATAGGTTCTTTAACCACTACGTCAAAACAGACGAACCTATCACGCTTGTTGCCGGCGGAATAAAGCGCGGCTATGTATGGGTGCGAGTGTCTACAAATGGAGTGCAACACTCATAAACAACGACAAGAGAAAAGAGGATAACAGCATGAGAATAATTGCCTATACATACGAAGGGGACGTTCACTGTATCGACTGTACAGTGAAGCGGTATAAATCACACGGGTTTTGTGACCGCTACGGTGAAGAATGGTACAGCAACTATCATGCACGCTTAGAACGTCCTCGACTTGATTCGGAGGGTGTCCACGTTTATATACACGACAACGAGGGTAACCTAGTCCATCCACTATTCAGTACCGATGAATGGTACGACATAAACAAGCCGTCAGTATTTGCCGATGGCACGTGTGACCATGATTGGGATTGGCAATGTGTATGTAGCGATGACCAAGATTTAATATGCGGTGATTGCCACAAAATTATAGATACCTACACCGTGGAAGGGGTAACAGTATGAGCAATGCAAGACTATACGCAAAGATAATGCGGCATTTGGAAACAAACTCAGGTACAGGATTTTGGGATTTTCGTACACTCAATATCTCACATCCGCAATTAGCTACGATACTAGAACAGTGTGTAATTGCAGTGATCGGAAGCATAGACTTACGCAACCACTATATGCCAAGAAGATTATGGAATTATGAAAGTGAGGTGACAGCATGACTAGACAAATACAAGCAGGGAAAGGAAAGGAAAGGCAAATGGCACAAGATAAATTCATGGATGAATTGAATGAGTATGTCGCAATGGTTCAGGAAAGAGTGAATGCATATTGGGAGGAGCGCGGGTTCCAAAAGCATCTTGGGGATCCGCCTACTATGACTATAGAAATGGGTAGGAAAAACGCAAAGATTGTTTCAGTTTCTAATCTAAGTCTCCCGCTATATCAGCAGATCAAGAGTGTCCATACCTTTGTCAACATGGAAACTGGAGATATTCTAAAAGCCGGATCTTGGAAAGCGCCAGCACCTAATGGAGTTCGTGGAAACATTTTCACTGAAGACCACGGTGCAAGCGTAGTCAATGAACATGGTGCCAACTATCTTTAGAAAGGAAATGTGGGCAGCGGGGTCCATCACCGGCCCCACCAGGGCCGCCGGTAACTTAGCCAGCTCGACAACAAAAAAGAAAAGGGAGGGACCATGATAGTTGCGAACACCACTGGAACAAGACCCAGGTACACCTATATCATTCTGGGCCAGGCTGGGGGCTACCTCGACAGCAATGGGATAATCCATGTCCACGAGGACGCCTACTATACCAGGGCTGGGGGCTACCTCGACGGCAGATGGATCGAGACTAATGGGCACTACGATATGAGCATTCACGACGCTATAAGTGATTTCCAGGAGAGAATAGAAAGGGGATTCTAAAAGAGCAATGAAGGAATATAAAGGCATCGAATGTCCCATGTGCGGAAAGTTTCTGGATATGTCCGAGCTAAGGGGATGCCGAGAAATAATCTGCCTCTATTGCAACGGCAAAATCAAGATGATTATAGGCTGTAAAGCCGACATGACGTGGACCAGGCCGATCATTACCCTGGCCCAAAAAGAAAGGAGATCCTACGATGCCGCTGTACGAGGTCATGTCTACCTTTAAAAGTAGAAGGCTCATAGATGCCCCAAGCAAACGAGAAGCCATCCAAATTGCGGAGCAATCTGACGATGATGATTGGGAGCTACTGGATGATATCCCGATCACTGCTCGGCTAGTAAAATTAACAGAAGCAGCCAAAGCCAAAACGAAGGGAGCAAGCAATGATTAACGTTACCGAGAACTGTTCACATCGACCAACGCTTAACTTTACCAATGACGTTGACCAAGTAGAAGTATCTATGGCGTTTGGGTATTTGAAGAACGAGCCGACGGTAGCAATGTTTCATAAAGATTTACTGATACTGATACCGAAGGACGTTCTCCAGATTGCCTTAGAAGATGGATGGGAAATGATATGTGAAGAATGCGAAGGTAACAATGAATAAAACCCTGGTTTTTAAGATCACGACCACTGGGCGCGACGTAGTCCACGACGTTCTCAAAGCATGTGCCCTACTCGAACCCCAGACGCATTGCCCCGAGTGTAATGACGGTAAATATGACGGCAAAATCTGTGCCGCGTGCCAGAAGTACGGGCCGATCAAGACGGCAGACTTCTAGTCTTGAATATGGTGGGTGATGGTGCTATAATGGGGCAAACACGCCCATGAAGGGTAAGGGGGAGGACGCCAGTGATTGAAGTCAAAATGCCCAGGGACATGAAGAAAGGAGAGGTGCTTGAACTATATGACCCGCACGAGGCCCGCACCCGTTTGGAGGAAGGGTCCAAACACAGTATCAGCATGTGGACCTTTAACCGCTTGCGAAAGCGTGGGTGGGTCGATCACGACCTCTACTACAGAGTAGGGCGTGGCTGGGTCTACTCACAGGAGGCCATAGACCATTGTATTAAGGACAAAGGATGGGATCGAGAGCCTATCAACGTAGAGGAATCATACGAAGAAAGAGGGGATAACGATGAATAAAGAACCTACCATAATCGAGGGGGAGGTCACGGCAGAATATAGGCCAGTCAAGAACGACTCTGGAAAGTGGCGACCTGCGAATATCTACATCTCAACCGACAAGGGGAAAGTGAAAATATCCAGCTTCCCCGATAGCGATTTTGATACGCATGTTACCTATGAACCAATCCAGATGCCAGAATGGTATACAGATTTGGACCTGGATAACTTGGTTGGATCGACAGTCAGAGTTATAGCGTATTACAAAAGCACCTATGAGGGGACACTGGAGTACACCAAAGTCCAGCTCTTTGAGGTAGCCGATAGCCTGCCCAAGCCTGCTGCTGCCCAGGGGACTCCAACCCAACAGGAGGCCGAGCCTGCACCGTGGAGCAATAGCATAGATGAGCGCATCGCGTGGAACTCGGCTATAAATAATGGCGCTAATCATGTTGACAGCCAGGGACCGTGGCAAGGCCCAGATCATGCCTGGTTGAAACGAGTAGACGAGAAGGCTAATGAGATCTACGGGCTGATTCGTAGAGGGCCGTGGCAAATGGTAGTCGTTGATGAACCACCAGCCGAGCCCGAGCAATCAGACGAGCAACTGAAGGAGGATCTGTTCGGGCCAAGTGGAGTCTTAACAATAGACTAGGAGGTATTATGCTGTCTGACAACTATCCAACCCACAGAACCGCGGACCCAGTCACGAGTCGGCAAGCGCCAACAGGGCAGAACAAAGGGAGGCTCAAATCCTTGGTCCTTCGATGTGTCAGTGCAACCCCAGGCATAACAGCGGGGGAGTTGGGCGACCTGACGGGGCTCCAGCTTTGGAAGCGCCTCCCTGAGTTGGAAAAAGACGGCCTCCTCGTCCGAGGGACACCCAGGTATTACTCTGGCACTGGCAGATACCAAACAACGTGGCATTTGGCCCCTGAACGCCAACTGACATTTGACATTACTGGAGGTGGATAATGGTAGCTGAAACTCAGGTGCATAAATGTGCCAATGGATTTCTATCTATCACAAGGAACGGGAGGCATCAGTATCGGGTCGAGGAGGGACCGTGGATGCCTGGAACAACCAGCCTCCTCGCGTACCTAGATGCGGGCTTCGGAATTGGGATGAATTGGGCATTGAAAATGGTGAGGGAAAATGGCGGAGACCTTGACGCTCCTCGGCGGCTCAGTAAGGAAGCCCAACAGAGTGGCACAGAATTGCATCAGAGTATCCAGACCTACATCGATGAAGGGGTGGTCGACGAGGGGAGCCCCCTCTTCACAGCGTGGCTCAAGGCCCTTGGCAACCGCGCATGGGTGGCGAGTGAGCGGTTCTGCTTCAACCCTGAATTGCACTATGGCGGCACAGTAGACGCTATTGCTATGGGCGAGGACGGGGAGCTTGAGATATGGGATTGGAAAACCAAAAATGCCGCCAGCTTCACCGCACACGGTGGATCAGTAAAAGATCACGCCCAACTCGGGGCATACGCCTCGGCACTACATCAAATGGGCAGCCAACTGGCCCCTGTTCGTGGCTACGTTGCATACATCATGCGAGATGGGTCAGGTGTCCATATAGACGAGGTGGATCTTGGGCGGGCATATAACCTGTTTCTCGCAAGTCGAGCTGTTTACACGCTTCTCAAGGAGGGGAAGTAATGCCTCGACACGCAGACATGGATTATCCCCATATGCCAGCCTGGTGTGACGACTGCAACAAGCAGGATCTCCAGGGGCAGATGCTCCAGGAGCTGCGGAGACAAAACGATCTCAAGGAAACAGAACTACGCATGAGGTCCGACGGCGACTGGGTAGAAGAGCGGCCACGTCAGCGACGTGAGTACGTGCCTCCGCCCGAACCCAAGAAGCCAGAGGTGAAAGGAGGCATGAACATTGAACCAAGAAGATCGTGAGTTCATCCTCGAAGGAGGAGAGGGAATCTATCACCTGAAATGGCCGCTGATTAACATCGAGGCACGAGTTGATCGCATAAGGGAATCTCACGATCATGAGGTGAGGGCTGAAGTCGTGCTCGTATCGTCACGGGCAACAAGTGCTGGTCATCTCAGGCAAGGCCGAATTATCTTGACGTCCCCTACCAACCGGAAGACGATGGCAAAATCACTCGCCGAACGAGATCCCGAGGTGGAGTGGGATAGGGTGATGGAGCAACTCTGCATCGCTGTCCTTCAAGACTACCGAGCGGGATCTCCCGTGGTGCAGATCGACGGCCAGACAAACCTTGCCATGCAGGCGAAGTGGCTCATCGAGCCGCTTGTGCAACTCCGAAATCCTACCCTCATCTACGGCCCTGGCAGCACAGGCAAGTCATGGCTTGCCCAGTATCTGGCGGTGTTGGCCGACCGAGGAATGAGTCACGGCGGGCTAGAGGTGGGGCCAAGTACGGTGCTCTACCTAGACTGGGAGACTGACCAGACCGAGATAGGGGCCAGGGTTACGATGCTCAGAAAGGGGCTTGGGTTAGATGGGCAGTCCCACATCTGGTACAAGAGCATGAACCAGGGGCTTGCGAATGACATCGAAGCTATCCGAAGCGTGGTCGTTGAGAAGTCTGTGGACCTTATAATCGTGGACTCCATAGGAAGCGCCTGTATGGGAGAACCAGAGAGTGCAGAGGTTGTGCTGAGGACATTCAATGCCCTGCGTAGCCTCGGTGTGTCCAGCATATGTGTGGATCACACCAACAAGGAGGGGATACTCTTTGGCTCTGTCTATAAGTACAACTCCGCTCGGCAAGTGTTCGAGTGCAAGAAAGACCAGCAACCCGACGACAACAAGATCCTGCTCGGCCTGTTCCATCGGAAGGCGAACAACTCCAAGCTCCGAAAGGACATAGGGTTTGAAATTGGATTCGGGACAGACATAGTGACCATCACCCGCAGGGATGTCAGGGGAACTGCCCTGGAGGTGAACCTGCCGATACTGGACAGAATCTCACACGCTCTAAGACGCGGCGCACTCACCGTTGAGCAGCTTCTCGATGAACTCTACGACCCGGACGAGAAGAAGACCATATCCGAGAGCCATCTCAGGAAAGAACTGTCCATCGGAACGTCGAAGGGAATCATCTCCAAACTGCGGGAACGTAACCACGAAGGGAAGCAACTCTACGGCATCCCTGTGAGAGAAGAGGAGGACAGATGGGTGATATAAAAGTAGACCTGAGAGACTTAGAGAAGGGGCTTGAGTGCGTAGAACTGGTGCAGAAGGCCGGTATGATCGTCGTTCAAAGCGGGAACCAGATGACCGTCCATCGTGACCGCGAATCCCCGCACTATAATGATAGCGAGGCTCGACGTGTCATCGATATCATCAAAGCCAACCGTGAAGCCATGCTGAACGTCACCGAAGATCGGGAGAAATTACGTCAGACGCTCTGTAATGCCCAGAAGAGGATGTCTAAGGCTAACACCTGGCTCCTCACTCACGTAGATCTCTGGGAAAGGCTGGAAAAAACGTACCGAACTCTGTTCCCCGAGATCGACGAGGTTTGCGTCATGGGCGAGAAGTGCTTAGATGATGCTTTGGTGCGTTGTCGGGCGTGTGAACAGAAAGACAGCATAGCCTGCTCAATAACCTGCGATGGAGGAGGTCGTCATCATGACAGCTAGGAAGTTTTTCTACGGCGATACCGTCGGCATAACAAGCGATAAGCCGCTGCACTACGGCCACACGGCCAAGATAGACGGGACGCTCATCAGGGTGATAAGAGATGCCACCCGAAAGATATATTATCGGGTCGCCTGTGAGTGCGGCTCAAACCTCACGCTCCGAGCGTCTAGTATGGATCTGATCGGTACTCCTACCGAGATACCGGAAGTGTCCGTGGCTGACATGCGACGTCAACATCTCCTGATGTCTCTTGGGGCTCCGAAAAAAGGTGTGGACTCAGCGCTCGACACGTTGTCCGAGCGGGAGAGGCACATCCTTGAGGTCCGACATGACCTTACGGGCGACGGCAAGCCAACTCTGAGAGATCTCGCAAAGACTCTCGGTGTATCCGCAGAGCGGGTGCGACAGATCGAGTCCAGGGCAGTGGAGAAACTACGCGCTTCGAGGGGTAAGTGATGACGGTCCAGATTGAACTGGAGCATTTGCCCGATAGGGACCTCAATCCCAACGCAAGAATGCACCATATGCAACTCTACAAGGCGAAGAGGGAGGCCAAGGAGGAGGCAATGTGGCTTGTGCTTGAGAAGGGCAGGCCCCACCAGGCATTCGAGAAAGCCCACATCACCATCACATGGGTGGCTAAGGACAAGAGGCGCAGGGACATCGACAACCTGTTCGCCTCCATGAAGTCCTACATCGACGGGCTTGTCCATGTTGGCTTGATCGCCGATGACTCGGCTATGCACGTCAGCTACACGCTCCAGTACGAGCAAGGACATAAGGACAATACGGTTATAGAGGTGGAGGAGATAGGATAATGGACGAATTAAGTAAGGTTCTCTACGAAGGATTCGGGGATGACGGAAAGCATTGGCAGAGATATACGAAATTGACGGGGGAACTAGCAGACCCTGACCGAGTGATGGATCTCCTTCAATCGGGTGGGTGCGGTGCTTTCATGGGGAGACAACGGTGTGGGGCAGAACTGAACCCAAGTGCTATAACAATGGGAAAATCCAATTTGTTATTCCTATGCCATACGGCAGCGGGGCCGTTTCCCCTGCCTGGTTCCGGGGATGATGGCGGTGGTTTAAGGGCTATGTGGACTGTTCTCTGCGAAAGACATCAATATAATCCCGTCTTAGATATGTCACGATCCTTGAGGCGTAGACAGGAAAAAGAACAGAAGAAGTTTAAGGAAATGGGTCTGAGTAAGAAATGGTTTGGCGTATAAGGATAATACGATAATAGAAGTGGAGGAAGTATGATCGAAAAACGCACGGAACTAGAGCATCACGAGGCCATCATCGAACGTGGCCTGGCCACGTTCACTGAGGTTGGGGCATCTCTGCTGATAATACGTGACAATCGACTCTATAAGGAAACCCATTCCACTTTTGAATCGTACTGCCAGGAGCGATGGGGATGGAGTAGGCATTACGCTAACAGACATATACAAGCCGCACAAATTGCAGATATTTTGGTGCCAATTGGCACCAAACCTACCACTGAAAGCCAAGCCCGCGAGCTTACCCCCCTGCTCGATCAACCTAACGTATTACGTGAAACATGGGATCAGGTGCAAACAGAAGGGAATGTCACGGCTCAGTCTATTCGTGATGCTGTGCGAGAGAAGCGGGATGGGCTGCGACAGGAGCTGCGAGAAATAAATCGTGGCCTTGTGGAGTCTGGAGTGCCGCTCCCTGTTGGACAGTTCTCCACTATCGTGGTTGACCCGCCCTGGGACTGGGGTGATGAAGGTGACCAGGATCAGATGGGCAGGGCACGACCAACGTATAGTACCATGCCATACTCTGAGATTAAAGATCTCCCCGTACCAGATTTGTCCATGCCGGATGCACACATCTACCTGTGGATAACCAACCGCAGCTTACCGAAGGGCTTCTCACTCTTGGAGCATTGGGGGTTCCGTTACATCACCTGCCTGACATGGTGCAAGCCATCGTTTGGCATGGGGAACTACTATCGTGGGAGCACCGAGCAGATACTGTTTGGAGTGAAAGGCTCCCTGCCCTTGCTTATCCGAAACTTAGGGACATGGTTTACAGCTCCAAGGGGGCAACAGCACAGCGATAAGCCACAAGCATTCTACGAAATGGTTGAGAGTGCGTCCCCAGGCCCTTGGCTTGACATGTTTGCCCGCAAGGAACGACTGGGTTGGATGTCGTGGGGAGCTGAGGTCAATGACTATTCATGACTATGGGTTCATTGAGCAATATCGCTGGTCTGAGGGAACGCAGGTCTATGGCGGCATTCATAAACTTCTTCTTGAGCATATACCTGGTGCCGAGAGGATAGAAAAGGCTAGAAAGGAAGACGATAAAAAGGGAACAGACTACTGGGTGTACCGCAAGAAGGTCGAAAGGCCATTAAGTGTTGATGTTAAGTCTAGGCGTGACGACCCGATACACGCATTTGGAGAGGACGACTTAGCTTTGGAAATATGGAGCGTTGTCGAAGCAAAAAAGATAGGCTGGACACTCGACGAAAGTAAGGAAACTGATTTTATTCTCTGGTTCTTCAGGCCAACCAAGCGGTTTGTACTAGTGCCGTTTTTGCAGCTTCTTGCTGTCACTACGGAACACATGCCTGCGTGGGAAAAGAAATACAAGGTATCCGAGCAATCTAGTGATGGCAAGAGGTGGCGTAGCATGTGTGTCTTTGTGCCAAGGAAAGTTGTGCTAGACGCAATTGCAGATCGCTTTCACGGGAATCCGACAGCCAAACGCTTGGAGGAAGTATGACCTGTGTTATCTGTGACTCAACGAATGTTATCGAGATCCACTGTAAGGTTATCTGTAGGAACTGCGGGTTCACAAGGGATTGTAGCGACCAGTAAAAAGGAGTTGAGGTATGAAGTGCGAAGACTGTGAAGTGCTCACCAAGGTAATGATAAACTGCGAAGGATGCCCGTATGTGGTGTGCCAGTCCTGTTACGATCACAGGCATTCGGGACATAGGGTGAAGATCCCGATCTCGTATGCGGACGGAGATGACAATGGGTAGGCACTGCGTCAGGAGGGCTCTAAGAGCCGCCCTGATCCGTGTCGTGCCTCACTCGTGGCATCAGTGGTATCACCAGAATATCTGCAAGAGATTATGGGACAGAAAGGAAAGGCCATGAAGAAGAAGATCGTCGCTGCCGCAGCTATCATCGCTACAATCGGGGCTATTGCCCAGGTGATACGAATGAGGCTAAGTCGATAGAAAACCCCCAAGAGATGACGGGCTTTCTTGGGGGTTTCCCTGGGGTTTGACCACCAATAACGGTAGGTCATAGCTAGTCTATCTCTTGGTAGCTAGGCTGTCAAAGGGTTTATAGCATAGGAGATGCAACATGGACAAAGACAACGTATCAGACACACAAAAAGATCTATCCACGCTAGGGGAAGCGTTAAGTTCTGGCTTCCAGGAGGGCATGGATATAGATCGTGGGGATCACATCCCGGGACAAGGCTTCTGTGATTGCTGGAAGAGCTTTGTCTGGGGATCTACGTGTTCGATCCACAGTTCTTCAGCGTAGTTTAAGCATCCTCCGGGCAATCTGCTCTCGTGTATCGTTCCGTCGGGATGGGTAGATGACATGGTCGAACAGAGTGTCGAGCGTATTCGAGAACCCCTGCCGTATTCCGCAGTGCTTGCAGACCCCGAAGCTCTTTGGACCGTCGGGCTCATCGATGATCCAATGGTGAACGCAGCCCTGGTCACACACTGTGCTTGCGCGGAGCCCGAAGAATGCCCAGCTTGCTCCCAAACTTAGCCCACTCACCGACCTCCACACGCCCGTCTTCGAGCATCTGGATGCCGTAATCAACAGCAGCCTTCCGCTCTTCTGCTGTGTCAAGGCAGGCAATGATCCGCTGGCCTAGCATAATAAGGTTGCGCTTATCCTCTGGTAGAAACGTCAGTAGCCAATTCATGATTCCTCCTTCTATCTATTTCCTCTTCGATTGGTGGCGCAAGCAATAGAGTGTAGGCTTGCTCCTCCTCCCGTCACATCTCCGCCCGTCGGGATGTCGATGGACACATTGTTTAATGTGCTTCTTCATGAGAAAGGACAATACCACTCCTCGTTACTGGATTGCCGGGACAGCCATAGCAACCTCGACGTTCTCTTCGTTGGTGAATGATTTGTAGATTACCGAGGTCGCAATAGTGAAAGCCTTTGTTGCCAGATCGCTATCGCCGCCAATCTCATTGAGTGTGACGTGCATCTCACCAGCTTTCACTCGGTCAATGACGCATCCTCCACCCTTGGAATAGAGGTTGGTCAATCTCAGAACATCAACCTTGCCGTTGACCCCTGATGAGGCAGCGGTAATCTTCAATTGGTCATAATAGCCGCCAGAAGTGACCATGTCATCTGCACGATTGCCGCCGTTGATGCCCCGATTCCTGGGGGTCCCGGCAACAGCGCTTATGCTTTGGCCGTCACTGGCGTTGCCTGATATCACGAGCTTATGTATCTCTGAGTTCGTTATAGCCAGGGTTTCACATCTCCACCTGTCCACGTACATCGTGCCTACTTCTAAGAAGGTTTCGGTGAACGCAGGATCAACGACGGCTGGCATCCCGCCCACGATGACCACGTTAGTCTCACCGCTTGGAAGGGCAGAACCAGTATATGCCGTACCAAGTGATATCGAGTCAATCTCTACCAGCCCCACGGATGTCGCCCCTAAGTCCAGGCGCAGCGTGTTGTACTCCTGAGCAGCAAAGATGGGCGTGTCAATCGGAGCTGCGTATATCCCAGGGTCCCCAGCCGAAAAGGATGGAGCTTCCATGATCTCTGACGCCACGACGCCCGTAGTCGCTGCTGAACCGGCGAACAATAAGCCTATCGCAGCTTGAGGACTAAACCCCAGTTTTAACAGTAGGGAGTATGGTGATCTGAGGATGGTGAATGTCGTGCGCCACTTGGCCGATTCCGCCTGGAGATAGTCAACCTTCTCCAGAAACCAGTTTCTGAACGCCGTCACCTTGCGATAGGCAGCGAGTGGAGAACGAACAACCGCCATAGGCGAGGCTTTGATACCAAGGCCCACGGATTTCATTGCTTCTAGTGGGCGTTGAACAAGAAGAATCCCGGCACTAAACATCAACAGAGCCAAGCCCCCTAATGCCGAGCCAAAGACAACCTGGTCAGTGTAGAGAGTGGATAACAAACTCTGCACATAAGCCTGTTCAATGTGGATAGTCCATCCACCCACAAGCTCGACATGAACAGGGAGGAATGAGGAAATCCAGGTCATAGGATTCTTGAAAACGACGACGAGCCCTGCGGTTGCCACGATCAGTGTAAGAATCCCTACCGTCTGTCTCAGTATTATCCGCAGACGATTGAACGAAATAAACGAAGGAATCCTGGAGGAGATCCTGTGCTTCTCGCTTCGCACCCTTTCTAGGGAATTGGATAGCCAACCCCACTTAATCTTTTCTCTTATCAGTCTGACCCTAGCCGTAATGTTTGCCCAATCCATCATTCTTGCTCCAAGACCTTGAGGGATACCCCGCCTAAAAATCCAAAGACCGACCCGATCACAGCCGTCACTATCTCGGTGGCCTCCATGCGGAGCCCTATCCACATACCGAATATTCCAAACACGGTACCACATACGATGGCAGCCAATATTTGTGGTCGCAATTTAGACATATCTTACGAGGCCGCCGTATATGTTTTTGCGGTTAGGCCGCCTACCGCAGTTGACTCCTGCTTCCTGTTGGCATCTCGTACAATCTGAGATGCAAACTTGTTGACCCGATAGACCTGCCAGTCTGCGTCAGCAGACAGATCAGCATCTTCTTCGCTATCGTTCAGCGCCTTAGCCAGCACCCTCGTTGCTGAATCTATGGTGGCAGACTTAGTCACTCCGCCCTCCACCGCAATGCTGATTGTTATATCTCCTGTAGCCATAGTATCCTCCTATGCCAGTGCTTCCTCTAGTTTGTGTATTCGGTCAGTTAGATCCTGTATGACGCTATCTCGCTCCAGGTGAGAATGCCCGAATACTGCGTGGAGATTATCCGCCCGCTGGTAGTTGGCGTACATAGACACCTTGTCCTCGGGAACCATCTGCTCTCCACAGACAATACAGATTGTCTCGTTGACCAACTCATCTCCTAAGAGTTGGTTCGGGTGCCACCAACCATCCTTACCACCTGCTGTGCTGCCCTGTAGCTCGTATCCTGATAAGGCTACAGACACCCACGAGCCATTGGCACGAGCCTCTAGCGTCACCGTGGGGCCGTCAGTATCTCGGTTGATTCCAATCGCACCGTTTAGGTTGCCGCCTGTGCCGTCTACAAAGGCATCTGCCGTAGTGGACTGGTACGGACCGACCAGAGAGCCAAGTGAGCCAGTGGTCAGGGCTGATTCTGTGACCTGTATGCCAACCGCTGTACCGCCAGTGGCTTTGAGGAAGCTCCCGCCGTTCAATCGAACCCCTGCATTGTCCAACCTGCCGCCCTCAGAGGAGCCGTCTCCGATGGATATATATCCACCAGATACAGGCAAGAGATTGATATTGCCTGTTGTCGTTTTCATGGTGAAGTTCGACCCGTCGTGGTACTGCTCATAGTCTGCACCTGTACCCATAGTCAAAGAGGTGCTGTCCGTAAACTCCAGGCGGTCTTGAGACTCATCCCACAACAGGAACTTGCTAGCCGTGGCCCCAAAGAACTTAACGTCGAATCCGGCATCATCCGCACCAACAAGAACATTTTCATTAACCTGTAAATCGCCTGACCCACCAGTATTAAGAACTATGCCATCATCACCATCTATCGTAAGTACCCCTGCTGCGGTAGACCATGTGGCAGCAGCAGCGGATGTGACGGTGAGCGCCCCTGCCGATGTAGCAATTGTTCCTGCATCTGAAAGAGTAATATCGCCTTCAAGAAAAATATCTTGCCATGCCGCTGAAGCAGATCCAAGGTCATAGGTATCATCAGCATTAGGGAGTACATTACCTGTAACGGTTACATTGGCAGCAAGTGCCAGTCCAGTAGAATCAGTAATAACGCCGTCGGTTATTACGGTGTCTCCTATAGTGAAGTCTGTGCTTGCGTCAATCGTTGTGCCTACTATAGCTGCAAATGTCCCTGCGGCAGCAGTGTTTGCACCAATAACTGTACCGTCAATAGCACCACCATCTATATTGATTGAATCGAGGGCAGCACTCTCTATAAAGTTTGCCCTCGTCATCTTGCGGAGAGTTCCCCCTGCCCCATCATCTATAACAATAAGGTCTGCATCAGCAATAGTTGTTGATGCGGTCATGTTCTGAATATCTAGTTTGAGTACGCTACTTGCATCTGATAAACCTGTGGTTGTAACAGTTCCTGCCATAACCCCAACGAGATCAGCTAATGCTTCCTTCTTTGCAGAGCCAGTAGCCCCGCCATCAAGGAATAACAAGTAGTCACCGTTGGCTATTGTAGCCTCAGATACCAGTGCGGGGGAATCTATGATGAAATTATCCACGCCTATCTTCTTGAGCGTCCCGCCATCGCTTATAGCTATCTCGTCGGCAGCAACTATTCCCCCAGACGCAAGTTCCGTCTGCCCAGATATGACATTATTGTTCAACATACCTGATTCTACTGCGGTGCTGGCAATAGTAACCGCACCGTCGTTGGCTATTGTCACATCGCCAGAAACAATAACCGGGTTGTAGTTCGTACCGTCTGCCACGAGGATGAATGTGTCAGTGTTCGTTCCCATAGTAAGGTCATCACCTGATATCGTCAG
>Ga0114899_1001273_pt1 | contig 15116 bp, 12 predicted proteins | sample MalvireepMed_215_FD_83497 | JGI IMG/M metagenome (GOLD analysis project Ga0114899, IMG submission 83497) | Marine viral communities from the Global Malaspina Expedition - Malaspina viral metaG DeepMed_215 | ecosystem: Environmental > Aquatic > Marine > Oceanic | place: Mediterranean Sea... | reverse complement strand
GGTTTAGTACTTGAACAAGCTGCGACTCCTGCTCAATTACAGAGTTTGGTAGAAAAAAACAAACCTAACTTTGATTATATTTTGATTGATGGCGCGCCCCATGTGAATTCTGTGGTGAGAAGCATGTTATTACTTTCTAATTTAGTGATAGCACCTTTAGCACCTTCTTCAGTTGAAATCTGGTCGTTTAAAGCTTTTGAAGGCTTGATCCATCAAGCTGAGAAATTTAATAAAAATTTGAAATCGAAAATTTGTTGGAACCGAGTAAGACGCCGAGTTAAGTCTTCTCATGAACATATCGAATCAGTTGCCAAAGACTCAAAACTCAGTGCGCTAAAAAATCAACTTACCTTCAGAGTGGCTTACATGGACTCTTTTGCTCAAGGCTGCAGTGTTTATGAGTGGAGTGACCCTGTGGCAAGCGCAGAAATTTGGTCTCTCTGTTCTGCGATTAAACGTATTACCAATAAACTTGAGCCAGTGAAGTTTTCGAAATCTGCCGTGGCGCAAGAGTTTATAAAAAAGGGGTAATTGATAGCCCTAAGATTAGGCCGAAGGTACCACCTTTATCTTGTGAAATCGATTAGGTGATATTGTTTTAGGATTGATTATTCTTACGCCTATGCCAAGTAATAAAGCCACTGATCGCGAGTAACATTATGATCAAACCTGTCAGATCGGTCAGCAATTTACCTGGTAGCATTAATATCTGACCACTGTGTAAGTCTTGTATAAATTTTAATTGGGTAATTTGTTTGCTCCGGTATTTATCCTTTAACAATTGAATTAACGGTTCACTTTTTAATGGGAATATTTGTCTGGCTAACTTAAATGGCAACGGCGATAACTCATTGTTATACATTTCAAATTCATAGCTTGATTCATCAAGTCGATATAAGTTGTTAGTGGTTTTTATCAACAGTTGTTCTTCGACAATCAGCGCTGCTTTCACTTTATCAGAAGGGTTTTGAAAGAACTCTGATTCTGTCAACTCAATCGAATCGATTAACTCAAACTGGAGATCATAAATGGATAACTTACCGTCGGTTAATAGGAATATTTCGTGAGTATTTTTGACTAAGCTAATTAATTGTTGATGATCGCTGAAAAGTAAATCGATACTTTTGTCGGGTCTAATAAGATAAGTTTTTTCCCCCAGATGGCAGACGGAAAATAATTCTTTAATGTTTTTAGCTTGGCCAGAATCAGTAGACTTTATTTTGGCACAGTTAATTTTGTTGGGTGCTTTAACTCCGTACCAATCTAATAGTAAATTACTTTGAATATGCTTTTTATGCAGTTCTAATTCTTCATAATGGTTGAGTAATATGCCTGTGATGGCTAAGTTGAATAAGAAAATAGAAGCAGCAAACCCGATCCTGCGGTGCCACTTACGGAAGAATTTCTTGCGAACCTTTTGTTTATGCTGTTTTTGTGCGGGGCTCATTTAGATAGTTCCTTAGTTGAAACAATCCGATGTAATATTATAGCGAGTCTTGTTATTTTTTTCATTGCGCTGACTGACATAGTCGCGCCAGTAATGCCATCAATATTTTTATCTAATAATGATTCAGAGTTTAGACCAACTTGATCAAATTGTTGACTAAACGCCTGCATTTGAATTTCACCACCACGGCTCTCTCTAAACGTTAGCACTCTGATTAAATCAACTCTGTTATTAATGACGCTTACAGCAAATGAAATAGGACGCTCTTTACCAATTTCATCCAGAAACCAGACTGTTTGAAAATATTCTTCTGCTCGAATTTGTTGATATCGGAGTCGAAGTTTTGGGTAATTGTGATCGAGAATACTACTAACTTTAGATTGGATTTTTTTGTCGAGCCATAGCGTTTTAGTTTCGGGCTTTTGAACCTCAGATGAATTTGTATTTTTAATAGCCAATGCTAAAAATTCTTTCTTAGTTAAATTGTTTTTACTTGATGTGCCGGCAGCACAAGTCACTTGAAAATCAAGTAATAATATAACTAAAATTGATTTAACAATAAAACTCACTATTGTTTTGTACTCTTTGTAAATTAACAGTTAACAAACCTCCCCTTGTAAAGAGGAGGTCAGTAATCAGATAGTGCTAACTTAAAATATTAAAATTGATAACCAACGCCTAAATTAAAGCCGCTGCCATCCTGTGCGCCAGATCGATTTTCAATATCAAATTTGAAAACAACATTCTGATGTGGCCAATAATTTAAACCAACATTGGTTTGTTTCATTTCTGTATCGCTACTGTCACCTGCATTGTTATCCCAAGCATTATATCGAGCAAACAAGCCAAATTTCTCATTAATTTTATAACTCGGCTCAATATAGAAACCGCTCTGTTCATCTCTGCCTAAGTCTTCGGCTTCGTTGCTATCAATATCCCAAGCTGCATACAAAGCTCTTAATCCAAACTGACCTTTTGTGTAGCTAGCGTGAGTAGTGAACAAATTTGCACCGGCACCTAATTCGCCTTGCGTTACATCGTCCTGGATTTGATAGGATGCCGCCAACTCTAGGCCTGGAATAGCTGTATATTTAATTCGAGCTGTATAAGCAAGGCTATCACCATTTGCATTACCTACTTTTTGACGGCCACTTCTAATTTTAAATGAGTCGGTAGGAACGCTTAACCCTGAGTGAATTGCAAAATCAGCACTTAACCCTTGGCTAAACTTGGTATTAAAACCAGCGCCGGCTTCCCACCAGGTGGCCGGAATAATATTCTTTTCAACAGGGTTTCTTTCAACACCGTAAAATGTCGGTGGTTCATGAGTTTCATTCATGATGCCTACAGGCACTAAAAACATACCGGCTTTCATTGACGTTGCATCGCTTAAGTCCATTTCAATATAAGCTTGTTCTAGCTCTACTTCACCCGGTTGACCGTCACCAGCGATAGAGTGTTCTACTTCTAATTCTGAGAAAAAACGAATGCTATCGGTAAACTCGTGACCAAAAAATAGAACAAATCGGTGAAAATCAAACTTTTCGCTATCTTCAATATTGTTATAGTGAAGTTCGCCATAACCACCAATACTAGTTTTGTTTGACGCCGTTTGACTCATTGTTGTTTCTATTGCTTCAACGCTCGCTTCAACAACCTTATCTGTTTCTTCGACTTTTTTATTGGTCGATTCTACTTTTTTCATCAACTGCTCAATTTGAGCCTGTTGTTTCTTGAGTAGGTCTAAAAGTTCTTGATTGGTCGGTTGCGCGGCTGAAACAGAAGTGGACGCGGTTGTAGAAACTAGCAGTGCTGCTGCCACAGCGGTGAGCTTAAAGTTCATTGTTTTACCTAGTTGAGTTGGTGTGACTGTTTAAAGTAAGTGAACTATAATCAATAAAATCTCTTAATGCAAATGATTCTTATTTAGAAATGCGATTAATTTCTATTAAGGTTAAGTTTTTAAGTTTTTTATTATAGAACGAGCTGGGCTAAGTGCTTGTGAAATTGCTTGGTTAATAGGTGATATATCATTACAAATCAAGCTGGTTAGATGCTTGCTACCTAAGAGAGAGTAAAGCAATCCATGAGAACCATAGGCGGTGTTTAACCATAACCCAGGTAAATTATAAGTACTGATCGATTCTCGATTGAGTTTTGTTTGGCCTAAGTGATAAAAATCGGTTTCAAGTCTGGCTTGGTCACTAACACCGCCGATAAAGGGTAAGCGATCCATTGAATGCAAGCGATAACCAACAGTACCTTTGAGTGGCTGTTGCTCAACTTCTTGTGGTGAAAGAAAATTAATGTCTAGTTCTTTGAGCAATTTTGCGCTATTGAAAAGCAATTCATTTTGACTCTTTTTATTGAGTTCATCGTCTTCAAAGTCCTCAAAGGTGGTTCCAATATGAATATCGTCATTGGCTCTTGGTACTATATAAGCTTTCTCACTCACAGAATGATTCAGTTTCTCAGCCAAGTGAAGGTGACCAATTTGAGTCTTGTTCAGCAAACAAGTTTGTCCACGAGAGCGATTGGTTTTTGATGTTATGAGTTGTTTGAGTAAGCCGCTGTTTGCACCACCGCAGAAAACAACCTGTTTATAGTGATAGCTTTCTTTTTCTGTGACTAAGCTCCAGCCTCGGTCAGAAGGTGCTAATTTTAATATTGGGTTATTTAAAAAGAGTTGTTTATTATTGTCCGGAATTTTTTGCCACATTAATTTGCAAAACTCAGGCATATCTAATGCCGCTGCGTGTGGAAAATGAATACCGCGTTGATTTTTCTTTAGTTTAGTGAGTTCCTCAACCCAGTTTTCTAAATAAAGCTTTTCAGATAAATCGACAAGCTGTTTTTTTATTTGTGGAGATTTCAAAAAACGATCAATTCCCTGGTTTAAAATAACTTCTTGCCTTTCCTGGGAAGAGAGCTCAGCAAGAAAACTCAATAAATAGAGATAAGCCGACCAATTAAATTGGCTGTTAATATTCATGTCGCTGGTGAGTTGAGGGTGAAATAAACCCGCCGCTGCTCCCGTTGCTTCTTGTGCTAAGGCTGAATGAGCTTCAAACAAATCAACTTTTATTCCTCGCTGACTAAGGCTAAATGCAGTCGCACAGCCTGCAATACCGCCGCCAATAATAGCGACCCTATCCACATCTTCAGTGAGGCTTTGGTTAAACCAAGGACTTTCATGTTTGATATTGATATAGTTAGATTTAATTTGAGCGCTTTTTGTTTCCAGCCGAGCCGTTAACATTTCTCTTTTGCGGCCAAACCCTTTTTGTTTATTTATTTTAAAACCAGCGTCCTTGATTGGTTTTTTTACTGAGCCCGCTACGCTATAGGTTGACAGACGAGTACCAATTTTTGATAAGTTGGCAATGTATTGCATTATTTTTGAGCCCCACATACTTTCATTTTTTGTCGGGGCAAAACCATCGAGAAACCAATGGTCTATTTGGATTTTGTTTTGTTGAGATTCAGACTCTATCACTAGATCGTTCAAAGCTTCTTCTACAGGCATAAAAGCTAGCGTAAGGGTTAGGTTGTGGCTATCAAAGTTAATCTGGTGACGACCATAAGTCGTTGAAGGGTATTGGCGAATAAGTTCGGCGGAAATATCTTTAAACTGCGACCAAGATAAGCAGCTTAATTTAAAGTCATCAATTGAAAAAGGGCGCTTTTCGATTGATACATAGTGTAATCGTTTATTACTTAATGCTTGGGAATTTTCCCTTGTTTTGTTCCATAACGCGGCAGTATTTAGAAAGTTGAGTCCACTGCCAAAACCCAGCTCGGCTAAATAGAAGTTATCTTGTTGATAATCTAACCAATCACTTTCTAGTTGACAACCTTTGAGAAAAACGTGTTCTGATTCTTCTAGCGCGCCACAGTCAGAATAATAGACGTCTTCAAATTCGCGGCTATAGGGCAACCCATCACGCCATTCAATATCGGCGGGTTTGACTGAGGCAAATTTTTTTAATTGTGCACTCGACATGGCTGTTGCCCGGTAGAAAAGTTTCTACTGTATATAGGAGCGGTTATTTGATTAGAGTCAAAAACTCAGAACGTGTCGCCGGTTTAGAGCGGAAAGCGCCAAGCATAACTGAGGTGGTCATGACTGAGTTTTGTTTCTCAACGCCACGCATCATCATACACATATGCTTGGCTTCAATAATAACGCCAACTCCTGAAGCTTTGGTGACATCCATAATTGCTTCGGCGATTTGTTTGGTCATATTTTCCTGGATCTGAAGCCGACGGCCAAACATGTCAACAATTCGAGCTATTTTAGATAATCCAATTACTTTACCTGTGGGTAAGTAAGCCACGTGACACTTGCCAATAAAAGGCAGCATATGGTGTTCACACATCGAATAAAGTTCAATGTCTTTCACTATCACCATCTCATCGTTATCAGACTCGAAAATAGCGCCGTTAACTACTTCTTCAAGAGACTGGTTGTAGCCTCGAGTGAGAAATTGCATCGCTTTGGCGGCGCGTTTAGGCGTATCTTTAAGACCATCTCTATTAAGGTCTTCGCCTATTTCAGTCAGGATTGATGCATAGTTGTCGGTTAATTTATCGCTCATATTAGCTTCTCGAATGCTATGTCATTGTTATTTAGGAGTATGACGGCTATTGTAATCGACCGATGAGAGTTAGCCAAGTAACGGTTAACCAAGCGCCAACCAAACTCCTATTAAGATCATTAAACTGCCTGATATTCGATTGATCAACCGCACGTTTTCACTTTTACTCAATAATTTGCCAAGTCCCTTTCCGCCACAGGCATAAAGCATCATAAATAAAAACTCGCAGAATAAAATAATAACAACCAGAACTAAAAGTTGCGGCGGCATAGCAAGCTCGGGGTTAATAAAAGGCGGCAATAAAGAAACAGTAAAGGCCCACCCTTTGGGGTTGGCAATAGCGGTGATAAACCCTTGTGTCATCAATTTTGTATTATTAATTGTTTGGTGATCATTGTTTGTATGGGTGACCGCCATTTTTCCTCTAGACAACCATTGTTGAATACCAACATAAATGAGATAGCTGCCACCGAGGTATTTAAAAATATTGAAAACCGATGGGTAGTTAAGCATTAAATTGGCTACACCAATGACTGCCAACACAGAAACTAAAGCTACTCCTGCAAGCTCTCCCCACATCATCCATAGAGTTTTTCTGATGCCAACAGTCATGCCCAGTGTGAGTGCTAAAGTCATGCACATACCTGGGGTTGCGGATACCAGCATAAATGTAGGGATGAATAGGGCGAGTAAGGTGTAGTCGAGCATTATGGTTATCCAGACGAAAGTATTAAATGGCGCTCAATTGGCTAATATCTAACGATGGGTTTATATAGGGTTAGGTATAAAAGATACTTCAGTTTTAGTCGTTAAATGCTTTTTTGAGCATACTACTGAGGAGTGCTACCGAATGCAATGATGTGTCGATAGTCTATGTTAGACTATCGCTTTTTATTATATTACTTGTTGAAAAATAAGAGAGCTGAAGTGAAAAAATCACTTAATATTGTGGCTGATGAAAATATGCCTCATATCGAAAACTTATTCGGCGAGTTTGCTAATATTAGCAAACTGCCAGGGCGAGAAATAACGCCAGATGATGTGAAACATGCTGATGCGGTTTTGTGTCGATCCATTACTCAGATAGATCAAACCCTACTACAAAATTCAAAAGTTCAATTTGTCGGTACTGCCACTATTGGCATTGACCATTTAGATACAGCTTGGTTAAACGATAATAATATTACTTGGTCAAGCGCAGCAGGCTGTAATGCTGCGGCAGTTGCTCAATATGTGATCAGTGCGATTTGTTATTGGTTAAAAAATGCCGAACCCCAAAAAGAATTACAAGATATTAAGGTTGGCATCATTGGCGCCGGGAATGTCGGTAGTGAGCTGGCGCGTTGCCTGGATATTTTGGGTATTGAGTATTTATTGAGTGATCCACCATTACAAAAAAACGGTGATAAACGAAAGCTAGTATCAATTGACAAATTATTAACTTGTGATGTCATTACACTACATGTACCTATTAGTCGCCATGGAAAGGACAGTACCTTTCATATGATCGATGAGATATTTTTAAAAAAGCTATCAACAAGCCAGGTTTTGATTAACGCAGCGCGTGGTGAAGTCGTCGATAATTTGGCGTTGGTTAATTACTTAAAAAGTGAGAGTGCGGCGGCTGTCGTTTTAGATGTATTTGAAAATGAACCTAATATCAACTTTGAGCTCGCGAAACTCTGTTTGTTGTCAACGCCGCATATTGCCGGTCATACATTGGAAGGAAAACTACGAGGAAGCTATCTAATTTACCAGGCATTTTGTCGTCACTTCGAGTTACCAATTCAAATTGAACAGGATGCGTTATTTCCTAAGCAGAATACTTTACAGGCCTCTGAACAAACAGAAATTGAAGTACTTTTGTCGATGTATGATATCAACAAAGATGTTCAGAAGTTATTATCTTTCAGTGGCGATGGACTCGGATTGCACTTCGATCAATTACGAAAAAATTATGTAGCGGGCTTTGGTGATTTTGCTCGCAGAGACTATTCTGGATGGTTGCTTGAAAATATCCAGCATAAGACTATTGAGCGTTTAGTGGGTTAAATCGTTAATTAGTGGTTGCACTAGTACTTTATTAAAAATCCCCCTTCCCTTCTAAACAAAGGGAAGGGGGATTTTCACTATTGACGGTCGGTCAGCTCGTAGTTAGCAGGAACATTAAATTTACTATCATGCACTGGCTTCTGTTGTACGCTTTGGATTTCGTAAACATAACGAACCATGGGCTCTTTCATCCAAGATTTCATTAGATTATCTTTTTTCTTACTGACAAATCCACCGAATAAACTTTTAGCTGCGCCAGAAATTCCATTTGATAAATCAATACCTTCATCTTTTGAAGCGACTTTTTCTGGTTGGCAGGCTTCGTTCTTTTGAAACCATTCCAGTTTCAAAGAAATCGGGTAACCTTTAATAATGTTTAATTTGTTGCTTATCTGTTTAACCTTGGCTGCGTCGTTATTCTCAACGTCTCCCATAAAAGTTGATATTGCTTGATATCCTTCATCTCCTAATAGATTAACAAAAGGGTTATCATTCATTGCTTTAATTTTATTTTTTGAAAACTCAATATGAGTTTTCCACTCAGATTTCATTGCCTGAGTTGGATCGGTATTCCAAAAAACAAAATTGACTTGGCTTAAGTCAACATTTTTATTTTCATCTTCAAACTCTATTTTCCAATCAATGACATATTCCTTTACTTTAAATTCGCTGATGGTTCTAGTTTTACCGGTTTCTTTAATATCAAACTGATTACTTTTTAAAGTGACTTGACAGCTCTTTTCTTCGTAGCTTTCATATTCACCTTGCTGTTCCGAGCTTTGGCTGTTCTGCTCAGAATTCATTCTATCCCACAGACCAGTTTCACCAGTTCCTTGACAACCAGATAAAGTACACTCTCTATATTTTTTATCATCGTGGTTAAGGTGCCACACAATATTTTTATCTATTCGAGTGATCTCACCTGAATCATTATTCGCCCAACGCATAAAAAAGCTGTCAAATTTTTGTTTGCTGCTGACATGTCGGCGGTCGCTACGTGTATAAGTGACTTGCTTTCCGCTCAGGTCAGGAACAATCAAACCATTTAAGGCTATTTTTGCTTTGACAACGGATGTTTCGTTTAATGCTGAAGTATCTTTAGGCGCAGGTGGTGTCGAGGCGCATCCTAATAAGCCTATTAATGGAATGCTGATTAGCTGTGTTGTTTTTATTCTATTCATGAGAAATCTTCCTGATTTGTCCAATATGATTGAGGCTGTAAAACTAACAGCGTTTATGCGAGTCAACAATGGTTTTATATTGGTATTATTACCAAAAGTGAACTGGCGCAACTTTTGAGATAATTTGACTGATTTGTATGGGCTGAGGTAAATGTTAACTTGAAAGGTGTTTGCACTCTTGAGTTTATAAAAATATCGTTTAAATCGACCTGACGCAATTACGCCCATCCTTTTTAGCTTGATAAACCCCTTTGTCGGCTTGATTTATTAGATGGTTTTGAACCGCATCTGCGCTTTCGATATTTTGTTGATCTGTTTGCCAGCTACTTACGCCGATAGATATTGTGAGCTGGAACTTCTGCTGGTTTTCATCCTCAATAGTCAACAGTGATACTTTTTTTCTTATTCTTTCAGCTATTTCTAGTGCCTGAGATATTTCAGTCTCGGGTAATAAAACGGTAAATTCTTCACCACCAAATCTTGCTAATAGATCCGACTGGCGCATCAAAGTCGCAATTGATTTTGATACTTGGCGTAACGCTCTGTCGCCAGTTAAGTGACCGTGATTATCATTAATATTTTTAAAGTGGTCGATGTCTAAAAATAAACAGGAAAGTGGTTTTTTTGAACGAGTGGAGCGGGCTATTTCTTTAGCTAAAACCTGAAAAAAATGGCGTCTATTCTTAGCTCGAGTAAGTATATCAACTAGACTCAGATGCTTATATCGCTCTTGGTTAATTGAGTTTTCGATGCAAACACTGATTATTGAACCTAGGTGGTGTAAAAAATTACTCGCCAGCCCCGGGTGAAATCTTTCTTGATCACGGCTACCTAAGTGTAAACTACCGATCACTTTGTTGCCTCTAATCAAAGGTAATAACGCGACACTATGACTCTGGCTTTGGCAACTATGAAAAAGGTTATCAATCAATTGCTGATCTTGGCAAAGTGAAATATTAATTGACCCTGAGTAAATTCGTCTAATAGGTAATAAGTTATCGCAATAAACCAGGTTAGGGTAATCAAGTTCACCGTATATTTCTTCAATCAATTGTCGAATTTCTTGTTCAGGGTCAACTAAGTAAAGCTCGACTTGAGACAATCTTAGTTTTTGTTTTAGGTCGTTTAGTATCCTATTAAGTAAACTTTCATATGAATGGGACTCTAAAAAATAGAGTTCCAGTTGGTAAAATTTCTCTTGAGTCTCTTGATTATGGTTAGCACTTTGCAGAAGCTCTTTAAGGGTTTCATTTAAACGCTGATTTTCATCATAGAGCGAGGGGGGGGACTCTAATAGCTCACTCGATAACGTATCCTCAGGTGATGCTAGAGTTTGTTTTTTTCTTAAGTAGGTTGGCTTGTCTAGTTTATCCATATTGCTTTATGGCGCTCTAGGGTATCCCAAAAATTTGTAAGGTTTGATTGTTAGCCAAATTGATTTTTAAGGCTGTCATAAGTTTGGCACAATTTATTGGCTAATTCTGAGTAAATATCCGATAAATTGCTGAAAAGATTCTATACTGAGATATAGGGCTCATTTATCAATTGCAGTTTAACCCCAAGGGAGCAAACTGATGGCAACCGATGATTTAAAGTCGGACGTTAAGGAAGAACAGGGTGTCACCTGGACATCTCGCCAAAGAGTGCGCAGTAACAATGAACGACGCAGCCAAGACCGCCGTGAATTTAGTGGTCGAGTGATAACCGTTCCAGATATGCGTTCTGGCAGTGATCGAAGAAATGGCAATGAGCGTCGTAAAGTTCGTTTGGTGATCACTGGTCGGGCTATTGACGTTTAACCAAAGTTAAATAGAAAGTTAATTGGAGCTACTTGACTGAGTAGTGGTTGTTTTGCTACTATTTATTTGTTGAAGATAACTGCTTGTGATTAATCTGACTGTTGAACCCATGAATGTTCTACATAAATGCTTTACAGCATGTCTGTAATTAAATCTGGTCGGTTTCTGATACTAACTTGGCTTTATTGTTTACGAACACCATGCGTAATATAAGTTAAGTTAATATCAGGCTCAGAAATTTTTCTCCACTAGAAATGTTATCGTCGCTGAGTCGGCTCCCAGTCGACCGTTTAATTAATAACTCAAAAGGAATTGAGAAAGTTAGTTAGAAGCGGTTATTTTCAGCCTTTATATCCTATTCAACTGGAAGTATTTTAATCTATTGGGCCCTGTCGTTTGAGCTGCAGCAGTTAAGAGTGTAATCTCCATCTCATCTTTTGTTTTGCGGACTTACATAGATAAGTGCGCCATAGGTAAAACATTTTATGCAAGCATGGTTAACTCAATCACAAATTAATCTCACATTACTAGTGATCGGCGGTTTGTGTTTATTGCTTTTATTAGTGGTTGTAATTATTTTATTTAAGACTAAAGACCAGTCTTCACCAATGGCCAGTTTTATCTCTGAGACAAACGCCGCATTTGAAAACCTTGATCGACGATTATTAGAAAACCAGAAAAGTATCGAAGAAAAGCTTTCCAGAGACCAACAACATTTATTCACTAGTTTAGTACAAGATCGAGAGCGTCAACTGACTTCAATCAGTGAGCTACGAATTGAGCTGGAAAAAAGGTTTGCTGAGTCAGGTAGTAATTTAGCTCACAATATTAATGAGTTTAAGACTCAGATGGTTGAAAGATTTGAGAAATTACAAACAGCCTCGTCAAAATCCTTGTCGGAAGGGCAACAGCAACTAACTAACACAGTTAATGCTTTTGGTGAGAAAATTAGCCAAACCATGGAAAAACATCAAAATCAAACACGTGAATCGATTATTGAAAATATTCGTAGTGGGATCAATGAATTACGCAAAGATCTTGATCGCAGTATTAAATCCCAAAATGAATCAATTAAACAAAGTTTACATGGTCTGACCGAAACCACTGACAACCGACTTAAAGACATTAGTGGTCAGGTTGAGAAACGTTTAGCTGATGGTTTTGATAAAACCAATAAAACTTTTAGTGATGTGCTTAAGCGACTCGCTTTAATCGATGACGCACAGAAGAAAATTACCGAGTTATCCAGTAATGTTGTTAGCTTACAAGAAATTTTGAATGATAAACGCTCTCGCGGGGCATTTGGTGAAATTCAACTGCAATCATTAGTCAGCAATATTATGCCTGAAAGTCATTATTCGATGCAGCAGACACTATCCAATGACAAGATTGCTGATTGTGTATTAAGTTTACCTGAGCCTACCGGAAATATTGCAATTGACGCCAAATTCCCATTAGAAAGTTATAAGAAAATGATGGACGTAGAAGTGGCACAGGTCGACAGGAAAGAAGCCAGTAGACAGTTTGCCAAGGATATTAAAAAGCACATTAACGATATTTCAGCTAAATATATCCTACCACCTGAAACTGCCGATGGCGCAGTAATGTTTATTCCGGCAGAAAGTGTTTTTGCTGAAATACACGGTCATTATCCTGAGCTGGTAGAACACGCATATCAATGTAAAGTTTGGATGGTATCGCCGACTACCCTTATGGCCATATTAACTACAGCTTCTGCTGTTATCAAAGACGAACAAACACGTAAGCAGGTGCATATCATCAAAGAGCATTTATCAGCTTTAGGCAAAGATTTTGTTCGTTTTCAAGGTCGAATGGACAGTTTGTCAAAGCACATAGGGCAAGTGAGCAAAGACGTTGAGCAAGTACATACCTCAGCGCGCAAAATATCTTCGCGTTTTGATAAAATCGAACGAGTTGATTTGAGCCATGAGACGTTAGAGGCAATAGATGCTCCCGAAAGTGAAAAGTCACCGCTTTTAACTGATAGTTGATATTTATTAGGGAAATTTATTCTTATTAATTTAACTTTTAGACCTTTGTCTATTTAATCTCAAGTTTTTCCTCTAAAGTTGGTTATTTCTACTATATTTTGTTTAATCAAAACAAAATGAAGGGTGTCCAATTTGTCTATTCCAAAGTCAGTTATTGAAAGACTCAAAAGTACCGGTGTCGACTATCAATGTGTAGAATTAACCGATCCTATGGGGATAAATGAAACTGCCAAGTACTTAAAGCAAGATAAAGCAAGTTTGATCCGCGTAGTCGCGCTTAAATCCTCATCAAGAAGTGTAGTTGCAGTGTTACCTTATGAGAATTTCTTAGACTTCAAAATAATCAGCGAATTAATGCAGTGTGAGTTTGAGGTTTTAAACGCTGATGATACTGCTAAGTTATTTAACGGCTGCTTTGACAATAGTTTTGCGCCAGTTCCTGAGGTATTTAACTGTCGTTTGGTTATTGATAGTTGTTTACTGGATATGGACCAAGTGCTCATGCAAAGTGGCGATCCTAATCAATTGATTAAATTAGATAAGGTAAATGCTAATCTATTATTTCAAGAGTGTGAAAGCTTAGATTTTGCCTGTCCTGAAGACCGGTTCTACGCTGGGCGAACTGCTCAACAAGCCAGTGATGAAATTGATTTGAGTTTTACTCAAATTCGCTTAAAGCAGCGCATTGATGAAACCTTTGATTTGCCTGCTATGCCGGAAATAGCACAAGATATAATGAAACTAAGAGTTGACCCTAGCGCGGACGCGCTTAAGTTATCTAAAATTGTTACTCGTGATCCTTCTTTAGCAACCCAAGTGATCAGTTGGGCCAGTTCACCTTATTATGGCTATCAGGGTAAAGTTGATTCTGTTGAAACCGCGATTGCTAGAGTGCTGGGCTTTGAATTAGTAATGAATTTGGCGTTAGGGATCTCGATAGGAAAATCGCTGAAAGTACCGATGGAAGGTCCTTTAGGGGTTCGTGAGTTTTGGAAGCAGGCGATATATTCAGCCAACTTAGCTGAAAAAATTTGTCGTGCGATGCCGGTAAATCAAAGGCCTGAGCGAGGTTTAATATACTTGAGCGGGTTATTGCATAATTTCGGTCACTTACTACTGGGACATATATTTCCACCACAATTTAAATTAGTCAATGCCTCGATTGAAGCAAATCCGCATATTGCGATTGAAGATATTGAATTTTATATTTTAGGCGTGACCCATGAAGAAATTGGCGCTTGGTTGATGCAAAACTGGCATATGCCCGATGAGCTCACTGTGGCTGTCCACCGTCATCACCAGGAAGAGTTTTGGAGTAAGCATTCGGTGTATTCAAATATTGTATTAGTCGCTAATCGTTTACTGAAACGACTTAATATTGGCGATGCTGTCGCTACTCAGGTGCCAGCGAAAACATTAGAATTGTTGTCTCTTAATGAAGAAATATTGGAAACTGCACTCGAAGATATTCAATCGGAATCAGAAACTCTTGATGTGATGGCAAAACAGTTGGTGGCTTAAGGTTTAAGTTCAAGTTCAAATTTAAGTACCTTGAGAATATAGGAACAACATCGAGCCAAACAACAGTTTGGCTTTTCTTTGTGTGTTAGTTTGTGAAATTATTATTATAACTATGCACCTTGAAGTAGCACGGGTATATATTAAATTCAGTTAAAGTTCAGTTTATATAAAGTAAACTGACAAGTTATTGAATTAGCACCTTTTTATGTCGAGTGCTTTAGGATATAGTCAATTTTTTAGGTCATTGAGCGGTTTATGAAAAGTCGAAGTTTCATTTGGGTTCTTTTTAGTTTTATTTTAACCACATCTATTTTGGTTGAAGCAAAAGATAGAAAAAGCTCTACAAAGAAAAAAAATGATTGTCAGCTAATTTCTAGCGGAGCGGCGATCAGCAAGGCCAAAGCAAGAACCGGCGGCAAAGTTGTTGGGGTAAAACTTAACCGTAAAGGCAATAAGTCGACCTATAAAGTGAGAGTTTTGGTGGACAAGAAAAGAGTTAAAAATAT
>Ga0114899_1001272_pt1 | contig 15136 bp, 23 predicted proteins | sample MalvireepMed_215_FD_83497 | JGI IMG/M metagenome (GOLD analysis project Ga0114899, IMG submission 83497) | Marine viral communities from the Global Malaspina Expedition - Malaspina viral metaG DeepMed_215 | ecosystem: Environmental > Aquatic > Marine > Oceanic | place: Mediterranean Sea... | reverse complement strand
GTGGGTATTGGCAGGATTGGTAATAGTGTGGTGGATATCGACAAAAGTTACTGGAACAATATGGATAATAGTTAAACAAGAATGCAAAACTAGGCCACGTAAACTAAGCTACGACAAATGGTATGATGTAGTTGAAGATGAGATCAATATAGAGCTCGCTGAAAGCGGTGCTGATAGGGAGCTGGATTTTGATTCAGAAAAGGAATTCGAAGCAAGGTACCAAAAGTACTTGCGTAACAAATAACACTATGATACAAGCAAGAGTATTATCGTCAGATGGATTGAGTGCAATTATCAGCGATGTCCGTACATACAAGTCGCAGCAACACTTCGATGACGAAAAGATTGCCGTTGAACATTATGATGATGGCGCGTGGCACGTTCTCATTCCAACGACACAATTAGTGAAGGACGACATCAATGAAGGAGATACTGTCATTGTTGAGGTGCTGCATCCTGGCAATCAGCGGTCATATAACAAATGCATTATTGGCGAGCTGACAAGAAAGTGGAATGATGAACCGTATTGTACTATTGATAATGACCCAGTACAACTGGCTAGCGAAGGACATAGTACTGTCGTGTGGAAGCTGATCGATGTACCGATACCGCAATAGGCTTATCACGTCAGTCATAAAATGTTTGTATCTTTATCAGCGACATTGCGTTATTGATTAATGCATAAGTAATTACGCCCCCATATTGGACAGGGCAGTAATTGGATTTTGAAACTGTAGCACAACATTGGGCGAATATGGCAAAGAAAAGTAACAGCACCAAAAAAGGGAATGCGAAACGTAAGGCAAAAAAAACTACACCTAAGCTACCGACGGGTGTAGTTGATCCAGTCGCATATAAGCAATACATAGCGATCAGGGATAGCGATGCACTCAAGTTATGTGAAATCGAAACGTCCGATCCCAACCTCACACTCAACCTACGAACAACTAGCTACCATCTCGATAAGAAGATCAAGCATCTTCCACAAGATGAGCGCGATACGATAAACGCCAAAGCAACTGCAATACGCAAACTCAACGGTAAGATGGTCGCATTCAAACGCAAAGCGTTTAATGTTAAGCAGAACGGCCCTTATTCAATGCAAGAGTCAATACTCGATGGAAAGGCCGCTGAGCTGTTGGAATACTTTGGGCGGTTTTATAGCGCCACTGAAGTTCATCGTATCGTAACAACAGAATGGGGTCTCGAAGTCAACTACACAACAATCGATAATTTCCGTAAACGCAATTTTGATCGCATTAAAGAGCGTCAGGAGGAGTATAAGCGCGACTACAGTGATGTGCGATTAGGACATAAGCGATCTAGGTTAGATGAATTGCAGTATCTGTACACCCATAGAAAGACGAAATACGAATCGACTGGTAGTAAAGAAGACTACAAACTGTTGCTGCAGACGATCGAACAGATCCGCAAAGAGGTTGAGGGCGATAAGTTGACGATTGATGGCCATTTGAGTATGGATGTTGAGCGCACCGTTAGCCTCCACATTCAAAATGAGGTATTAAAACACGTTGTAATCAACGATATCATTGTCGCAAGACTGTCTGCACGATTGGGTGTCGATTCAAGATTGCTAATCAACAAGCTCCACAACTCATACTACTCTAAATTCACTGGCTTTGCAATGTCGGGAGAAGACGATCTCGATACAACGCCAACATACCCGTCAAAATTTGTGTACAACTTTGACGATGTGCAGCGCGATCACAAAGCACTTAAAGATAAGGAAGAAGAGTTTGCGCAGACCATTCCAATTCTTGACGATAAGAAGAGTGAACATCTCACTGACGTAAAGAGTATTCTCTTGGAGAAAATCAAGCAAAAGAAACACCAAATAAACGAGTCTCACGACCGTGTAGATAGCAAATAAGTAATGGATACCAACGACCGCAAAATAATGCCAGGAGACCGCGTTAAATTGATTGATATGCATCAAGAGAACCCCTCGAGGATGCATAAAGGGTTGTGTGGGACATATAAGTACACTGATGACGCTGGTCAAATTCATATCAGTTGGGACAATGGCAGCACACTGGCGTTGATCGAAGACGTCGATAAATTCGAGTGGATCTCATAAAAAGTTAGGTTAGTTGTTGCATATCCGAGATATACTATGTATATTTAGGGCGTTAATTAATTCAACCAATAACCAAATCGTAGAAATTATGAGAGCTAATATGTTAAGAATAAAAGAAATCCGACAAATAAAGCATCAGGTAAAAGCAATCGAGGCAAAGTGTCCTAAAGTACCTGCTTGGTGGGATAAATCAGTAATGAGTGTTGACGAAAAAAACACTCCAAAAGACGTGATGGCACAGCTCAATGCTCTGATTGAGAAAGCTTGGGATGTTGAAGCTAAAGTAGTCCCAGCTACAAGGCGTCTTTCAGCAGGCGATCTCGTAGCATATTTAGATGACGCCACAAACACCCTTAAAGATGCAATGGTGGTAGGTCAAGGAGTTTACAAGAACGATTACAACGACCACAGCGACTTTGTTAGGATTAAGAACGGCACTCATTCGTGGTACCAAAGTCGTACTTCAATAGCTAAAAAATAATCAACTCACACTAACCAATAAATCGTAGAAACAATGATAATAAAACACACCAAATGCCGTTACACAGATCGTAACATTAAGTACCTCACAATCAAGCAATTTACATTTCCTCTGTTCGGATATCGCATCAGCTGGAAGTTTAGAATGAGCTATGAGAAAAGACCAATGCCAACAACTAAATCGTAAAACAATGACACATTTTGAAATTTCCACTACCCAAAAGATTGAACGCCTAAAAGCATCTGCTATGGCTGCTGATAAGAACTACCTTGACAACGGCAGTACAATGAGCAAAGATGAGATCGTAGCGTACAGTATATTAGTTAGCAGGATTCGTCGTGAAAGAATGATGCTGGAAGGTATTTTGACTGCCTATACGGACCTGCAAACCAAACTCAAAGACTATGCATCTGAACACAGCTCTCCTTTCGTATTGAGCTTTATTGCCGAGATGATGGATAAGACCGAATGGCAAGAAGGCGATTATCAATGCGACAAATGTGGTACAGTAGGTAATTTTGTAGATGGCACTATGTGGGGGGTGGGGCAAATAAAAGATAATATGGAATCCTGCCTGTGTACTCAATGCCTAAGTAAGCATCGTCAAATACCCAAACTCTAAGGCGGTCATCCGTAAACAACTAAAACAACTATTATGCAGAATATGACTAATTTCAGACAGTTGAGCGACAGCGAGAAGCTTCGCATCAGCTCTAACAAAAAGATCAAAGAATACTACAAGCTCAATCCGTGCGAAGAGGTGTGGATGAACGACACGTACAAAGTCAACGTGAGGCGCAATTTAACAACACAATTGCAGGTTGATGGTAAGGACGTCACTGTCGCACATCTGTCGATTGCACGCCTCGATAATCGAGCAATGATTGATTGGAGACATTTCCAGTGGATCAAGAACGAGCTTGTTGGAGACGAGAATGAGGGGTGTGAATTGTACCCTGCCGAAAGCCGATTGGTTGATGGCGCAAACCAATTTCATCTTTGGGTGTTTGAGGATCCGTCAATAAAGATGCCGTTTGGTTTTAATGACGGCAGATATATTTCGGAAAAATCGCACACTGGAGAAACGCAACGCAAATGGCCTTTATCAAGGAAGCCAAACGACTTGGAAGAATGTGAGGCCAAAGTTGCAACATTAATTAATCAAAGTTTAACACCTAAATCGTAATGTTATGAAAACACTTAAAACTGTAACATACACCGACATCACTGGACACAAGTTAACTGTCACTATGTCGGTCAAATCTGTAAATAATGACAAGCGCGATCCTGCATTGCTGGTCGTGAAAGTCGAAATGAGATCTCTTATTGGCAAGGATCCTGAATTGATTGGTGAAGACTCAATGAAGTATGAGTCTGCTGACGATGCTTTGGATGCATTCAAGCAGGCTGATAATCGCAAGAGTATCACATACCGAGCAAAGGATGTTTTGAAATCGTACCAAAGCTATTTGATGGATAAGGCCGATGTCGGTAAGTAAAGACAAAGCCCAAAGCCTGCTGGCAGCGTTGTGGTGGGGCCAGTTATCGGACCACCAACAACAGTTGTTAGCTGATCGATATTATCCTGGCGACGATTTTATGAAAACACATACGCACAGTGTTCGTGTAAGACATATTTACGTACAAGAATTGCAACGCAATGATACATAGCGGTATAGAGCAGTGGTCAGCTCATCAGCCTCATAAGCTGAAGGTCAGAGGTTCGAATCCTTTTGCCGCTACTAACCAAATCCAATAACTATGAATATCAATGACATACCCAATGATGTACTTGAAGAGGCGGAAGGACAATTCTCATCTCAAGAAGCATTTGAAACGTGGTTCAAGAACGAATCATTTAATACAGACAAGGACGGCTCAGTGTGGCCTGACGTATTGCACAAACTGAAGCAAAGATCACAAGATGATGATTGAAGTGGGAGATACGTATCGTCGTATTGTCAGCAACTGCGACATACGACCGTCGGTGAATGCTAATGAGATGCGTGTGTCGTTTACATTAACGACACACAGAGGACAAACGTATCGCATTGATGATGACTATCAAAGCGTAAAGGAGACCAAACGTGCATACTGTCAGTTAACAATCGGCGATCTTAAAGATGCAGCGCGTCGTGTTATCAAGCAACACAATTTAATCGGTGTTTAAGCGTGTAAAAAGGCATCGATCGAGCAAGACTGCCAGACAGGCTCTAACTGTAGCATATACGGCGCTTATTATTGCTATTTTAACACTAATCATAACACTGATCCAATGAGCAAATTTACCATTAAGATATGTTGTGCGTTATTTGCTATTTGCGTCCTGGCAAACTGTGCTGTGTACAACCTTGCATCACCAAATCGTGACAGCGTAGCAGTGATTCATAAAGTGCGACGCGATATAGTATATGTTGAACACCCTATGCCTCGTTCATATACCGTCACAGCAACGTGCTACAATCCAACCAAACGTCAATGCAATTCTCGATACTGGGAAACTGCAAGCCAAGCGATCATTGATACCCTACATCCCGACAAGCATCGATGGATTGCTGTGTCGCGAGACTTACTCAACGACAAATTACGTATGGGAGACACTGTTGCAGTTAGTGGTACGTGGATTTACGACGGCCTATGGATCATCCAAGACAAAATGAACGCTCGCTTTACCAACAAAATTGATTTTCTAATCCATAAGAACCAACAGATAGGAAAGTGGTCAGATGTGATCATAACACGACACAGTGTGAGATAATCCTTGGGCATTAGTTGGACCATTGTCGTAACTGCTAATCAACATTTGGGTATATTTACCCACCAACTCTAAAATTTTACGATTATGGAATTCACTACACTCGCTACATCATCATTGAATCTCGATTTGTTTGATACCACATCAAATCAAGCTGTCGATCATACCTTTGAAAAAGGTGAAGTCGAGCACCATCAACCCGAACTTATCGTCTATACCCAAGAAGCTTTGTCTGATTTGCGAGAGCATTGTTCTGGCATAGTGGAAAAGGGCGACGATGCAACGGAAGATGAGATTGATTCGTTACACAAAGCATTAGAAGAGGTGCAGAGTTTAAGTAAAGGATCAATTGCCGATGACGGTGTAGTTGTGACGGTTTATTACAAGGCGAAAAAGTAATAGCATTAATGTCAGAACTAGCGAAAAATATCGACCAAATAAAGGCCGACAAAGAGAAACTTGATGTGGAGGAGAGGCTTGCCATTCAAAAAGCAATGCAGTCGTCAGATCCCGAGGCAATCATTAAGGCCAATGTTCGATGGAAGGATTTAGAAGATCGCGAAGACAGCGGATCAAAGTCAATGATTTTCGATCCATATCAATTCGCCTCAAGTACTGAATACAAGTACAAGCCATACAGCATATCATACGAGACGCTGCGGCGAATGTCACAGACTCCCATCATTCGAGCGATTGTCAATACGCGCATTGAGCAGATTGCTGCATTTTCAGAACCGCAAGCAGGTCGTCACGGCGTTGGATTTGTTGTACGCAAAAAGAATCGCTACGGAGCAAACATTAAAGAGGAGATGACTGATGACGTTAAAAATCGCACTGAATGGCTAACCGACTTTTTGCTGAACTGTGGAACGATCTCTAATGCTTGGCACGGTGATAGTTTTGATACATTCCTCAGGAAGATTACGCGTGATTCGTTAGAGCTTGATCAAATGACGTTCGAGGTTGTACGCAATCGCAAAGGACAGCCAGTTGAGTTTCTAGCAACAGATGGTGCAACATACAGAATTGCAGATTCGTATGATGACGAACACTACAAAGGAGAAGCAAAGGAAATGGTGAACGGATATTATCCGAGCTACGTTCAAATCCACGAGGAGAGATTACTAACAGAATTTTATCCTTGGGAGCTGTGTTTTGGCATTCGCAACTACCAAACGAACATTCAAGCAAACGGATATGGACGCGCTGAGTTAGAAGACCTTGTTCAAGTTGTTACGTGGATGCTGTATGGCGATAACTACAACGGCAAATTCTTTTCGCAAGGATCTGCGCCTAAGGGGATATTGAAAATTGCAGGGAATGTTAATAGTGGACGCTTAGCTGAATTCAGACAGCAATGGCAAGCGATGATGAGTGGCGTTGGCAACGCACATAAAACTCCAGTGATCGAATCAGACAAGATGGAATTTATCGATATGCAGAAAAGCAATCGCGATATGGAATTTCAAAAGTGGCAAGAATATCTAATTCAAGTTGCTTGTGCAATTTACAAGATTTCGCCCGACGAGGTTGGATTTGACGTTGCTGGTAGTGCTGGAAGAGCGATGATTGACAACAGCAGCAATGAGGCCAAACTACAATTCTCTAAAGACAAAGGCCTTCTTCCTCTTTTGAAATTTATTGAACGTAAAATTAACAAGTATTTGATCAATCCTATTGATCCGGAATATGAGTTTCGCTTTGAGGGACTCGATGTGGATACAGAAAAGGATGAGCTTGAGCTTGATATTAAACGAGGGAGTGCATTTATGGGATGGAAAGAGTTGAGAAAGAAACACGACTTACCAGAAGATCTGGAAGAAGGAGACGACATACTCAATCCAACATATCTTCAGCTAAAAAGTATGGCAGCGATGGGCGGTGAGGAAAGCAATGAAGCTATGGACGATGAGTATGGAATACCTGAGCAGGAGATGGCGTGGGGTGCACAAGAGGAGGGTGAGGATATAGAACAAGCAGGGGTGGCAAATACGCTAGAAAACAAAGCGAAGGCGTCTAATCCTTTAATGGATAGCTTGAACGACTTCCTCACTGAACAAATATATGATTCAAAGGATGAAAGAGTACGTAGCTGAACACTTAAAGCAGTTGATAATAGCTGCGTTGAGTCTATTTTCTGGTATCGTTTTACCAGTCGTTGAGGTGCTGGCGTTTGCAGGGTTTATGATCCTGTGCGATACCGCAACTGGCATTTGGGCTGCTAAACGACGCAAAGAATTAATCAGATCGAACAAACTCAAACGAGTGTGTTCCAAACTTATTGTATATCCACTCGCAATTATCATTGCGTCGTGGGCAGAACGTATTTTGCCGGAGATCCCTTTTATTAAGGGCGCTGCGACATTATTGATTGTGATCGAAGGGAAGAGTGTGTTGGAAAACTTTAACGACGTATTAGGATACAACTTTCTCAAGATTGTACAGCTGTTAATTACAGACGGCAGACAAGCGGCAATCGAATATAAAATTAAACAAAATGACACAAGAAAATACACCAAAGATGACAATCAAGACGGCACCGGCAAAGAGTGAGTTGTCGCGATATATGCAACCAACACCAGCGCTGTACAGAAAGCTCGGCGACGCGTTGCTTGCTATCAGTACAACAATAACGGCATACGCAATTGCTGACGAGATCAAATGGTTGTCGTTAAGTGCATTGTTTATTGGAGTAGCAGGGAAATTCTTATCGAATTTCTTTACTGGAACAAAGACAAAATAATATGACACTAAAAGACTATATTCTTATTGCGTCGTTGATAGCAAATGGCGTATTAGGGTATTGGCTGTATAGTGTTATGAGCAGTGATGCTTCGATTAATGAAGCATTGTTAAAGTCTCAAGGGCGCGTTGAAGCGTTGGAGTTGGAGAGGGATGTATTGATTCTTGAAATGGATAGTTTGACGATTCTTGGTGATTCGCTTTCGGTTAAGCTCGAAGCAGCCCCCAAGGAGCGTATTGTAATTGTAAAGCAAAAAGATGAGAGCATTAGTAATCTGCCTAGTCTTTCTATCGATAGCAACTTCAGGTATCTCGCAAGACGACTATCCGAAGTTAACCTTGGTGGGTAAGGATACTGTGGCGCTGTTTCGTCCTGTTCATCTACACAAGATGAATGCGACGTTCATACAGCTCGATAAGTATCGATTGCTTAATGCCTCTTTGACAAGAGAGATTGATCTATTTAAGGATCGCGTTGAGAATTTAACGTTGATTCAATACAATCTGGAAAGCCAGGTTGAAAGGTCGTTTTTGATTGAAGGCGAAAAGAGCCAGCAAGTTATGCTGCTGCGCGATCAAGTAGTGATGAAAGACAAGCAGATTGTTGCGTTAAAAAAACAACGATCTTTGTTCACAATTGGTGGCGTAGCGATTGGAGCAACGGCGATGTACTTTATATTATTGGCAGCACAATGAGACAACCGAGACGATTAAAAAAGGATAAGCGCTTTAAAGACGCACCGAGATTTCCGGTGATCTATGCGTATGAGGATGCATTCAAAGACTCGTACAATACGCACGCTAAAATGATGGTTGCTGATTTAACGAAGCAAATGGTCGCTTTTACAAAACAACAAAAGGGCGCTGCGATTAATAAGGCTATCGATAATGGCGATCTTGAATTTGAGACTAGAGATATTGGCGGTGAAATATGTTATTATTATCGTCACAAAGGCGCGACATTATGGACAATGTTAACAAAGGAACAGTACGATGCGTTGGCAAGTTCTTTGGGCTTAAAAGTACAACACAAAACATATACATAGTATATTTACGAATCAATCAAACCACATACAATGAAGACACGTGATGAAATAACAAAAGCTCAACAAGACCGCATTCAACATATTCACGACTCATTTGCAAAGGGCAAAGAGCTTCCAATAGGAACAGTCAGAACTCACGGAGGAGTCGAAATGAAAAAAACAGGACCAGCCTTATGGGTTCCTGTTAAGAAGGAAGGTACAAGTGAATCGAATAAGAAGACTGACGAAGAGCAATCTAAACAAGCCAGCGCTGCTTTTGATGCTTTTATGAATAGCCCTGAAGTTACTGCTCAATTAAAGAGAGATTATGATGGTGACATTAAAGACCTCACAGATAGTGATAAGTTGCGATTTCTTGATGGATCTGGGAATGAAAAACTTATTGCTGAAAAACGGAAATTAGGTCAGGCGGCCAGAGATGCTGGAAGGAAACACTCTACATCAAAGGCTGCGAGAGAGTTGAAGGCAGCTCATCCTGAGGCGTTCGATAAGCTGAAAAGCGCCAATGTAACTGTAGTGCGTTTTGTTGATATGGGTAGAAACAAACTTTCGATAAGCGTTGCAGATTCAAAAGCTGGCGACCACGACAACGAAGCTAATGAGAACGCTCTTAAAGAGAAGGTTCACGCAGCGTTTCCAGACCACAAGCCAAGAAAAGGACATTCCGGAATGCGTGGATCTCATTTTGATGTGGAATTTATTGGTAAAAAAGGAAAATAATGAAAGAGCGTGATGAGATATTAAAAGCCCAACAAGATAGAATTAGTCATATCAACGATGCATTCATCAAAGGTAAGGATATGCCGATTGGATCCACCTCAATACACGGAGGCGTTAAGGTTAAGAAGACTGCTGCTGGAAAATGGGAACCGGTTAAGGAGCCCAAGAAAACAAAGGAGTCGGAAGGTAAAGAGGGCAGTGTTATCGGAAAAACAAAATCAGGGAAGTCGATTTATGCAAAAAGCGGACCCGCACACTACAAGAATTTCACCACACAAGATCACATTGATGCTGCCGAAGCTCATTCCAAAGCAATGGACGATGCTAATTCCAATAAGGAATATGATCATCATTACGCAAGAGGAGAGCATCATAAAAATGCTGCAGGAGGAGATGAAAGTGCAGGATTCTATGAGGAGAAAAAGTACCAGCATCCGGCTGAAAGTTCTCACGGCAAGATCATAAGTGACGATAAATTTGGCAAAACGCTATCAGACCTAATCAAAAAGTATGGCAAGCCAATACAGAATGAAACGCTTCAATCAGTAAATCACGTTTGGCATACTGCTAACGAAACAGTTACACTTACCTATGGAATGCGTGGCGGTGGCAATTTCTTAACTCGAGAAAAGAAACCAGAAACACCAAGCATAAGTACAATTCAATCCTATTTGAGAGCCACTACACGAAATATCACAGAAGCTATAACAGAAGTTTCTGAGGCACACAACATTAGTAGAGAAGAGGCTACCAAATTGTTAGCAGAAGCAGATAATAAAAACAAACAGGAGAAAAAGGAAAATGAGAAATTCCCTACATACAGACAGTATTTGATTGACCAAGGAACCAAATCAGGTGATAAAGATTTAGTGAACTATGCTAAGAATGCTGGTGTAGGTGCGTTGAAGCAAAGAGCACTAACTGATGCGGATTGGAAAGAAAAAAGCAACATAGTTGATGATAAGTCTTCACAAACTGTTAATGACTATGTTGATGAGAAGGTCAGTGAAATTCGCGGATCTGATATTGCTGGAGATATGGAGTATTGGAAAGATGACCTTTCTCACGAGCTGTTTGATGAAGGCTACACCGACAAAGAGGTCGAGGCGTTCTTTCAAGAGTTCAAAACCAACATACAAGCTAAGGTAATTGATGAGGGTGTGTTGGCAGGTGAAGCTGACGACGACGATAAGATTGACGACTGGACTGAGACTCCAACTTCAATTAGCGAGCTAAAAGGAACGTCCGTAGAAGTACCTAGGGGTATGACGCATTTTCAGCTATTGCCAGTCGATTACAATAGAGGATCGGCGGTAGTTGATGTAGTCATAGCGTTTATGACTGACAAAGGAAAAGAGAAGTGGGGCGATAAAATAACTGGAAATTATTAACAACAGCAAATGAAAACACGAGACGAGATATTAAAGGCGCAACAAGATACTCAAAACAACATTGCAAAGTCTATCGATGTTGCCGAACCGGAATTCGAAAAAGGCCGTGCAGCCCAAATGGGTGAGGTCAGAGAGCACGGCGGTAAAAAAATGAAAAAGACTCCCAAAGGCTGGGTTCCAGTTGAGCGCAGTAAGGATGCAAGCTCAACGCCATCTGCGGGTGCAGTTGATAGACTGACAGCACTGCACGAAGCTAATGCAGCTAAAAAACAGACGCACACTTCTGCTAAAAAGAAAAATCCATATCTCGGTCGTGGCAAAAAAGGAATGCAGTTGGTTGATAAGAAGGTTAAGGAGCTGAAGGCTGGCATTCTGGCACAGAAACAGAACCTCAAAAGTGCTATGGATAACGACAAAAAGAAGTGGTTACGTAATCGAATTAGCGATCTGAAAAAGGAATTGAAAACTACTGAAAAGTGGCAAGATCAAACACGAGGTCGAGGATTGGCAAAAGGCTTTGATGGCGGCAGTGAGTTGATGAAAGGACGAAAAGCTCAAATCGGTGAAGTGCGCAAGCACGGTGGAGTTGATTTCAAAAAAATCGCTGAAGGTAAGTGGGTTCCGGTTGCGGATCTTAAAGGTAAGCCTGCAGTATCATCTAAAGAATATGGAGCAAAACGAGCTCAAATGAAATCAGGGAAACCAGACAGTAAAAAAGACAAAAGCAAGAAGCCAAGTCCTCAAGCAAAGCCGTCGTCTAGCACTATTCCAAAAGGAGATGAAGTGGCTAGCAAAAGAGGCGAGACTAAGACGGATGCAAAGAAAGAGGGTGGTGAGTGGAAAGTAAGTAGAGGGAGCGGTCGAGGACAATCGTGGTCTAATCACGACAAAGGCAATGAACGAATCCAAGTGACTAAAATCAACGATAAATATACAGTACATCACTACTTGTTGGGGGGAGGGAATGATTTCTTGGAAAAAGAGGGCTTGTCAAAGAAGGATGCAGATGCTTTGGTAGCGAAAATAAAAGAAGGGCCCCAAAAGGAATCGACAGAATCTAGCTCACACACAATATCCTTCGATTGGAAAGATATTGAGGGCGGCGTTGATCAGCTGAGAGATTGGGTGGATAATGTAGCGCGCGGATATGTTGAAAATGGCGCTCTTGGAGAAACGCTATTCTCATCAAAGCCAATCGATAAACACGCTGCAGAAGACCTCGAAAGTGAGGATGAAAGTAAGCAAGAAGCTGCAATGAGAAAACTTTACAGTGATCCTAACATCATCGCCATCAACACTGAGGGCGATGATGATGATCAGACTATGCATTTGATAGAGCGAACAATTCGTAGCCTCGGATATGAAGTAGAAGATCATCCTGATTACGAAGGCACAGACTCTTATGGAATTTCGATTAAAAAACCGACACAATGAAAGAACGCGACGAATTATTAAAGGCCCAACAAGATCGACTCAGTCACATTAACGACTTGTTTGTCAAAGGTAAAGATTTACCGATTGGATCTACGTCAACTCACGGAGGAGTGAAGGTCAAAAAAGTCGGTCCAGGAAAATGGGAGCCGGTAAAGGGAGAGGGAAAAGCAAAGCAGAGCGTTGTGGCTGGGAAGACAAAAACTACCATCGCTCCTAAAGACTGGGAGCGAATGCTTACAATTGTTATGAAGGGCAGCGATGGTGATAAGGTTGCTAAGCTAATCACAAAAAAAGACAAAGCAATTGCTAGATTTGTGGCCGGACTAAAACTCGCAAACAGGCCCTTAGAAGGAAGTTTCCGTGAAGAGTTGCGGAAGTATGGGGGATCGTATGAGGCTCTCGGAAATAAAGCTATTCAATTGGGGGCTACTCCTGAGGAAATTCAAGCAACTTACGACGCAACTACAGTTCCTCAAAAATATGTAGATAAAATGGCCTCTTTGGGAGGAAAGAAATTACAAGACCGGTTTGTAGGAGATGTTAGTAGAGCTGTTCTAAATTTAGGAATGGATATTGAATATCAACCTCATAGTGGCAATGCAATTACATTTGCTGGTAAAGAAGCGATGCAAAGGAATGGCAGGAAGTGGACAATAGGATATAAATCAGAAATTGATCTTGGCGACAACTCAAAAGTCAATTTTACTTTTGATGCTATTACCGACGAAGGCGGCGGGCCAACTTTCTATCGTATAGACCACAGCTCTGATCCTATGTTCAGCAAGCTCCAAGGCATAACGCTCGGAAAGCAAAAATTCATATCAGACCTTAAAGAAATAATCAAAAAACAATAAAGCAATGGATGCCAGAGACTACATACTAAAAGCAAAGCAAGATCGAATCGATACCATTCTCGACTCATTCGACAAAGGTCGCGCTGCTCAAATCGGAGAGGTACGCACTCACGCTGGTAAACAAATGCAAAAAACAGCAACTGGATGGGTTCCAGTTAAGAGCAAAAGCTCAAAATGGTCAAAGGTGTTTGGAGATAAGAAAGACAAGGATGCAAAGCCGTTAAGTAAGACTGCTGTTAAAAAGCAGATCAAGGATCTGCAAAAGCAGTTCACTGACGAGGGAGATAAAATCACAATTGCAGATCGCAAATTAGATTACCTAACGACGTCAAAAAACAAATATGCATATAAGCACGAGATCAAGGAGCAGAAAAACATTAAGCGTGAAGCTGGAAAGAAGAGAACGCAATTATCAAACTCTTTGCAAAAACTGTTCAAAAAGCGAGACGCAATGTCGAAAGGGGTTGACGATGATATTGAAAAAGCTCGTACAATTCATCCAGTAGGAGCGATCAAAGACTTTGGAGGGCGCAACTACATAAAGACTCCAGCTGGGTGGAAATATCACGGAAAAGGTACTGGTACAAAAGCACAAGCACACGCCGCAGAGCACGGCAAAACGCCGTCTCAAGCTAGCGGCGAAGGCAGTATTGTGGGAGACTTTGCATTGCCTAGTGCTGGAAGCATTGTACGTATCAACGATGGAGGTGCGCCATTGATTTCACACGATCCTTTTAGAGGTAAGGATCTTACTGTTGAGAAGATTGTAGATTCCGGACTAATCAGTGAGCCTAAGCAAGTTAAGGTTACTGACGGTCAAGGAAATTCAATTATCGTTAGCCCAAAAGACATTGTTCCAGGGCCTGATTACGACAGTATGCATAACTATGAATTGAACGCTGCATACAAAGAAAAATTCAATGTGATGGATACTGCTGGAATTACTCGTCCGGAAATGATTCGAGGAATGAAAACTGGAGTAGAGCAAGCGCCGACTCCAGGTACTGGATCAAGTACGGGAAGGACAGCGCAGCAAGCATTGGCTCAAGCTAAAGCGGCAGCTCGTTCAAAGAAACTCGAGGAAGCTAAAGTCAAAGTGTTAAGAGCAGTAATGCTGGGTAAAATAGATCGGATGCCTGTAGATCCAGACGCAATACTCGCAGCAGCAAAGAAACTAGATCAAGCGCCAGCTAATTTTCGTGAAGTGTTAGCTAATCCTGAAGGCAAAAGGATCGTCAATACGATTGAGGAGTATGTTGGCGACCTTGGAGATCAACCTGGACGCACGGAACACATAGAAGGTCTGCGAGATGCTGTAAAAGAGCTTGAACAAAAAACTGGTTGGAAGTACGATATCAAGGAGCAGGAGAAAGCCTACAAAACAGAAAATGAAAAACAACGAAAAGCTAAAAACATCGATACTCTTGGCCCTGCCAAAAGAGAAGCAATTCACTTTGCAAGGTACTTGAACGACGTGCACGGTTTTGCTCCGAATCACAAAATGCGTCAAGATCTATCCCGAGCAACAAAAGAGATGCAATCAATGGCTAAAGTGGTAAATAAAAAGATCGGAGGAAAATACAACTTGAGCTTTAATTTTGAGGGAAGTAAGGAT
>Ga0114899_1001271_pt1 | contig 15138 bp, 13 predicted proteins | sample MalvireepMed_215_FD_83497 | JGI IMG/M metagenome (GOLD analysis project Ga0114899, IMG submission 83497) | Marine viral communities from the Global Malaspina Expedition - Malaspina viral metaG DeepMed_215 | ecosystem: Environmental > Aquatic > Marine > Oceanic | place: Mediterranean Sea... | reverse complement strand
GTATCCAGGTCGAAATTGAATTGTTCAAGCATCCAACGGCTCCAGCCTTCATCCATATTGGCTTGCCATGACTTATAGATACCCACTTTTACCGGGTTTAACTCAGCCAATTCGGCAGAAGGTTTGGCACTCAGGCCTGTAAAATTCAGTCCCAGATTCTTGCTCAGGTTTTGAACCTGGGTATCTAGACCTCTTTTACTTCTCACCACAATGGAACCTGCTTTCAGCTCGCCTTCATCTGCTCCCAAAACACTCACGGTATATCCGGCTTTTTGAAGTTCGTTGACAGCTTTTGCACTCAGGTTATCTCTATTGGAGAATGCATAGCCATATCTGGCATTGCCAGCCACAACACCAGGAGTTGGCACCAGTTTCTCAGTAATTTCTTCTGCTGAAGCATTGAATTGAGTGGTCACTCTATCTACCTCAACTCCCATTTGCATGGGCAAAGTCCAACCAGCCAGGTCATAAGGAGGTGTTGGGGGGCCACCAGGATATTGGAATTGGTCGGGATAAACCTGCTCTTCCATTAAATCGGCCAGGAATGGTCTGAATGCCTGTGCACCATAGAAAATGATTGAACCTGCGGCATAGGTTTTACCATTCACAGTGAAATCTGAAGTGGCTTTATGTGCCTCTACTCCACCCTGCATAAGAATGTTGGTGAGGTTCATGGCTTCGCTTGGGTTCCACTGATCTTTCGGAATCACATAGGCAAAGGCACCGCTTTTGTCTTCGATGGCATCTCTGCCCATACTATAGATTCCATAAAGGAATTCGTCTTTCTTTTCGGCAGCCAGATCAAGCACTGCCATTGAGGCTTCCAGCATATATTCAATTGCTGATCTAAAGTGAAGTGTTCCGCCTTTCCATGGATATGGATAGAAGATCTCCGTTGAATTGGCGGCTTTTCCACCTACAAATTCGGGCATTCTCTCGGGGTCATATTCAGTTGGCGAAGGGCTTGGCTGAGCAGTCTCTGTAAGGATACCAATTTGATTATGGTAATAAGGAGCGGTTCTCATACCACCATTCCAGAACATACTGTATGATGTGGTGGCGATGGCTCCCGGCATTTTCTTTTGTGCGAAACGATTAGCCATTGCCGTTCCCACCAGGTTCACCCCCGTAGTAACCGCAGGGTGAATTTTCTGATTCACAGGGCTTCTGAACGGAGGAATAAAGATCATTGCCCAACGTGGTGCGGTTTGGTGGTGATTATGCACGATTTGCGGATACCACTGATCGTAAAGCACGGTGGTTACTGCCTTAGTTTCAGGCATATTATTCATAAACCAGTCACGGTTGTTATCATGACCTACGTATTTCTGATAAAGAATCGGAGGGCTTGAGCTCTCATATGGAGTTCCTAAAGTCTTGCGATACCAGTCAACCACAATATCCAGACCATCGGGGTTGATTACTGGAACCACTAGTGTAATTACGTTCTCCCTGATTTTCTGCATTTCTTCCGATTCCTCAGAAGCTACTCTCCACATCAGTTCTGAAGTCATTTGGGCATGGGCGCGTTCTGTGGCATGCATACCACCATCGAACCATACAATGGCCTTTCCATCCTTGGCCAGTTGTCGGGCTTCAGCTTCGGTAATTTCTGCGCGGGACAGTTTTTCGCTAATTTCTCGCCATTTCTCCAGTTGCTTCATGTTCTCTTCACTGGAAATGAAGAACAACTTCATTGGCCTGCCCATTACAGACTTGCCAATCTCAATCATCTGAACGCGATCTGTAGAGGCCGCTAGTTTGTCATAATATTCAAGCATCTGGTCGTAGTCGGCCAACTTATAGTCAGCACCTACCTCATGACCGAATGTTTCTCTGGGGTGTGGAATTTGCGCCTGTACCAGAACAGACGCTCCGGCAAAAAATGCCAGAACAATAGTCAAAAGTCTTTTCATATCAGGTTTAAGATTTCCTTCAATATAGCACCTCTTGGCACACAAGCCCGACACTTATTGGACAACCTTTTGATATTTGAAATGAATGGGAAATTATTGGTGTGGATAGCTAAAGCACCAATTCCTTCCATGCATTTGTAAATAGTCTCTTGTGAATAAGCTGAAAGCATCACATATTCAATGATAATTTTGAAGCGCGCAACATGAAAACATCACTAAAAACCAAACTACTAACCCTAGGATTGATGGGAGTTTCTGCCTTTGCCGGTTGGAAGGGCAACGACCTTTTTCACAAGGATATTGAAAGCCAGATTTATACAAGGGACGCTGCCGATCATCAAGCCAATGATTGGGGTAATCTGATCGTTTACACCCCGGAGAACGGTACAAGCACCTATGGCACCAAAAACACTTTGACTGCAGTGGCTGAAATAAAACCCGGACAGCAGATCCACCCCCCTCATCAGCATTCTGGAGAGGAATTCATCTACATTCTGGAAGGCAACGGAACCTGGAGTATGAAGGGTGAAGAAATGCCACTCAAAGCCGGAGATATGATGTATTCCGAACCCTGGGACTGGCATGGGCTCACCAATACCGGCAATACTACTTTGAAATTCTTTGTAATGAAGTGGGACAATAAGGGTTTAAAGATTCCAAAGAAGAAGTAGGGAGATTTACTCCTCAAATGAATCCCGTTTCAGTAAAGAATTTCTCATTCTTAGAATGACCTTCAAACAAGGACAGGTCAAATGCGGATTTATTGGCATGAAGAGCCCCTGTGGCATCATACTTGTGCCTTTTTAGTACGAAAACTCCTCTTGGAGAGAGTTGGAAATTGATTTGAACTAAAAAAGTGAGAGTATGAAACAAATTAGTCTTAACACATTTATGCACAATTGGTTGAGCCGAATAGTCATGGTAGCTCTGCTTGCATTGACTATTGCATCATGCAGCTCAGACGATGGAGATGTTTCACCAGTTGAAGTAGCCTATGTATCACTATATCAGGCTTCGCCCAATGCTCCTGGCTTGGACATTAGGGTTTCTAACCGACAAATTAACTATTACCCTTTTGAGTACACCGATCACACCGGTTATCTAAGGTTCTATCCCGGAAGTCGCGACCTGAGTTTCAGTCCTGTAAATGCCGATAATATTGTGGCAGATACTTCTTTGGTGTTTGAGCCCAACCGTGCCTACTCGGTTTTTGTTGTAGATAATTACGACAATCTTCAGATGTTGAAATTAGAAGACAATGCAGCTGCACCAGAAGCAGGCAAAGCTATGGTTCGATTTGTGAATCTGTCGCCCGATGCTCCTGCACTGGACCTAATGTCTGAAACAGCAAATGATCCTTGGTTTGAGGATCAGGCGTTCATTGAAACTTCAGAGTTCATGGAGGTAAATGCCAATAACTATAGCCTTATGGTTAGATCTGCTGAAGATGAGAGCATCAACTTGAATTTGCCCAATGTAGAACTTCAGAACGGCTGGTATTATACCATCATTGTCAGGGGCTATAATACTCCCCCATCGGGAAACAATAATGTACTGAGTGCTGAAGTCCTCGTTAACTAGTCTTGAAAACAAAAAAGCAGCGTCTGAGTGGGCGCTGCTTTTTTTATGGTTTAAACCCTATTAAAGGATAATAATCAATAACAGAATAACTATGATGGCTCCTGTAGAAATGAATATTCCTCCCTGGCGGTGATGATGTTCATCTCTTTCACGGATTTCTCTTCTCATTTCCCTAAGCTCCTTTTTCAGAGCCTTCTTCTCATCACGGCTGAGCTCAGATTTGTCCATATCCTTAATTTCCATGATTCTCTTTTCTATGGCACGCACTTCTTCTACCGTGAAAGGTTGAACCCCTTCGGTTAACTTGTTTGGTGTAACGGATTTATCGTCCGGATTGGTGGAAGCGAAAGCTGGTGCAGCAAAAAGTAAGAATGCAAGAAGTATAGAAAGTCTTTTCATGTTTAAAAATTTTGTTGGATGAAAGAATAACGACTGGTTCAGTCAATTGTTTGTCACCAGTCGACATCATTAAATTAAAAAAAGATGCTAATTGAAGGTGATATTCCTTCCGGATTCTCCACTTAAGGATAGAAATTTAATCTTATGGTGATAGACAAACCCAAAGTAGAAAACCGAACCCACTGGATCAGGCATCTGTACCTAGAACATTTTCCAGACATCGCAGCATACATCAGCAGGTCTGGCGGAGATCTGGAGGAAGCAAAAGATATCTTTCAGGAAGCCTTGGTTATCTATTATGAAAAGAGTCTGAAGGGAAATGAAGCACTCAACGAGAAAGCTTACCTCATGGGAATAGCAAAGCACCTTTGGTACACCCGTTTGAAAGAATTAGCAAAACGTTCGGACCTCGATCAAACAAAGACCGACTTAAGCTCAGCAGAAGAGACTTCCTTCTCAACTGAAATGGTTTTGAATCTAATCAAGAGTACCGGACAAAGGTGCCTGGACCTGTTGGAGGCCTTTTATTATCAGAAACTCAGTCTGAAGTCGCTGGCACCCCAATTTGGCTTTGCTGGTGAAAGATCGGCAGCGGTACAGAAGTACAAATGCCTTGAAAAAGTAAGAGATATTGTAAAATCTAAAGGCTTGAGCTATGAGGACTTCACTGAATGAAATGCACCAGATTGAAGGATACCTGCTTCAAACCGGTAGTATCGAAGAGGGTCTGCTGGTTGAAGCCGGAATGAGCCTTAGCAACGACTTCAGTCAAAAAGTTTCAGCTCAGAAGTCGGCTTATGCACTTATTCGAAGCTATGGTAAGGCAAAATTGGCCGATGAGATCAAAGCGGTTGAAAATGAACTTTTCAAGCTTCCCAGGTACAGGGGTTTTAAATCTGCTATAGTTAGTCTATTCACAAAATAATTCCAGCATGATACATTCAGGATTAATCCCTATGGTGGTCGATAATCAAGGCCGCGGGGAAAGGGTATATGATATTTACAGCCTGCTTTTAAAGGAGCGCATCATTTTTCTGGGCACAGCCATAGACGATCAGGTGGCTAACGTAATAGTTGCCCAGCTGCTTTACCTGAACAGTCAGGACCCCAAGCGACAGATTGATCTCTACATCAACTCTCCCGGAGGTGTGGTGTATGCCGGCATGGCCATCTATGATGCCATGAATATGATCTCAGCGCCAGTTTCTACGGTAGCCGTAGGCTTTTCAGGAAGCATGGCCACAGCACTTCTCACGTCAGGAACCAAAGGGAAAAGATTTGCACTTCCGCAGGCTACCATTCACATGCATCCTACCGGAGGTGGTTCCAAAGGTTACACCGAAGATGTGCGTATTGCCACAAGAGAGCAGGAACGCATTCAGGCACAGCTCTTCCATATCATGGGCAAGAACACGGGGCATTCTGCTAAGGAGATTGAAGAATTCTTCCTACGGGACAAATACCTGAACGCCCTGGAAGCCAAAGATTTCGGCCTGGTGGATGAAGTACTGGGAGATACGCATCATTTGATCAAACTGAACCAGGCAGATCCGGAAGTCAGCCTCTATCATTAAAGGTTTCATAATAATAAACGGCTGTTTCTCTTACACTTAAGTATTGAAACAGCTAAATTGTGGGTGATCATCAACACGCAATTGCAAATGAAACTGCAGACTACATCTGTTATGCGGTCACCTTTGACACTGGCCATAGGAATTGTAATTCTAAGCCAGGTGGCTGCTTTCTTTCTGAGAAACATGGCGGCAAAAGAGGGGCAGACTATGATTGGCCCCTTGGATACGGTAAGTGAAATTCAGTCTCATCTGGAGCCCAAAGACTCAGATTTATCTATTATAGAAATAGCCAAGCTCAACAGACTCAATAAGATAATTTGTGGTCATAAGGAACATCATAAAGTCACCTTTCTTGAACTCTATGAATATCACTTTGCTTCCACAACACTTTTTACCATTTGTTCAATATTGGCTGCAGTCTTTGCCTTTTTGGTTGGGCAGGAAGGTTGGAAATCCTCTTCTCTGCTCATAAGGTACATGCTCATTACCTTCTCCGCCCTTACTTCGTTTTACGGACTTTCTGTCAAAGTCTATAAGCAAGATACCAGCATACAAAAAAATCTGGGCAGCTATGTGAATTATGACAATCTGCAAAAGCAAATACTCAACTTCTCCTATACCCAACAAACGAGCAATGAGGAAGATAAAAAGTTAGATTTCAACCAGTTCCACTCATATATAACTGCAGAAATGATCAAGATAAACAACTTATACCTTGAATTCGATCAAAGTGCTGTATCAAACCAGAATTATCTGGAACAGGGACTCTCCGGCTCTAAATGAATAGTTTAGGCATTTACCCTTTCATCTTCAGGAGCAAGGAACAGATTTCAGATCAGGTCATCTTCTGGGAGAGAAACAGATTCAGGGAACAGCAGCTGCTCTCTCACTAAAACATGGTAACGGAATTTATTACTGCCAAGCTTTGCTCCTCAATGGCGCTTACAAACTATGGGTACCTACAGGGTACTTTTCAACTCTATGATGTATACCTCTTCACTGGCCAGTACTGTTAAATAGCACCGGCAACCGGAAGACTCTCAATAAAATCTTCAGCCACATTTAGTTTTCTGAGTGTGGCTTGTTTTTTATGCTGGTGTTTCTCCATTCTGGATAGAATGTCTGTCAGGGTTTTTAAGGCCAGATCGATATATGGCCCCTTATTGAGCATCACGCATTCGGTACGCACCGACATGGCGGCATCCGTAATTTCTGCCCTGCTCGATGTTCCGGTCTTTGCCAAAGACTCCAGTACCTGAGTAGCCCAGATATTGGGAATAAGGGCAGCTTCACAAAGCCACATAATCTGCTCTTGTACTTCGGAAAGCCTCTCAGCCCCAAGTTCTACAGCTAAATCACCCCTGGCCGTCATAATACCTAAAGACTCACTTTTCATACCCTGAAGAATCAAACCCGGAAGGTTGCTGAATGCTTCCTGATTTTCAATCTTCAGTACGATTCCCAAATCATGCCTGCCCCTATTGGCGAGTTCTTCCTGAAGCATGGCCACATCTTCCACCCTTCGCACAAATGAAAAACCTACTATATCCGCATGTTCAGCAATAAAATCGAGGTTATGGATATCCTCATCCGTCAATGAAGGCAGGTTCAGGTGGGTTTCGGGCAGGTTAATGCCCTTTTCTGGTTTTAATTTAGAGCCTGTTGGAGCTGATTTTGTGATCCGAACCTGAAGTACGTCAGGCCACTTGTCTTCTATCACGCCCCCTATTTTTCCATCATCGAACCAAATTGACTGTTGAATTTTGGCATCGTCAATAATGGCTGGCAAAGTACAGGTGACAATTTTCTGCTTCTTGATTTCTACTTCTCTGAGAATGGACTTATTCTTTTCCTTCATCAGAAAGATCAGGTCTCCGCTTTCTAATTTCAGCGACTTTTCCTTCTCCCACTTTCCTTTCTTCACCCGATAAAGCTCATCCGTTCTGATTTTCGGGCCGGCCAGGTCGAAGTAAATACTGCATAAGCGGCTTTCTTCCACACCAACCTGCCTGAGATTTTCAACCATCTGCTCCCATACCTCCGAATCATCATGTGAGCAGTTAATTCGGGCGATGTTCATCCCCGATCTGACGAGCATTCTCACATATTCGATATCTGTAGCCTGGGTAGGCAGTGTAACCATCACCCCCATTTGCCCGATATGTTTTCCAAAAAGCCGTTGCGTATTCTCGTTCAAGCGATTGGCACTTTCTATAAAGTTTACCGGATGCTTTCCAAACTCATATTTACCTCTGAATTCTTTACCTAACTGCGCATTCAGGAGGTACAAAATGTTCTCAATATTGGCCAGCACATGACGTTCGGAATGACTGAGCGAGCTCAATCCCAGAGCAGATAGACTCCATTGTATTTCTCTTAAGTCGAAGGTTCTCAACCGAAGGTATCTCAGAAAATTAAGGGCATTGTATTGATAATTGGGATGGACAGAACTGATCACTTCACCATACTCCAACTCTACCTTAAGAATGGCATTTCTTATCTCATTCAACTGTTCGGAAAGGCCTTCCAAGTCCATCTGTTCACTACTCATATCGATATCAAAAACACACATGAAGCTAACACCTTTCCAAGGCAAATAGATCACTGTTTAATGAAGAAATCATTATAATTTATACACCTGTCAAGGCCTCTGTTAGCCCATATATGCCTATTGGCCAACGGACAGACATGCTTTGCTAATACCAAACATTAAGCATAAATTCAGCCATTAACGCGCTGATTATGAACAAACTCACCTCCTACCTTCTCACTTTTGTGATTGTGTTTTCATCCTGTGCAACAGGTTCGAATAACGAAGACAGTACCTCTTCATCTCAAATTATTGATGGACAAGCCAAGGCCAGAATCGACTCTACCTTAAATGCATTTGTAGAAGCCGGACGTGTGGCCGGAGCCTCTGCCCTTATTTTTGAGGATGGAAAGGAAGTCTATTTCAATGCCTTTGGCTATGCCGATATGGAAGCTGAAAAGCCGATGCAAAGAAATACCATCGCCACCATCTATTCCATGACCAAACCCATTACAGGCACTTCTCTGATGACCTTGTATGAAAAAGGAGCCTTTCAACTGGATGACCCGCTTTCTAAATATCTGCCGGAATATGCCCATGTGAAGGTTTTTGCTGGTTTGGATGATTCAGGAAAACCGATTCTTGAGGAGCCAAAGAGACCTATTACGGTGAGGGATATTACCCGTCACACTGGTGGCTTCAGCACCAATCGTGGATTGCCTGGTTTGGGGCCGCTTATTGCCGCAGCAGATGCGGGCAACAGAAACAACACGTTGGCCGAAATGTCTCAGAAACTGGCCGCTACTCCCCTATGGTTTCATCCGGGAGAAAAGTGGGAATATGGCCCTTCAGTAGACATTCAGGCCTATTTGGTGGAGAAACTTTCTGGTCTTCCCTATCAGGAATATGTTCGAAACAATGTGCTCGATCCGCTTGGAATGAGTGAAACCCGTTATGTGGTACCTGAAGCAGATCTGGATAGATATTCAGCACTTTATACCAAGGACGGAGATGGCAAGCTAAGTCAAATCCCTAATGAAGAGGGGCATTCTTTCAACGTAAAGAAATGGCCCTTAACTCCGGGTGGATTTGGACTCACTTCTACCGTAGACGACTACATGAAGTTTGCCCAGATGCTGGTGAATGACGGAACCTACAAAGGCACCACAGTGCTTAAGCCTGAAACGGTGAAACTGATGTCTACCAATCAATTGGATGAAAGTGTAGAAGACAGATCATGGTTGCCCAGTAAAGGACAGGTTGGTTTCGGGATTGACTTTGCTGTACGTTTGAAGGAACCAGCCAATGCCCAGGAAAACAATGGAGCGGTTGGTGAATTCTTTTGGGACGGTGCCGCCACTACCCTATTTTGGGTCGACCCTCTGAACAAACTAACTGCCGTTTTCTTTGTGCAGATAATGCCTTTCGATGGCACCTTGCATAAGGATTTCAGGGATGCGGTTTATGGGCCGATTAAGAAATAACAGACCAGGAGGCCATAGGTGGTGTCTTCACTATCGAGCTTACCTTTGACAAACTTTAGCTACCAACTCTGAGGTAGCTTCGGATTCTGCCCTTTTCGAAACCTAAGTTTGTCAAAGGTTGGCTCGGCCATAAGCGGTGTCTTCACCGCTCCTCGGCACTTTGACAAACTTTAGCTACCAACTCTGAGGTAGCTTCGGCCTCAGCGTTATTTCGAAACCCAAGTTTGTCAAAGGTTCTCCCCGACCTATTCTTATAATTCTTCTTGTTGCCAACAAGTCAAGGTTGTAGTTTCAGGCAATCAAACCCTGAGCTATGACACAGATCACCGGACATCAACTCATCGGATTCTCGGAATCGGCTGAAGGCCGCAAAACATTCAAGGCAATTGATCCTACCACTTTAAAGGAGCTGGAAGTTGACTTCCACGAAGCTTCTTCTGAAGAAGTGAATGCAGCTGTTAAAAAAGCCACCCGTGCTTTTCCCACCTATAAAAAGCTATCCAATGAGGCTAGAGCCCAATTTCTGGAAGATATTGCCGATGAAATTCTGGCTTTAGGCGATGATCTGATTGTTCGCTGTATGGCAGAAACCGCCCTTCCTCGTCCACGTTTGGAAGGCGAAAGAGGCCGTACCATGAACCAGCTCAAGCTTTTTGCTTCAGTAGTTCGGGAAGGCTCTTGGGTAGATGCCCGAATTGATAAGGCCATTCCAGACAGACAGCCACTCCCGAAACCGGATATCCGTCAGATGCAGGTGCCTTTTGGACCTGTTGGCGTTTTCGGAGCCAGCAACTTTCCATTGGCTTTTTCTGTAGCCGGAGGCGATACTGCTTCTGCCTTGGCAGCCGGTTGCCCTGTGGTAGTTAAGGGGCATCCCCTGCATCCAGGAACTTCGGAATTGGTGGGAAGAGCCATCAACAATGCTATCAAAAAGAATAATTTGCCGGAGGGTGTTTTCTCATTGGTTCAGGGAACAGGTGTGGAAGTAGGCATGGCCTTGGTTCAGCATCCACAGATTACCGCTATTGGCTTTACAGGTTCATATAGAGGTGGAAAAGCCCTGTTCGATGCGGCTAATCAGCGACCTGTACCGATTCCGGTTTATGCTGAAATGGGTAGCACCAACCCTGTTTTCATGCTTCCGGATGCTTTGAAAGAAAGAACTGAAGCCCTGGCCAAAGGACTGGCAGGTTCATTTACTCTGGGAGTAGGTCAGTTTTGTACCAATCCTGGCATGGTGATTTTACCTCAAAACGAATCAACCACAGATTTTAAGAGAATATTAACCGAGGCCAATACTGTGGCTCCTTCAGGCACTATGCTGTCTTCGGGCATCAAACAGGCCTTTAATCATGGCTTGCAGCATTTAGCAGATTCCAAAGCGGTAACTGTCCTAAACACTTCAACTGGTTCAGAAGAAGGCAATCAGGCACAAAGCCTCATCTTTGAAACCAACACCCAGGCCATTCTGGACGACAAGAGCCTCCAGGAAGAAGTTTTCGGACCAGCAACCCTTCTGGTGAATTCAAGCGGAAAAGAAGACATCCTGGCATTCGCCCGTAATCTGGAAGGGCATTTAACCGCCACCATTCATGGCACAGCGGAAGACCTGAAAGAATATGCCGAATTAGTGGAAATCCTGGAACAGAAAGTAGGCAGAATCATTTTCAATGGCTTCCCTACCGGGGTTGAAGTCTGCCATTCTATGGTGCACGGAGGGCCTTTTCCTTCCACCACTGCCCCACAGACCACATCAGTAGGTACCGCAGCCATTAAGCGCTTTGCACGGCCTGTTTGCTATCAGGACTTCCCACAGGAAGCTTTACCGGAAGCCCTGAAAGATTCAAATCCTTTGGGTATTTGGAGATTGGTGGATGGGGAGATGGACAATGGTTAAATGAATGAAACCCCCTAGTCATCCAACTCATCCTTGATTGTATCGAGGATGCATGAGATGTTGGTTTAAAACAGACACAAGCATTAATCCTTAGGAGGTCTACATCCTTCCGTCAGTTCAAATCCACCTCCGCCCTTCGGGCACCTCCGCCAGCGGAGGACATTCGTGCAATCCTGAACTGTATCGGCCTTAGTGTCCCCCGCTGGCGGGGGTTGGGGGTGGACTCTCATTGATTCATCCTCGATTGTATCGAGGATGCCTCAGATGTCGGTTTTAAACCGACCTAATAAGTACCCCAAGGCTTACAGCCTTCTGGCAATTCACTTCTAGGTCTGCAGGCTAAGCCAATGCTTTTTCCCTGTCCGTATCTCTTGTAAAAGTCTGTCAGGCTGATGGTCTTGTACCAGCCATCGTCTATGACAAAGAACACTTCATGGTTAAGCAGAATATCATCTAAGACTGTAATGGTGCAATCCAGACATTCTTTGCCTTCAGGATCGTAACTGGGCAGAAAAACCTGATTTTGTCCCTCTTCATTCCTCAGCCTACCAATTCCTGAGGCTCCTTTGGCATCGATCATCGAACCGCTGGAAAGCTTGTTCTCCCAACGGAAATCCTTACACTGAATGTTGATGGGCACAAAATCCACCTTCTGATCTGTACAGGTGATATTATTCTCAAAGCTCAGGTAATTGAAGTCTACATTCACATAGTTGAGATAAACCGGCTCAAGAATATTGTAATTCAAATGCACAATCTGTACGGGTTTTTCCCCGAAAAAAGTAAACTGATCGGGAATTACAAGACCAATTATGGCCTGTTTGTCGCTTCCTTCACCCCCATTCATAACCGGTGGAGAAGCCATGTAGTATCTGGAGATATAGAAACTCTTTCCATCTCTCTCCTGATACCCATAAGGTATGTCAGTCATCACCTGATTATCGACTCCCCATTGCAAATTGATGCTATCGTTCCAGATCACATTTCGGGTAGTGACAACAGTATCACAACCATAAAGCGACAGTTCTTGTCTACCAGCAGTCGAGGTTGGGGCTTCCCCCAAATTGAAATTGACATAGCCGGTACTGTATTCGGTTATTATGGGTTCATCCTGATTTGAACATTTGCTGCTTAACAGCAAAAGTGAGGCGCAGAATAGCGCAAGAGATTGGGTTGAAGATTTCATATTCGTGTGTTTATATCAATTGAAAATTAAGATTATTTCAATGGATTTGCTAAACAGGTCAAATAATATCCACCTCCGCCCTGAAGGGCACCCTGCCTTTGCCGGTAAGCAGGCTCCGTTGGGGGTGGCTATACTTAGCATCTTTAATCCTGTCTACATTGGTTTTTGCTCAGGTTTTAATCAACTTCCTCCCATAAACCAAATAAGATGAGAAAGGTAATTGCTTCTATGAACATCACGCTGGATGGTTTCTGCGACCATACTGCCGGAATCCCCGATGAACAGCTTCATGACCATTACACCGACCTGTTGAATAATGCTGGCACTCTTCTTTATGGAAGAACTACTTATGAATTGATGGAAAGCTATTGGCCCAATCTGGTTGTAAACCCTTCCGGTGAAAAATCGATGGATGATTTTGCGCTGGCCATCGACAGGGTTGAAAAGGTTGTTTTCTCGCACAGCCTCAACAGCGTCAACTGGAAAACAGCACGACTGGCGAAGCGTGAGCTGAAAGAAGAGGTTGAGGATCTAAAAACGCAACCCGGCAACGACATATTTGTCGGGAGTCCAAGCCTTATTTCTGCCCTTACCAATCTCGGATTAATTGATGAATTCCAACTTTGTGTTCATCCGGTAATCATTGAAAAGGGCTTGCAATTATTCAAAGACATTAAAGAGCGGATGGTATTAAAACTAACCCGAACCAAAACCTTCGACTCTGGTGTGATATTGCTTTGTTATGAGCCTTAAACAGCTATAGTTCAATCATAAATGAATAGACGCTGAGTTTCACCAACTCCAAATGCCATATCCAATGTTAGGCGGTAAGGGATGTCCTGAATTCTTCAGCGCTAATACAATTTGACCTCTGGTATGGGATTCATGCGAAATCAGATAACTCATAAAACGGATGGCCGACATTTTGCCGATGTGAGAGTCAGTTTCATGGGCTTCCTTCAAAATTCTTCCAACAAATTCATCACTTGCCTTTAGTTGAGACATCAGGTAATCTTTATTCTGACTTTCCTTTGAATCAATTTCATTATCCAGTTTATCTACCCCTGGTGAACTTTGCAGCCACATTAAGCGCACATTGAGCATGTGAGCGAACTGATCTCCAATATTTCGGGAACTGGTGTCTGTAACATCCTTCAGATTTGTCTCCTGAATGTAATTCAGGATAAGGTGGTTCATTTCTGTGTGCTTAGTCCAGGTTGAAAGTATTTCATCGGCTACTTGATTTTGAGCTGATAATGACGCGCAACCAATTATAAATAAGAGGGTTAGAATAGATTTCATAGTATGAGTTTTGACTCTACTAAGAAAAGAAATAAAAAGAAAAACTCATATTAACCCAGCAGGTAGGCCTTAAGGTCCTCCATCTGATTGCTGATTGTAGTGGCTTTCTTTTCTCTTTTAATCAACTCACTGGCGAAACCGGGTATATTCAACTGCTCACCCAAAGCTTTTTCCATTACCGGAGCAAACTTGATGGGGTGCGCTGTTTCCAGAAATACGCCTTGCTGACCAATTTTCAACTTTTCTTTGAGCCCGGCATAACCAATTGCACCATGAGGGTCGAGTAAGTAGCCTGTTTCATTTTTGCACAACCTGATGGTCTCCAGAATTTGAGCGTCCTGAAGGGTGAAGCCGGTAACATCATCAATCAACTTGTCGAAGGAATGATTATAGAGTTCCTGCATTCTCGGAAAATTACTGGGATTACTGACGTCCATTGCATTGGCATAGGTGGAAACGGTAGGCAATACCTCATATTCGCAGCTTTGCAGATATCTGGGTACAATGTCATTGGCATTGGAGCAAACCAGGAATTTTCCCAGCGGAAAGCCCATTCTTTTGGCGAGCATGGCTGCAGTTACATTTCCATAATTGCCAGATGGAACAGCCACCAGGCTCTCTTTAGGGTTTTCCATCTGAAGCGACATCCATGCATAATAAATGGATTGGGGCATCCAGCGTGCAATATTGATGGAGTTGGCTGAGGTAAGGTTGAGTCTTGAATTTAATTCTGAATCCAGAAAGGCTTGTTTAACCATTGCCTGGCAGTCGTCAAAATCACCTTGAACTTCCAGAGCAGTGATGTTTCCTCCTAAAGTGGTTAGCTGCTTTTCCTGCAGTTCGCTGACCTTACCTGAGGGATAAAGAATGATCACCTTCACTCCTTCTACTCCATAGAATCCGTTGGCAACGGCCCCTCCTGTATCTCCAGAGGTAGCCACAAGAATGATCGTTTCCCTGGTTTCCTCTTTGGCAAATTCACCGAGACATCTGGCCAGGAATCGTGCTCCCACATCTTTAAAGGCATAGGTTGGCCCATGAAATAACTCCAAACTGTAAATATTCTCCTCAACCTGAACCAGAGGAATTTCAAAACTCAGTGCATCAGCCACAATATCTCTCAGTTGGTTCAGAGAGAGGTCTGGCTGAACAAAATGCTTCATGATCTCGAAGCCAATTTCAGGCAGCCCGGCTCCTTTCAAACCAGTCAGGACATTGTTTTCCAGAACGGGAATACTCTCAGGAAAGTAAAGGCCTTTATCAGAAGGC
>Ga0114899_1001269_pt1 | contig 15150 bp, 18 predicted proteins | sample MalvireepMed_215_FD_83497 | JGI IMG/M metagenome (GOLD analysis project Ga0114899, IMG submission 83497) | Marine viral communities from the Global Malaspina Expedition - Malaspina viral metaG DeepMed_215 | ecosystem: Environmental > Aquatic > Marine > Oceanic | place: Mediterranean Sea... | reverse complement strand
TTATTATGCTCATGATTTACCTGTTATGGCGACATCATCAATTTTTACCGGCAAAAGCGCACCGCAAACAGATATCGACTTAAACGGCATTGAATTTCCTGATATCCCCTTATTATTGAGTGAATTACCAAAGTTCAAACAGACCCGTCAATCATTAGGTCAAACCCAACCAGAAGTTTTAGGCGCTAGTAGTCGTCACTTCGCATTGGGTTACGACAGTTATTCAATGTTAAACCAACTCTCGATCTTACGCGCTTTTCCTGAATATCGTTGGGACGGATTAACGGGGGAGCTTGGGGTAGATGAGCAAGGACTGGTTCACCGCTATTTAACTTGGGCGAAGTTTAACCGTGGCGTACCTCAAGTTACAAAAGAACGAGAAATTAAATCATTGGATGAACAAACTAAGATAAACGATTCTAAAGAATCAATTAGTTTGAGTTCAAATTGAAATAATAGAATCCATATACTTGAATAGATATACTGAGAGTGTTATTTGTTTGAATCATTAAGTAAGAGAGAATTTGGCTTTAAGCTTGAAGCTTTTGCCGTAGGGAAATTAAAATGTCTCGACTGTCATATCATTGAAACAAACTTTCAGTGCAAACTTGGCGAGATAGACATTATTTTAAAAGATAAAGAAACCTTGGTGTTCGTAGAAGTCCGTTATCGGAAACAAAATAAATTTGGCGGAGCCAGCGCTAGCGTTGATAGACGCAAACAGAATAAAATAATTAAGACAGCGAGTCATTACTTGCAGTCGAAAAATATAAACGAAAGATTTGCATGTCGGTTTGATGTGTTTGCAATTGAGAGCATTGCAAATCAACTGTCCTACAATTGGATTAAAGACGCATTTGACGTGCAGAATTAATTCATCCAGCAGACTGAAAAACAATTTAATCTTATTGCTAAGGCTTAATAATGATAGAAAGAATTCGTAATACCTTTACCGAAAGCATTCAAACTAAAATCGCGGCGGCCGACGCGCTACCAGAGAAAATAGCCAAAGCCTGCGATTTATTAGTCGCAACATTATTAAACGGCGGAAAAATTTTAACATGTGGTAATGGTGGCTCCGCTGGTGACGCTCAACATTTTTCTTCTGAAATGCTTAATCGTTATGAGCGTGAAAGGCCACCGCTACCAGCAATCGCATTAACAACGGATACCGCTACCATAACAGCCATAGGTAATGATTATAATTTTGATGAAATTTTTTCTAAACAAGTTAAAGCATTGGGACAAGCTGGTGATATTTTACTAGCGTTCTCCACTAGCGGAAATTCAAAAAATGTAATAGAAGCTATGAGAGCCGCTTTAGCTAAAGATATGTTGATTATAACTTGCACCGGTAAAGATGGCGGCGAAATGGCAGGCCTGATGGGTTCTAATGATGTAGAAATTAGAGTACCGTCTAACAGTACCGCAAGAATTCAAGAAGTCCACTTGGTCATAATTCATAGTTTATGCGATTTGATAGATAACCGCTTATTCGGAGAAGAAAAGTGAAGAAATATTTAATCTTATTTGTACTTTTATTCTGTTTTTGTTTATCGGGTTGCAGTAGTTTGATTATTGCTGGCGCAGCGACTGGTGCGGTCGCTTCACAAGACAGAAGAACCCTGCCCACTCAATTAGAAGATCAAAACATTGAATTAAAAGCAATCAAGACCTTGTTTGAAAATGACGAACTTTGGCAGGACACTAATATTGACGTTGTCAGTTTTAATAATCAAGTATTGTTAATCGGACAGGCGCCAACTGCCGAACTTAAACGCAAAGCAACCGATGCGATCAAAAAAATTGCAAAAGTTAGTAAAGTTCACAACCAAATAAGAATTGCAGCGCCAGTCTCATTTTTTGCCAGCAGAAACGATGAATTGATCACGACTAAAGTTAAAACATCAATGATTTTTACCGATGGTTTGCCTTCATCAAAGATAAAAATAGTAACTGAAAATAGTGAAGTATTCTTAATGGGGGTTGTTACTCAGCCAGAAGCAGATAAAGCGGTAGAAGCTGCTCGTACTACTGGCGGCGTTACTAAAGTAATCAAAGTATTTGAATATCTGACTAACAACAAAAGTGGAGGTCATTAGCTACGGCGCTAGTAATTCACTCCAGCAATTTTTATATAAACGGCTTACTTAATTACTTTTAAGTGTGATGCTTTTTTCTTGTTGCTCTGAATATCTTTATTAATCAGCTTTTTTTCTGGTTCTTTGTTAAAATCAATTGAGGTCAAACTATCAGCTTTCACAGGACTTGTGCTCTCAGTTTGTTCATTATTTGACTTTGTAGCAGGTGCTGGTGCTGGTTCATTTTCTTGAGAAGGAAAAGCCATTCCTTGTCCATTTTCTTGAGAATAAACAGCCATTAAAGCATTCATTGGAACATAAATCTGCCTTGCGGAACCAGAAAACCTAGCACTAAAGGAAATCCCTTCTTGAGCAACATGCCAGTTCTGGATCGCGGAAGGGTTTACATTCAGCACTATTTGCCCATCTTTTATAAATTCTCGCGGCACTTCAACGAATGCAATATTTGCGTCAACTAATATATAAGGCACGGCATCATTATCGAGCAACCAGTCTAGAATTGCTCGAAATAAATAAGGCTTATTGGATGTAAAATTTTGATTTGGCATATTCAATATTTAAATAAGAAACTAAATAACTAGTACCTTAATTCTCTTTCAATGTCAGTCAAGCTAGCTTGAAACGAATCTCTTTCAAAAAGTAATTCCATATAACTTTCTACTTCTTTAGCACCACGACCAGATAGTTGTATCCCCATTGCAGGCAATCGCCACATGAGAGGAGCAAGACAACAATCAATCAAAGAAAACTCCTCACTCAAAAAGTAGGGTGTTTCACTAAAAACAGGCGCTAGAGTCAATAAGCTTTCTGTTAACTCTTTACGAGACTTTTCAGCTTCTTTATCTTTTCCTGTCAAGATAGTATCCATCAAACTGTACCAGTCTTTTTCAACACGATGCATCATCAATCTTGAACGGGCACGCGCCACTGGATAAACAGGCATTAATGGTGGATGTGGAAACCTTTCATCCAAATACTCCATAATAATTGGCGATTCAAAAAGTACCAATTCACGGTCAACTAATGTTGGAACAGTATTGTATGGGTTTAAATCAATTAGGTCTTCGGGTGGTTGCTGATTACCAATCACTTCAATAGCTTCAAAGTTAACGCCCTTCTCTGCTAAAACTATACGAACCTGATGGCTATAAACATCATCAGACCCTGTATATAAAGTCATTACTGAACGCTTGGCGACTGTTGCCATGGAATTCTCCAAATTACAAAAAATAACTAAAATGTCGCTGAGTCACTCTTTGACTCAACGACATTTATGAATATTACAAAAGAGTAAAAACTTTTAGTGAACGTCTTTCCAGTATTCTTTTTTCAATAGGTATGATACAAAACCAAAACCTACAATAAATAATAATACCCAAACGCCCATACCTTGTCGCTCTCGCTTAATAGGTTCACCGACATATTCCAAAAAGTTCACTAAGTCAGCCATCGAATGATCAAATTCAGCTGGAGAAAGTTGGCCTTCTTTAATCAGTGTAAAATATTCACCGGAATTAGAAAGCTTAACTAACTTAGCTTCTGCGTGATGAATTGTTTCTTCTGCTTTATTGATGGTCTCTTCTAGGGCGTCAGAGCTATCGCCAGACTTGATTTTAGCTTTTGCAGTGGCGATATCACCGTGAGCATAAGCAATGTTATTTTCGAGTGACTTAACTTCTTCAGATTTATCTTGTACCCCTTGCATAACTTCTAGCGCATGTGGCATACCAACATCTTTAAAAACAGTGTTATTTACACCGTAAGGTCTAGAGTCATCTTTATAAAACCCGCGAAGATAGTTATATAACCATTGAGGTTTACGTGCTCTAGCAATTAAAGATAAATCAGGTGGCGCCGTACCAAACCAGTTTTCCGCGCTTGCTTTTGGCATATTATTGCTCATCGGATCGCCAATTTTTTCAGCAGTGAACATCAAGTTATCAATTACGAGTTGCTCTGGTATTTCTAAATCCTTTGCTGCTCGATTATAACGTTGAAAATCAAGCGAGTGACAGCCCATACAATTATTCATATAGACTTGCATGCCGCTTTGCATCGAAATAGTTAACCTATCGCCCGAATAGTTAGGTAATTTATCATTAGGTAACGACAAACCGCCTTCGGCTGCCATTGTCGACAAAGAAAGACAAGCGGCTGTTAATGTTATCAATAGTTTATTCATTAGTCTGTCACCCTATCCGGTACTGGTTTGGTGGTTCCCCATTTACTCCAAACAGGCATAAAGATGAAGAATGCGAAGTAATAAAAGGTACAGATTTGTGCAACCAAGGTTCTCATATCAGTTGGTGACTTCATTCCTAAATAACCTAAGATAAAGAAGCTTATTACAAACAAAGTCAACGCAACTTTGAAGATTGGACTCTTATATCGAATAGAAAGAACTGGGCTCTTATCTAACCACGGCAAGAAGAAAAGAATCACTAATGATGCAGCCATAGCGATAACACCTAGCCCTTGATTTGGAATTGCCTTCAGAATTGAATAATAAGGCGTAAAGTACCAAACAGGCGCAATATGTTCAGGTGTTTTCAATGGATCTGCAGGTGTAAAGTTTGGTGGTTCAAAAAAGTAACCGCCCATTTCTGGTGCAAAGAATATAATGCCGCAGAAAACAAATAAGAAAACAGCCACACCAACAATATCTTTTACAGTGTAATAAGGGTGGAAAGGAATGCCATCTAATGGAATACCATTTTCATCTTTATGTTTCTTGATATCAATGCCATCAGGATTGTTAGAGCCTACTTTATGTAATGCAACAATATGTAAGAACACCATCAACAATAATGCCATAGGCAGTGCTACAACATGCAGCGCAAAGAAACGAGTGAGTGTTGCTCCCGAAATAATGAAATCACCTCGAATCCAGATAGCAAGGTCTTCACCAACGACTGGAATAGCACTAAATAAGTTGATAATTACCTGAGCGCCCCAATAGGACATGTTGCCCCATGGTAATAGATACCCCATGAAACCTTCCGCCATTAATAATACAAAGATTATCATACCGAAGATCCACACTAATTCACGTGGCTTACGGAATGAACCGTAGATAAGGCCACGAAACATATGCAGGTAAACGACGACAAAAAACGCTGATGCGCCCACACCATGCATATAACGCAGTAACCACCCCCACTCAACGTCTCGCATAATAAACTCAACCGATGCATAAGCGCCTTCGCCGGTTGGGGTATAATTCATGGTTAACCAGATACCCGTTAGTATCTGATTGACTAGGACTAACATGGCAAGCGAGCCAAAGAAATACCAAAAATTGAAGTTCTTTGGAGCGTAATATTGAGCTAAATGCTCATTCCAAACTTTAGTTGCAGGAAAACGATCGTCGATCCACTGCATGAAACCAGCTGCTTTACTCATTATGCTGCTCCCTCATCTACGCCGATTAATATTTTGTTATCAGCTAAGTATTTATAAGGTGGAACCACAAGGTTGGTTGACGCTGGTGACCCATTAAATACACGGCCAGCCAAATCAAATTTAGAGCCATGACATGGGCAGAAGAATCCACCGCCCCATTCAACTTCATGTTCCTTTTTATGCTGTGGAACACAACCTAAATGAGTACAAATCCCCACAATCACTGAGATATCAGGCCGGATAGAACGAGTGCCCTTATCAACGTAAGATGGTTGTTGTGTTTCAACTTCTGAAGCGGCGTCTTTTAGTTCATCATTATGGCCAGCTAATGCTTTTACCGTATTTTCGTCACGCCTTACAATAAAAACAGGCTTTCCACGCCATTTAACTTTAACCATTTGGCCAACTTCAACCTTGTCCAAATTAAATTCTACTGGCGCACCGCCAGCTTTGGCTTTTTCACTTGGGTTCCAAGACCCCAGAAAAGGAACAGCTACATAAGCAGCACCAACTGCACCAACAGCGCTAGTTGCTAACGTAAGGAAACGACGCTTGCCGTTATCTACACCTTCATTACTCATTCGGATAGTCTCCCCATCGACCAGTAATTTTACTTAATATTAGTTAGTTTTTAGCGACTTATCTGACAATTTTTTAAGTTCTTGTAACCGTCAAACAAATCGATAAATAGAATTCGCGGGCAGATCATAAAGAAAAGCCCAAGTTATTACAAGGAAACTGCCGTTTTTGTTTATATCTTATTGATAATTAAAATGATTTATTTTTTTATTGGTGTTTTACAACAATTTATTAAGAGCCGATTTAAAGCTTCATTTTAAATCATCTTATTTAGGCTAACTATTTTTCGCTGGCTGACCATAAAGTTGCTCTGCTCGGTTAAACATCAACCAAGAGGTCACGACATATTTATCGCTCGAAACAGGTATGTGCCCTTTGTGAGTATGGGTAAATCCAGGCGGAAATATCGCCATAGTCCCTTTTTTAGGTTTGACTGATAGCTTTTGATAATGAAACGAGGTTTCACCGCCCTCTTCCACGTCGTTGATATAATAAATTAGCGCCAAAACTCTATGCAGCGGTTCATTATGAGGCAATTGGGGGTAAACCTCAGAATGCCAGTAATGATAACCTCCCACGCCTTTATCGTATTTTTGTACGGTAAAGCCATCATAGCGAAAAACATATTGGATCAGTTGATCTAAATACGGCATACCAATTTCATGAAAATTCTCTTTTGTCACAGAAGTCGGCTCACCGGTTTCTGGATGATTAACTGTAGGATTCAAAGCACCGATAACAGCAAAATAATGCTCTTCCAGATACTTTCTGATATGTGGGTAAGTCGCGTTAATCAACTCTAATTGAACATCTTGCCAGTCGGACTGATTAACCATAGAAATATCATGACTGTCTTTAAGGTTAGTCATCACCCCATGCCCCGTTCGACCTGGTTGAACTTTATTACTATTTTTATGACGTGCCACTAGCTCATCGCAAAGCTTGTCACTCAACACATCTTCATAAACTCGAATAAACTGACTCATAGCTTTGTTCCTAAGCTAGCCAAACCTAATTGGCTGATTTAACATGATTTTGTGCAAGAATAACACAGTATCATTTTCATCAAGCAAAAAAAAACGCCTCCAATGGAGACGTCTTTAATAAGCCAATATCTGAGTTCTTGCGGACAACCCAGATAAAGATTAATGCTTGAAGAACGATTAACGCTTTGAGAACTGAGGGCGTTTACGTGCTTTATGTAGACCAACTTTCTTACGCTCAACTTCACGCGCATCACGAGTAACATAACCTGCTTTACGAAGTGCTGGACGCATTTCGCCGTCAAACTCCATTAATGCACGAGTGATACCCAGACGAATTGCACCAGCTTGACCAGTGTCGCCGCCGCCACTTACAGTTACATAAGCATCAAACTTTTCAACTGTTTCAGTCAATTCAAGTGGTTGACGTACAACCATTCTTGAAGTTTCACGACCGAAGTATTCATCTAAAGGCTGTTGGTTAACGATAACGTCGCCTTTACCTGGACGTAGAAAAACTCTAGCTGTAGAGCTCTTACGACGACCTGTTCCGTAATATTGTGTATTAGACATTAGTGTTCACCGATTAAATATTAAATTCTTTAGGTTGCTGTGCCGCATGTGAATGCTCAGGCCCAACAAAAATCTTTAACTTACGTAAGCAAGCACGACCCAATGGGTTGTGAGGAATCATGCCCTTAACTGCTGAATGTAAGATACGCTCTGGCGCTCTCTGACGAAGCTTATCAAGAGTAATCTCTTTGATTCCACCAGGGAAGCCAGTGTGACTGTAATAAGTCTTATCAGTTTCTTTGTTACCAGTTACGGCAATTTTCTCAGCATTAACAACAACGACATAATCGCCAGTATCAACGTGAGGAGTAAATTCTGCTTTATGCTTACCGCGTAAACGACGAGCAATTTCTGTAGCCAAACGGCCAAGTGTTTTTCCAGCTGCATCAACTACGAACCATTCGCGTTTTACAGACTCTGGTTTTGCACTATATGTTCTCATTTCTAGCTCCAAGTTCGGGCTTTGCTTATAACTATTTGACGAGCCCGGTGTTCATTAGAAACAGTGTAGCCAATCAAAAATCAGGCGCGAATATTACAGAAATCAAAGCTCTAACACAACCTATTTTCGAAAAATAACTAAAGTTTCTAATTTTTTCGATAATTATCTTTGCAAACAAAGCTAGATCGCAATAGCAGTAAGCACTTCAACGAAATAAAGAATAACAATTTATTTAAAATAAAGCTTTATTTCCAGCCTTTTCTGCGTTAAAAAGCTTGTCAGCACCATGTATAACTTATTTAATTCATAAGTATGCTAAAAATGGTCAATGATTGAACATTTAACAATTTAACCTCACTAATCTTTCAGGAATGAATATGGCTACTGCAAAAAAACCTAAAATAATTAAAGACCGTTATACTAAAACTCAGATTTTGACTGAAATAGCCGAATCTACGGAGTTAAGCAAGAAACAAGTAACATCTGTTCTTGACGAACTAACAGACATAATCGACCGCCATATTAAAAAACGTGCTTGTGGTGAGTTTGTATTACCAGGCTTACTAAAAGTAACAACTGTTAAGAAAAAAGCGACGAAAGCAAGAAAGGGCATCAATCCTTTCACTGGCGAAGAAACAATGTTCAAAGCTAAGCCTGCTTCAACGCAAGTCAAAGTACGTCCTTTGAAGAAACTGAAAGATATGGCTGTTTAATTCTAAGTTGCCAGCAAAAAATTAAAAAAACCCAGCACTGCTGGGTTTTTTTATATCTATTACTTTATCTGGCATACCTCATTACGGCAGATGTTCTTTAGCTAAGTAGTCGTGAGACTGCATTTCCTGCAATCGACTGAGTGTTCTTTTAAACTCAAAAGCCAGCTGTTTACCAGTATAAAGATCTTCCATTTCCACATCTGCAGTTATCATCAACTTTACATTTCGCTCGTAAAACTCATCCACCAAACTAATAAAACGACGCGCAGCAGAGTCATCCTTGGTTTCAAGTTTCGGAATTTCACTTACCATGACCGTGTTATAACAACGTGATAGCTCTATATAGTCGGCGTGACTTCTGGCAGTTTCACATATTTCGCTAAACTGAAACCATACAGCTCCCTCACCACAGCGAACCGTTTTTAACTGGCGGTGCTCTACCTCAATAAAGCTGCCTTTTTCCTGCTCCTCGGTCACTAAATGGTCAAAACTCTTATTTAAATTATCAATCGCTTCTTGATCATGAGGACAATGGAATATGTCAGCCTGCTCTAAGGTTCGTAAGCGATAGTCAACACCACTATCAACATTAACTACCTGAGTATGTTGCACCACCAATTCAATCGCCGGCAAGAAACGCTCTCTTTGCAGCCCATTCCAATAAAGCTTTTCGGGTGGAATATTTGAAGTGGCAACAAGAGATACCCCGCGCGAGAATAACGCCTGAAAAAGCCCACCGAGTAGCATAGCGTCGGTAATATCACTGACAAAAAACTCATCGAAACAGATCACGCTAGTTATGCTGGCAATATCATCGGCTATTTTGATTAGTGGGTCAGCCTGCCCTTTATTGTCATTCAATTGTTCATGTAATTGGTGCATAAAGCGATGAAAATGAAGGCGCATTTTATTCTCAAAAGGCAACAGATCAAAAAACATATCCATCAAATATGTTTTACCTCGTCCAACCCCTCCCCAAAAATAGAGCCCTTTTTCTGGTATTTTTTCTGAAGAAAACCTGTCGATGACTTGTGTCAAGAATCCCTTGGGCTTATTCGCCTCACATAATCGACTAAATAAATCATCTAGCAGCCTTACCGCATTCTCTTGAGCCTCATCACGACTATATTCGCCCGACAGCATATCTTGTTCATACTTTTGCAAAGGCGTTAGCGGAGCCACTATATAGCCCCTTTGATATGCTCTAGAACACGCGACTCGATATACTGCCTTAGTTCAACGAGTCGTCCGTGAAAAAAGTGACTTGCGCCATTCATTGTAATTAAGTCGGGTTGGCGTTCAAAGCCGGCAACCCAATCAGTTACTTCCTGATAATCGACCAGCTCATCTTCATCCCCAATAATTACCGACCAATTACATTCTGGTTGAATAAAACCATCAAAATCAAAACGCTTTACTGGTGGAGCCACGCTGAGCAATAAATTGGGAGTCAGATTATTCGCGGCTAAGCAGGAAACAAATGAACCAAATGAAAAGCCACTCAGTATTAGCTTGGTTTGAGGATATTGTTGATGCATCCAATCGACCGCTGCGGCTAAATCTTGTTGCTCACCTATCCCTTCGTCGTATTCACCTTCACTTTCAGCGACGCCGCGAAAATTAAACCTTAGACTCGGAATTCCTAAAGCGGCCATACTTCTGGAAACGGTATGCACAACTTTATTAGTCATAGTACCGCCATGCAGCGAATGAGGATGACAATTGACAGAAATAAAGCGTGCATTAATTTCTTCAGGCAAATCTAAAACGGCCTGAATATTACCGACAGGGCCAGTAATGTTAATTTCTTGCGAGGTGATTTTCATTGATAAAAAGAATATAGCTGAAAAGACCGATATTTTCTCACTAAAGTGCCGCATTGGCTAGCGACTTCAATTTAGTACTATATTTATCTTGCAATGTTATAGCTGATTGGTTTCCATCAAGCTTTTCTGGTAGCGGCAGCCTAGACCGTACGAACTCAATGGCAGCAATTGATTTTGCGGAGATAATATTTTTAGCCGTTGTAGAAAAGGACCAACACTGGCTGTTTTTGCAGAAACGTTAAATACCTGTTGTGATGAAATATTATAATAGATCAGCTCAAGCTTAGCGCCAATTAAAATCCATTTGCCTCGATGCAAACTGCTTAGCTTGTCTTCAATTTTACTATCAAACCCCCCTTCAACTTGAACAAATGATGCGTCAGACTTTAGCTCAATATATGACTGTGTAGAGCATGATATTTGTGTTTCATAAACACCGACTAAATCCTGTTTAAATAATTTTTCGGCGGCCTGCCGCTTGTTAGCATATAGATCCAATGCAGTAGGAAATAAATACAAACCAAAACTATCTCGAGAAAAGAAATGCTTTCCAGTAAAAGAATAAAATTCATTGCTTATATTGGAATAATCAAGTAAAGATAAAATTTGCTTGATTCGATTTACTTGGCCCTGCTTAAACGTCAGACTATGTACCAGCGTGTTATCTTCTACTTTTGCAGGAAAGTAATGGTTATTCGATTCTACCTCAAAACCTATTTTTTCTAGTTCCGTTTCAATTTTTTCTGTTTGTTTCGGCTCTATATACCGAGCAAAAAGGTAAATTTTTTGGTTAGTACAACCAACACAAAGTAAGTAAAAAAATAAAAGTAAGCAAAATTTCATAGGGCTTTTTTCTATTAATTATTTGTACTTGTCAAGTTTCTATCAAACCATAGCGCGATTGTTTTCGCTAAATTATTATCTTGTTCCAATAAAGGATATCCATGTTCTTCCCCTTTATAGGCAAGAAACTTGGTATTTAGATTTTCATTAAGTTCAAATCCTTTCTGAGTACCAGCAAAGGTGCTGTCCTGTTCTGCTGAGATAAATAGGGTTGGTTTTTTAGCTAATTGGGATTTATAACTGGCTACATCTTCTTCATTACTGCTACTGACTACAGCTGATGAGAAGAAGCTAAAAGCACTAACCGAATTTTTTTCTGCCAAAACCTTGGCTTGGCGACCTCCACAGCTAGCGCCGACCACGCCAATCAATCCATCATTACCGACTTTTTTACGCAAGAAATCATAAGCGAGTTGTACGTCTTCAGGCCAATGCTCCATAACTTTCGCCCAAGGATTTTTTCTTTGTTCAGGCGGTAATTTCGCTAATACTCTAATATCAGTTTTCTCGTCAATGCTCTCTCCCATCCATCGAAAATCAAAACTCAACGCGTGGATCCCTCGCAAACTTAGTTCTTGCCCAATATTGTCATACATAGTGCGATTGAAGTTACACTGATGCAATAAAAGCACGGCTCTATCAGAACTCACTTGAGGCTTATAATGATCGGCCTTCAGTTTGAACTTTTGTTTTGTTGTTAAAGCTAACTCTACTGACTGACAAGTAAAGATAGCGAAACAAAACGCAAATAAAATAAACTTAATTAGTAAAGACATAAAACCCCTACTCTTTTTAGATTTAGCTAATGTGATAATAGAAACTATAATGAGCCGCCTTAATTAAGCGACTCATTGATAAAGACAAAAAATTAGTTCTTCTTATCTTTAGGTGGAGGAGGAGGAAACTTCACGGAGCCAGTGTCACTACCTAATTTAAACTCCATGGTATAGTGCATGTTATGCTGGGTGGTCGCTTTACCATCAACCATTCTTGGCTTAAATTTCCACTGATATATCGCTTTACGTGCGCTACTTTCAAAAACTCTCTTTGGTTGAGCTTCAATTACTTTTACTTCGTATGGGCGTCCATTACTATCAATGTTCATTTCAAACTTAACCCATCCTTCGAGACCTTCGTCGACAGCTCTTCTAGGATAATCAGGCTGAATTACCACAATGGGAACTGCACTTTCTGGTTTGTTTTTTTCACCAGCGACTACGACACTCGTTGCCCATACTGAAGTTATAGCTAATCCCGCGGCAACCAAACTATGCCATTTTTTTTGATTTGTATTTTTTAACATTTTCACCCTCTGTTTTATTAACGATTGATACTTCCATTGACTAATTAAATAATTTTGATTCTGAGTTTGAAGTGACCCGGCCATCGACTCGACCAATGCTTCCGCGTAATTTCTTTTTTCGACTTGTAGCGAATTCTCCAATACGCCTAAATCACACGACATTTCCTGGTCCGCTTCAATGATTTTGTCCGCCCAGTAAACTAACGGATTAAACCAGAACAAACTCTTGAGCGCCGCTCTCAACAAATTAACTTGATGATCTTTTCTGGCCAGATGATAAAACTCGTGGCGTAAAATCATTACTTGTTTGTCATTGGATAGTTTGGAAAAATTTTCAGGCAAAATAAGCAATCCTTTAAACAACCCAAAAATAGCGGGCATATCAACTAATGGAGTACTCACTATTTTGATAGCGTGTGGATTGAAACTCGCTTTATGGGTTAATTGTTGCTCTGGTAATTGATAATTTGAGCCATAAAATGACTTGCCTAACTTTTGGTAGCGTTGCCAGTACAATCTAGACGAAAATAAAACCCCGACTAACCACAGAAGAACAAGCCCCATCTCTGATCCGCTGCTCATTAATAAATCTTGAGGGATAAATGAAGGTATTAATTCGCTAGCTCCGGGAAAGAAAGTCATCGCTGATGATTTAATGCTTTGCTCGACGAAAGTTAGTGGCAACAATAAAAATATAGGTACAGTCAACCAAAGCGCATAAGCGACTTTAGCGTTAAGCCGCTTCAGAACAACCGGCCTCATGGTTAAAATTATTGCCATCAATAATGTCAAGCCAAACGTTTTAGTGATTAATAACTCGAATAAGAAACTAACGTCCATCGTCGATCTCCTTAAGTAAACTCTTTAACTCACTGATATCCTCAGTTGATAAGTTTTCGCTTTTGGTAAAGGCTGCTACTAAAGAACTGACGTTGCCATTGAATACACGGTTTAAGAAACTTTCCGATGCACCTTTGATATATTCTTGTTGTTTTAAAACAGGAAAATATAAATACTCTCTTCCCTGCTTCTCAAAACCTACCGCGTCCTTTTTTAGAAGCCGGTTCAAAAGTGTTTTAACCGTTTTTTCATGCCACTCAAGTTCAGGGTCAAGTTCAGCAATAATATCCCTTGCGGTTTTAGGTGACGAAGACCATAAAACATCCATTAACATTTTTTCGGAATCGCTTATTTGCATATAAACCTCACAAATTAGTCCTGAGTTAAGATTACAAGCGTAATCGACAAGTAAAGTATTACAAACGTAATCGATATCTGCAAGTTATTTTTTCTAGGCTTGCAGTAGGCGGCTTGAAACATATTTTGTCACTGGTCACAGCCAATGTCGTTTATCACAATAGTGTACGAATCTTGGACAGCAGTGGTTAGGCTATAGGCCTACCAAATAATGAAGAGAATCTACATGAAACGACTAATATGCCTCACAACGCTATTAATAATCAGTTTCGCTAACATTAGCCAAGCGGCTGACAAAGCCAACTTACGTTCTGTTTACCGTCTGATGGACCAGAAAAACTATGAATCTGCAGTCGATAAACTCGAAACACTCGTCGCTCGCTATCCAAAGGACGCGGATGCTCGGTATCAATATGGACTGGCACTTCTGAGAAATAATCAATTTGACGACTCAATAAAAGCGAACAAAGCACTTATCGAGTTAGCACCGAGTTACCAAAAGTACGCTAATTTTAATATCGGTATTGCTTATGCGGGCTTGGGAAAAGATGAGAAGGCAGTAAAACTCATTCAAAAATCTATGCACGACGGATATATTAATTATGATCGTTTAAAAACAGAAGAAGGATTGAAAACCATACGCCAACAAGGTCATTTCGAGTTTTCTCCTGAGCAAAAATATCAAGAGTTTACTGCCTACAACCGAATAAAAGTCCCGTACACGACTTTATTACCACAAAATTACGACAGCAATAAAACCTATAAAGGTATGGTTGCTTTTCCTCCGGGAAATTACGGTGAAGCCTCGGCTGACTGGATGATTGAAAAATTACTCGATAACAAAGAAAATACTGAGTGGATCATTACAGTTGTTCTTGCACCCGAAAACGGCCTTATCAACCACCCTTCTCATCATGCACTCAACGACTTAATGAAACACCAACGTAAGCAGTTTAAGCTCGCCGATAATAAGTTTCACTTTCTTGGTTATCACAGTGGCGGCTCACCTGCTGCAACTTACTCTCAAATGTCGAGCAGTTATGTCAATGGCCTAACGACTATCGGTAACTATTATTGGGAAAATTGGAGTGATTCAAATTTAGCCGATTTCGATAAAGTTCCCACTCACTTATTTGTTGGTGAAAAAGACTTAGATGGAATTAGAATTAATCAGAAGGTTTATGACA
>Ga0114899_1001268_pt1 | contig 15152 bp, 12 predicted proteins | sample MalvireepMed_215_FD_83497 | JGI IMG/M metagenome (GOLD analysis project Ga0114899, IMG submission 83497) | Marine viral communities from the Global Malaspina Expedition - Malaspina viral metaG DeepMed_215 | ecosystem: Environmental > Aquatic > Marine > Oceanic | place: Mediterranean Sea... | reverse complement strand
GCAACTTCTATTGCTCCACCACTCAATGGACCCTTAACTACGAGTTCATCTGCTGTTGCTCCCTTAACCTTAAGAGAACCACCAGTTGCATTTGTTACATAAACTGTTTGACTAACAGTCAGAGTTCCAGTAAACACACCATTATCAATAGCAACCATTAATGCATCACCAGAAGCACCGATTGGTTTATTGTTTGAACCTAATAATTTAAATTGTGCTGCTGTTGTTCCATCAACTCCAGCGATTGCAACACTATCTCTACCATATGTAAGATCTCTAATTTCAAAACTACCACCAGCAGGCATATGAGAAAGTCTTATACCACCAGTTACTTCAATTGCTGTTGCTCCTTCAACACCAATAACACCCACTCTGTCACCATCTGCTAGACTAGCGTGACCAGTCTCAAGGGATGAACGTACTCCATTTGCGGGATAACGAAGTTTGCGTATTCTAAGTCCACCAGTAGTTCCAGTAACACCTACTGGAGTACCATGATGCATTCCTTGAATTGCAATAGTATCAATGTGTCGATCAAGAGTTCTTCTATTTTTAGTAGTTAGATTATAACCAGTTGCTCCAGTGTAACCAAGAGGGCCACCATATAATCTACGAATTTGTCCTTCTCCACTAGTCTCTGGTCTTGCTTTATCAAGACCACCACCGAAGGTGATACTAAATGGATACATTCCTGTATAACCCTGAACATCACCAGTTACTTTAACAGGAGCAAAGTGACCTTCATTAACTCTTCCAGGACCATATGCTGTTGGTCCACTCTTACCGAATGTTGGACCAACTACTTGTATGATTGCTGTCACATGGGGTTTAAGTTGACCATCCATTCTGTTTCCAGCAATGGTAATTTCATCATTTATATTAACACCACCAGTAATTTTTAGAGCATTACTATTTGCATCAATTAATGCTCCAGTAGTTCCTTGTACGCCATCGAATATTTGAACAGGAAGAGGCTTAATCTTTGATACTCTATAAGTATTATAATTATCACCCCATGCAGGCTTTACAATCTGGACATGAGTTGCTGTGAATCCAGTTCCACCTCCAGAACCCCAATCGGTGGCTATTGCATATGTTGCACCCCCGATTACTACCGAATCACCAGTTTGGCCAGCATTATCCTGATTGTTTAGAGCGATGTCAGATGGCATAAAATATTTCTCCTAAATGTTTTATTTTATTATAAAGAATCTATATATTATATATGTTTTATATTGATCTCTTTGGAAAATCATCTATAATTCTAGAAAAGGAGTAATGATGGTTGTACCAGACAAAAAATATATATCTCAAAAAGTAGAAAACCATATTATTAAAAACGAAAGCAGATCATATATTGATGCTGTTTTATATATCTGTGAAAAGGAAGAAATTGATCCAGAAGTTGTTGGTAAATTTTTATCAAAGCCGATAAAAGAAAAATTAGAAACTGAAGCCAGGCGATTAAATCTAATAAGAAAGAAAAAACCAAAATTACCATTATAAACTTGACATAGTTTGTTTTAGTGGTATTATGTACAGATACATGAAGCAGGGAGTACCTGCGTATGGTTTAATCGTGGGGAGATCCCACAAGAAAATAAAGGAAAATGCTTATGTCATTTGAAGATTTTAAAAAGCGTTCAAGAAATAGTTTAGAAAATCTCGCAACAAAACTTGAGGATATGAACAAGAAGGAATCCTATAAGGATGATCGTTTTTGGCGTCCCGAGTTAGATTCATCCAGTAATGGTTTTGCAATAATTCGTTTTCTACCCGCTTCTGAGGAAGAAGACCTTCCTTGGTCGAAGTATTATTCACATGGTTTTAGAGGACCAGGCGGATGGTATATTGAGAATTCTCGTACAACTCTAGGAGAGAAGGATCCTGTTTCAGAAATGAACAGTAAACTTTGGAATAGTGGTACAGAGAAAGATAAAGATATTGCTCGTTCTCGCCGTCGTAGAACTAATTATGTTTCCAACATCTATATTGTTTCTGATCCAGCAAATCCAGAAAACGAAGGAAAGATTTTTCTGTATCGTTATGGTCAGAAAATCTTTAATAAGATTCAGGAATCGATGCAACCAGAATTTCAAGATGAAGAAGCAATCAATCCATTTGATTTTTGGGGAGGTGCAGACTTCAAACTGAAGGTTCGTAAGGTTTCTGGTTTTATTAATTATGATAAGAGTGAATTTTCTTCACCTTCTACTCTAATAGAAGGAGATGATTCTGCTCTTGAACGTATATGGAACCAGCAATATTCTCTCAATGAGTTTATTGATCCAGATAACTTTAAGAGTTATGATGATTTGAAGAATCGTCTTAATGATGTTCTTGGAAATGATATACGAGCAACATTTGATGATTCTGAAAATCAAGGGAATGTTGAAACTGCGGAGGTTGAGAAGGAAACTGTTGTTTCTACTACAGAGTCTAGTAATGAAACAGACTCCGAAGATGCTAGTGATGCTTTGTCATATTTTGAAAAATTGGCATCAGAAGATTAATTAATTTAATCAATCGGTGGAGTAGGAAAAGAGGGGGTTAACTCCCTCTTTTCTTTTATCCAAACATGTTCCCCGAATTCTGCTCCTGCCAAGCAAGAACATAAGTGCGATCCGTCATATGATCAGTTTCATTACTAAGATCTACCCCTCCCACATCGACCATTGTGCCGCCAGTCGTTGTTGAAGCATCTACAATAGGTATTATTGGAGCCGACCCGCCCCCTGTTGCAGGACCTTTAAGAAGCCATTCATTTTGATAATCTATACCCAATTCGACTGCTTGTTGTTCAATTGACAATCCTTGGCCTTCCAATATTTGTAAATTCGCCGAAGGAAATCGTTTTTTCCCTTGCGGCATTATTAGGCCACCCTCAAACAATACTGGAAATGCCGCACGCATCCGCCCGACATCATCTGGGTTGATGTTGGTTCTTGGGTTCATTGCCAATCTTCTGAATGTTGCGAATGTTTCCCGAAATCTATCCTGTATTGTCTTGAACTCCTCCCATTTTTGTTCTCGCTGTTCATCAGATATTCCTTGCTTTGACGCATCGCGCACCTTGCTAAGAAGGTTCGCCTGGAATCCGCCGAATACCCTTGCCCATTTTATTAAAATCGCTTGTCGTCGTGACTCTTTCGTTGCTGGCTCGTATACGCCGTCTACAAACTTCCCTTCCATCAGTTCGCGTTCTAATCGTTGCCTCATTCCTGCGGTTCTAACTGCTGTGAGATCCCTATAATGTCCACCTGAAATTATTTGACCACTTGGCCCTCGAATAATTTCGGCGGGCTCAAATGGTTTGTCCATGTAGTCAAATGCTTGGCCTCGCTCTTTAGCAAGGCCGCGGGCTTGGGTTTCTGTCATCAGGTTTTGATCTTCACCTATTCCTACTCTCACTCTTTCTTCTTTAGTTACATCCGCAGGTATATGGAATGCTTTCTCTCCTCCTATGGTTGATTGTTCACCAACTGTCATCCTCGATGTTATATTTGATAACTCCAACTTTTTTGCTGCCGCTTTATCCATCCACGGACCAAGGAATTTATTGAAAAGAAATTTACCAAAACCATATGCCATTGCGGCAGTAGCAACTACCGCAATTGCAGGACCAAGCATCTTTAATACACCAGCACCTACTCTTGCTAATCCCCCAAGCATCCTTGATAAACCACCTGTTAAACCCCCCCTTTTCTCTTTCTTATCTTTCTTTTCTTTTTTTTCTTCTTTCCGTGCATCTTTCGAAACTGCCTTTTTTCTATTTAATTTTTCATCCAACATGGCTGTGAGAATAATATCAAAAGCACGTTTTTGTTCGAGCATTGTCATCCATTGTCGTTGATCCATTTCTAAAATCTTTTCAAGCAGAGCATTAGTGTATAGTCCCGCTATTGGCTTTGTAGAACCCCCTCCTCCATTTGTAGAAGTGGGTCTTCCCCCTCCAAATAATGGAAGTTGGTTTCCTAATTTTTTTGGATCTGCTGGCATGGTTTAATTCTCTAATTTAGTGATTCAGTGATTCTAATCTTGCTTTTTCATCCGAAAGATGTTGTTTTAATTGTAAACTATAAATTTCCCTTTCCCACGGTATTAAGTTTTCTATTTCTGACAATGACCATTTATGATATTGTATTAATTGAAAATTTAATATAAAATATATTTTTAAACTCATATGGGAAAGGTTTAGGCGAAAAAATCAATCATTCCATTTAAAACAAATTCATGTTCTTCCTTTTTATTAGTATCCTTATTTAAAACACTATATTTAACAGTATGTGTTATTTCTGGAATGCTGTCGAAAAACTCAGATAATTTATTAAATTCACTTGGAGACATTGACTCTATAAATTCAATAACTTCTTCCTTTGGAAGATCACTAGTTTTATATATTTCTTCATCTGTCCAAATTTCTTCAATAGATCCAGCCATTAATTTTATTATCTGATCAGCATTTCCTTCATTCATATTTTCGACATCATTTTCTATTAATAGATCTAATGTTGGCAGTGAAAGTGTAACACCAACAGAATCTTTTATTTTAATTTTGTTGTCTAAAATAGTTTTTCTATCGGGTGGTTTTATGTCTAATAAATTAATATTAAGATTAACTACTTGACCAGTATGTGGACATTCTATCTGTGGCTTACAGATTTCACCAACTGATTTTGCTCTAACATTGATAAACAAATATTCTATATCAATAATTGGAAGTTCTCCAACATCTATATTGTCTTCAACGCAAGAATTTAACAAATTCTTAATACAAGTTACCATTGTATGTTCTTTGTCATCTTCTAATGCCATTAATAAAATTTTCTCTTCTTTTACATAAAAAGGACGATATGATATCTTTTTGTCAGAAAGTGGTAAATGTAATTCATATGTTGGTATTTGTGATTTTAATAATCCCGATATAGTTTTCATAATAATAATCTCCTATTATAATTAATTTGATGTTTATTCTATTTTATAGTCTCTAAACGAGAAAGATACTGTTTGTCTAATGTATTCATCAGGTGTTGCATATGACAATGGCACGGGTGATATCGTTTTTGGAAAAACTTCATTTGCTATTAGATGATAATCTACTTCATATTCTCCTGAGTTATCCCCCGAAGAGGAGCCTCCTTCTCTTAATAACATTATTTCCATTGATCCAGTATATGAATTCGAGCCCAACCTATCATAATAAAGAACATTTTGAGTAGGAGAAATTATTTGATCCATCCATATTTCCATTATCCATCTTAGCCCACCACCAGATACTACATTGTCATTTCCTGTCCACTCTTGTTTTGCTAAAAGAACAAAAGTTACATCTAAATCTCCACTATATACCCTTTCTTTTGGCATTTCCCGTATAGGACCTACTGACCTTGTTTCTTCTACTGTTATACTTCTGCCTGGAAGTGTAATATTTTCAGCCCATAGAGGCCCCCAGTGATCACCCCCCATAGCGCCTGGCAGAGTAAGAAATACCTCATATCTATTTGATCTTAATAAAGGATATCTAGAAATAAATGCACTAACATCATTAACTGTATGGGTATGCGCCCCACCTGATGGGTCTGGGCCCGCATATTCCCCCCCTCTATGTTGAGAAAGGGTAGTTCTACTTAATGATGGCATACCGATGGTATTTTTAATCCCATTTCTAATATTCTTATCAATTATTGGCATATAAAATTTCCTCCACATTCTATTTAGTAGAAGGAAATAAATCTTTTTCTGTTACTATTAAGAATTTCCAACCATTTTGTTTACAGAATTTTTTCGCTGATTTCCATTTAGAAATATTTATTTCATATGTCATACATTCTTTGATATAAGTTCTATTTGTTTTACTTTTTATTTTTGGTTTTTGTGTTTGTTTGAATGGTTTAACTTCAACAATTACTGTTTCTACTTCATTATTTTTTCCTAATTTTTCAACAATAAAGTCTGGATAATATTTATGAGTTTTTTTATCAATAGTAGAATAGTAAGGAATAGCCAATTCTTCACTACCCCATCTTAGTATATTTTTATTTGTGTCTAGGTATTTACAAAACTTTCGTTCCCACAAAGATCTACAGATAATATTATCTGGATTCCCTAGATACTTGTTTCTGTTTTGAGGTTTGTATTTTGTTTTGTATGCCATAAATGTTATTTGAAACCATTATATATATTATAAGGAGAACTATATATGTCTCATAATGCACCAGAAATTGAAGGGGATCAGGGATGGCGTATAGACTACCCATCTACTAACCCTTTTGGTAATGCGGAGGAAATTCAGCATTGGATGCACTTCGGTTGTTATGAGTCAGTCACTAATCTTATTAATAGCGGCATTGGAAATCAAGATGTATATGGAATCAAATTTGGTGATATATTTGTTCAGGCACCTGATAATGTTATTGAAGCAGATACACATAATTGGGGTGCGATCAATCAAAAATTAATGGGTGCAGCCCTACAAGCCATGTCAGGTGAATTTGGTAATGTTAATCGGCAAGGAGGATGGGGACAAGTAGGTGCATCAATTCTTGAAATGATTGGAGGGCCTGGTGCTGCCCTTGCGAAAAGTGTTGCGGCCGTAGGGAGTAGAACTGTTCTGAATCCTAGAAGCGAAAAATATTATGAGTCGCCAGGTTTTAGAACATTTGGTTTTGCATGGAAGTTCGCTCCTATGTCTGCTCATGATAGTTTATTACTAAGGACATTGACTGAAATATTTCGAAAATATTCTTATCCGAGTTTTATGGGGGCGGCAGGGTCGCAAGGAGGAACCGTTCCCCACGAACAAGTAGGCATTCTGGGTATGCGATATAAATCTCCTCCTGAATGGGACATAAATCATGTATTCACCGATGGAAGTGTCTATCAGGGGCTTTCTCATGCAGGAAAGTGTGTGTTACAGTCAGTCAATGTTAATTATACTGCTGGTGGTATTGTTCAATCTTATATTCCAGAAGACGGGTTTGGTTCAGATGTATTTGTAAATTTGGAATTGTCATTCTCTGAGGTAGATCTTAAACATCAACATAGCAATATTTTTAATCATGGTAGCGCGGCAGACAACATGGCCCAAAACCATCCAGCCCTGATCGCACCCGCACCTCAAGTCGGCCAATAGGATTTTAAAAAGTTAAGTAATTATGTATTTTAAACAATTCCCAAAAACAAATTATAATTTCAAGTCTCTTGGTTTAGAGTCTGTTGAACTTGTTGATATTTTTCGTAGAGTTGCATTTAACTTTCAACCCTACACTTTAACAAAAAGACCAACCGTACCTTATATTCTTAAAGAAGGTGATACAGCAGATATAGTTGCTCAAAAAGTTTATGGTAATTCTGAATATTGGTGGCTGGTTCTTCTTTATAATAATATAATAAATCCATTTAATTCTTTTCCAAGATCATCTAAAGATTATGATCCTATTGGAAATGGAGTTACTGTTATACACATAGAAAAGAAAGGAGAAGCGTCCCATGCAGGACACTCTACTAGGGATATTCGAGTTGGTGATATTATAATAAGAACCACAAAAACTCAGTCTGAAACTTTTTCTAAGAATGGTATTAATTATATTGCCATCCCTAGGCCAGATCAAGATGATGATGGTAATTTTAAAATGGCAAAAGTTGTAGCATGGGATCCAAACTTAAGGCTTGCTATGATTGTTGGAAAAGATAAAGATTCATTCATTAAGTATACGGGTTCTGGCGACGGTGGCTATTTCGTATTTGTAATGGGATCATATGATCCTCATAAACCACACAACTATAAATCTAGAGAAGATAATTCTTATCCTGTTTTTTTTGGAACAGTTAGAAAAGTTAGTACATGGGATAAACGCTTACTTGGTTTTGTTGATAGCAAAACTGGAAACCCAGTTTCCCCGTTAACAAATATTACAACAGGAAAAATAAATAGTTCTATATGGAAATCTTCTGATCAGATAGTAAGCGGTGATCCTCCAAAATTAATTCCCTCAACAATAGATTATACTAATACTATAATTGGAGGATACCTTGGTATGGATAATGGTGGAACCACATGGGAAGACAAATATAGTGCTGATATTTCTACATCAGGTGATATTACAGCAACACATACTAGAGGTTTACAAAGTCTTAGTTTGTTATCTGATAGATATAAAGAAGAAGCCTATACCTTATTTAAGCAATCATTAACTTCTGAAAAGTATAGTATTAATGAGTTATCTACGATGTCTAAAACTTTTAGAAATACCCCATTAAGAAATAGTAATATAGTGAGATAATTATTATGGTTCAGGAAGGCATTCAAAATCAATATGATGTCAATGTAAAAAAGGCTATCTTGGTAGGTATTCAAAACAGTATATGGAATAATGAGGTAGATCTTATTGCAATTAATGCTTTTTTACAGATATCATTATATGAAGATATGTTTGCACCTAGTGTTGCTGGAAGAATTTTACTCAGGGATGTTTATGATTGGGGTTCTGCTCTTCCTCTCCTTGGAGAAGAACTTTTACTTCTCGATTTAGAAACTCCTGGCGTAGATGAAGATACTAATCCTCCTCCTCTCAAACTTCCCTTATTTTATGTTTATAATATATCTCAAGTTGAATCAAGTATTATTCCTCAAGGTAGACAGTGGGTTTTAGATTTTTCATCTTGGCCACATATTGTTCATAATCAACATTATACATCTCATTTACATGGTCTTCGATCAGATCATCAAATTAAAGAAAATATAGACGGCGGCGAAGATTTTTTCATGGGACCTGTTAGTGAACTAGCAGAGAAAATTATGACTAGTGAGGAGGGACTTGATGGATTTAACCAAAGTTGGAAGCATGGTAGTGGGCAATGGTTTGGTTGGAATCAGGCAAATTCAGAAATAGACCATGCACCTTTCATAGAAAAAACTTCAAATAATATTTTATATAAACCAGATCAGGGTGCTTATCGTGTTTTAAGAAAAAGTACAGAAGAAAAATCTTTTTCATTATTAACACAACTTGCAGAAAATTCAATATCTGAAAGAAATCCAAATGTTGCAAATTTTGTATTTTATCAAGATTTAGATCGGTGGAATTTTAGATCGATTGATTCGTTGTTGGGGACATATGAGGATTCAGAAGACCCCTTCAAAGGAGAAGGCAAAGGAGAAGGCAAAGGAGAAGGCAAAGGAGAAGGCAAAGGAGAAGGCAAAGAAGAAGAGGAATCTGAATTTTTCCCTATTGAGCCAGTAAAAACATATTGTGGTGGTATGCAAACACAAGGTGGTTATAGTTCACTTTGTCCTAATAAAAAAGACAGGATAATAGGGGAAATTAAAGTTATTAGACAATCTAATAATTTTGATAATGCGCAAGATGGTATGTTTGCTTCAACTATGAGTTTTTATAAACCTAAAATTGATACACAAAATAATCCTTTTTGGTTTGCAAATAATATTGATTATGTTTATTATAGAGTTAATTGTAGATACAAGGATCATTTTCCAGCGGCTTTAATTGGTTTTGAAGCGATGAATGAATCCATAGATACCGATCAATATAAGAATAAATGGAGATATGGTTTTGCAGAAGTATATCTTGTTTTCAATTATGGTCATCATGTAGGTTTGGGTTCGAGAGGATTTCCAGAATGGAGAATAAAACCAATTTCACAGGGTGGTGTTCGTTCATGGGTTTCTTTTAAAGAAGATGGACCTCATTGGATAATGGGTGATAATAACGATGAGGAATATGATATTTTTGCTCGTAATGCATTTAACAATATGGAATGGGGAAATGAAGGAGCAGGTAATTATGATACGCCTGGGCAGGATAATTATAGGCAAGGATGGGAAGCGCCTGGAGTTAGAATAGATACAGAAGTATGGGAACAATCATGTTTCAAACTCCAACCCATAAGAGGATCTATGGACAGAGATCAAAGAGGTATAGAGAATGATTATGTAGATGCAACATATAATGTTGGAGAATTTAATAATGTTGTAAGACATGTTCCAACTGAACTTCCTGGCGATGGTGATGCAATTGCTGGTGATCACCTATATCCTATTGTTGATATGAAAATGTATTGGGATCAAGAAAATGAAGCACATTACTTCTTTAGTGCTTCAAATGCAGTAGATGGTGAGTGTACAGAAGTAGATTATGAATCAGAAAATTCGACATGTGATGGTGAACCTACTCCCGCTGGCGACGGAGAGGAACCCCTTGAATAATAAAATTGGATAATAATTATGTCAATTCTTAGATCATGTTGTTGTCGTGAACCTACTCAAATTGTTGGAAGACCTGCTGCATATATTATGATAGGTCCTTCCGATTCTGATGTGGTTGGTAAGTCAGATCATTTTAAAGGATGTTGCTTATGTGATGAAAATCCATATTGTACATGTCAAGCGGCAGGGGCGATTCCAGGCTTGCCTTGTTCTGATATTCCTGATTCTGATGCTGTTTATATGCCTCCAGAATTCTTTGGCCTGGAGTGTTGTGGATATGATGAACCGACTTGCATTGAGGAAATTTCATGGACTTATATGAGTGGTGGCCAGGGCCCTCCTCAGCCAATTCCTCCACACTCGACTGAAGTTCAACGGGCGTGTGCTTATGAAAGTTATCCTCATAGTCGTTGTGCGGACGAGCCTGGTCCGCCGTACGAGGTGTGGTGTACCAATACATGGTATGAAGACTATGGAACTAAAGTGGAAGATTGGTATGGTGAAACATCATCTTTTTGTGCAATAGATGAAGATATAATACACCCAACAGTTATGGCAGCCACAAATTTTATTGATAATGAACATGTAGATGCAAATGGTCAAGTTAGAGTTGGTTATGAAGCATTCCTCCATGTTGCAATGCATTATTATAATTATAGTCATCCTCACATTGTGGGATATGGAGGGGGCTATTATCCCTATGATTTTAATTGTTGTATTGGTTGTGAGCAACCAGGCGGCATGTTCCCGTGTCAAGAATTCGAGGGCGATGGTTGCGATCACAAATGTTGGTCCCATAACTGGCCAGACGCTTGCTGTCCAGAAGATGACGTGCTGATTTATTATTGTAATCAAAATCCATCTATTCTTCCTATAGGAACTCCACTCAAACAACTTGGAGGAGGCTGGAACTCTGCTCTTTGTAGTGATGGAGGAATTGATTGCATAGAATGTTGTTATCCTTGTGTTAGTGGCGGACCTGCATTTTGTGATCAATTTGGTGGATGTGATACTAACAGCGGCTATGGAGAGGCTTATCATACGAACTGTCAAGGTACTCACATGCATACTGAAATTCCTCACGGTAATCCTTATGATCCCCTACAATGCCCTGCGACATATGACCCACCACCCGATCCATCTTGTGATGGTGCGCACGGCGGGCATGTTTCATGGCCAGGTCATGGTACACCTCCTCCTCTACCTCCTCTAAATGATGATTTTTCTGGTGGTCCTGGTGGGTTTTGTTGGCCGACTTGTTACACTAATCTTAAAGAATTGGGACATCCTGTTACTTTCTCATCTTCTTACTTTGATTGGCAGGGGCCAGACGCCACATGTCAATACCTTCCTATACAACAGCCAGATTTCCAAGTTCCAATCCATCCTAATTGGTTCTGGCCGTGGACCACAATTCCTTGGCATCCAGATCCACCCTGTCCCGACCACGAAATCGAAGGTGGCTCCTTCTCTGATGGATTTGGGGGAAGATACAAAGGCTTTCCTACACATAATGATTGTCTTCCTGATCCTCCACAATGTATGGAACTTGGATTTGAAAAATATGAATTTACTTTCGATTCTCAATGTGTTGGTGATCCAAACGGCCCTTATCATCCTAATGCTGGAGGACAACCTGAGGCTTTCTCGGGTGTACATCCAGGCAAACAGATATCGGTCGAGGGGGTTTTGCCTGAGGATTATGAAGGACATAAATTGTGTCCCTTTACTCATGCTGGAGGTTCAATGTGGCCATATTCAACTGGTTATCCAGAGGAAGAAATTTGGGGATTAACTGAAATGGTTGAAACAATTATTGGTCAAATCATTTCTCGTTTTGGACCTCCTCAACTTCCAAGTGGTAGAATTAATCCATATCCAGAAAATATATGGTTTTCTTTGGGTGCTATTGATTCAGGGGACCCTGTCTTCCCTAGTAGTGATCCAGAGGAAGATTGGCGATGTCAAAAAGTTATTATGGAATTCATTAAACAATATGATGATGCGTATGGAGAAGAGGTAACAAATCATTTCTTTAATCCCTGTAGTTGGGGGAGTTCTTGTGTTGGTGGATATTGCGGAACAGCCTGCGATCAGTGTGGTGATAATGGGGAAGATTGTGGTGGGGGCTGGCCTGATCCACAGGATCCTACCCATGACCCGTGTGATTGGAGACATCCTCACGGTGAATCTCTTGAAATGATCGTGCCTTATAGGCCTCTTGGACAACTCCCTTGGGGATTTCGTCATGGCGGAAGTTATATGGTTGGATTAATAAGTATGCTTAATTCCCATTGGAACCGAACTCATTGTAATTGTGCAAAAGAAGAAGAATTTAATTTAACATGTACTGGATGTATAATGCGTTCTTCAGGATGTTCCTTTTGTGATGACTGTGGTCCTTTGATGCCTGGAGGAGTGTTGGCCGATTGGCCAGCGAATCGATGTAATTGTTGTACTCAAGAGAGCAGCCATGGATGTCCATTAAATCCTCATTATAGGAGTTATTGTGATTGGTGTCCATGCGCTCCAGATGATTGTCCTGTTCCATGATTTGGCCCCTAATAATTGTTATAAATAACAAGAAGGATATTATTAATAGGGATTACTTATGAGTCATTCATACGATCAAGAAATTACAGCGCCAATTCAGTTTGATGATGAAACTCCTATAGAAGATCAACAATGGCCTCCAAAATATTCTAGGCCTTACGAAGCAGTAAGGCCAGAATGTCATTTTGATTTAAAAAGAATAGACTATTATGTTCCTAGTAAATCTTCTACTCCTCCATTTACAAAAGTAGATATTACTTATGATTATTTTGAAGATTATGATTTATGGAATCATGTTGAACAACATCCACCATATCCTCTACATGTAGGGGCTGGAAATGCTATTCCAGCACCATCTAAGTTTACTCTTATTAATAAATCTTATGGATTTAATTATGCTTCAAAAGTTGGAGTAGGTAATTCTAGTTATACATGGTATAGTCATACAGATTTAGAGTTAGAACAATTTAGAACAATATACAATGAAATTAGAAAACCAATAATAGAAAAGATAAAAGAAGCAAAGAGATTACAAGACATAGACAGTTATTGTAGAGTTATACAAAGTTTATATAATAAATGGCAAGGAGATTGTAATTGGGAAGATGATTGTGGTGAGTTTAATATTGAAAATTTCAAATTTGAAGTCGATGCAGATGGAAATGGAAATTGTCTAAACAATGTAGGCTGTGGAGAATATGAATATGAAGATGATAATGGTGATACTCAAACTGCTCCCGAAGTTTGTGATGAAGATGATCTTGGCCATAATCCCGATTGTTGTCCTCCTTGTATTCTTTCTTGCTTAGAGGAAGAATGCGTACAGGAATGTATTAAGTGGGATGATAAAACTGGTGAATGTATAGAGTTTCAATGTAAGCCATGTGAACCAATAATAGATGATAAAACTGGTGAACCAACTGGTGAAGAAGATTGTCCTACGCAGAAAGCACATTCTTGTAGTAAACTAGAACATGCAATAAACAGCATCCCATTAGAATGTGAGAAAATTACAGAAGTATTAGGATCAGAATGGTCGGGCGCTGATTTAAATCATTATTGGTGGGAGGGATGGCTTCCAGAAGGATATCTTGATCATCCTCAACGTATGGATATAGATCCTATGATTCATACTGGTGGTGTAACATTTAATGCACCTAATATACAAGTAAAAAATATGGATATTGGTCCTCCATATCAATCTGTTATTGGCTCTTATAGGTGTCCAGCAGTAATAGATGATGATGATGTTGATGATTGTCGCCCTCAAGATGGCCAATTTTGTGATTGCACGGATCCAAATGACCCATCTGGTCCTCCCCTGCCAGATTGTGAACAAAATGATAATTGTTGTTGTTGTGAAACCTGTGGTCCAGATGCCCCCCAAGGTTGCGTACCAGATGTTTGTGATGAGAAAGATCCTAATCACAATCCTGCTTGTTGTGAGAAAGAAATTTTAGTTGCTCCTCCAAATCCAGCATCCCATCCATATTTTGGAGCCTTTGGTGGTTTTACGGCTGATACATGTGGTTGTGTTAATGACCCAGACAAACCAAAATATATTGACAATTGTTGTTTTCCTAAAATTGGTCACAGGTATTCAGAGTACCTAGAATATGTTGCAAGTAAAGATGCTAGGTATTGGAATACTCCATTCAAATCAATATTACTTAGAAAAGCACAAATGAAAATGTTATTTTCAACTGAAATTCAAATAGAGGTGCCTGGTGATTTTACAGTTGGTATTGGTGATCTTATTAGAATAGCATTACCAACTGCTATGAATATAGGTACTTCATCAATAGAAGGCATCGACGGACCACAACCAAATCGTTTAAGTGGTAAGTATTTGGTTACTAGGATAAAACATACAATAGATCAGAGTTCTCGACATAAAATGAAATTAAATTGCGTTAGAGATAGTAATCATATGATTCCACAGCCTAGATATATTGGTTCTTTACCTTAAGAATAATATCTACAATTATTTTTTATAATGACTAAATAATATAAAAAGGAATTGTTTATATGGCAGTACAAGGAGCAGGATATACAGGGGGCGAGGTTGCAGTAAAGAAAGAAGCAAAGGATTTTATCTATTCTGATCTTAACTTTCATTTTACTCCATCTACCTTGTTTTTAGGACAAGGAATTAGTGGTGATGTTCTTAGAGTATTTGATGAGAATTCAATTAGGCAATCTTTAAAAAATATTCTTGAAACTAATAATTTTGAAAAACCATTTAGACCATTTTTTGGATGTGGTAATGAAATAAGAAAACTTTTGTTTGCAGGAACACATGATTTTAAGGATTTTTATATAGTAAGAAAAAGTATAATAAATAATATAGGTTTACATGAACCTAGAGTTATAG
>Ga0114899_1001266_pt1 | contig 15153 bp, 15 predicted proteins | sample MalvireepMed_215_FD_83497 | JGI IMG/M metagenome (GOLD analysis project Ga0114899, IMG submission 83497) | Marine viral communities from the Global Malaspina Expedition - Malaspina viral metaG DeepMed_215 | ecosystem: Environmental > Aquatic > Marine > Oceanic | place: Mediterranean Sea... | reverse complement strand
ATCAAACCCCTGCAGGCCCAGGTCGAAGCGAATCTGCCCTTGAGCGCGATTGCCTACGATCCGCAGACGGGCACCGAGCTTTATACCCGACACGCCGCCTACTCCGACCAGCTGATGCCGGGCGGGACTGCGCAACTGCGGATTGATCGGCCGGCCGGGCGATTCGTCGATTATCTCGGGCCGTCGGAACTCGTGCTGCAGCCCGATCAGCCCCTCACCATACGACTGGTGTATGTCTATTGAGGAAGCGGGGGGGCGAAAGGTGAATCCGCCGACCTGGTCAATCGCCAATGACTTGTGGTAGACGCTGACGTAGCGTGACCCCTCAACGCAGAAAGTCACCGAGCTCGCTCCAGTCCGGCCATTCGGGCGTCCCAAGCAGGCGCCCGCCTTCGAGATGTGCAACCACCCGGTAAGCCGCCCGCGCCGAGCTGTTGTCATAGGCAAAATCTTCGTGCGCAAGCTTCAGAGCATCGCAAGTAGCGACCAAACTAATGAGGTCGAGCTTCGAGGGGTGGCTGAACACCGTTTCGGCAATGAACGATCGCCCCTGTGCAATCATCGACGCGCCTCTTTCTTCTGCGATCTTGGCCGCTTCGTAGGAGCGGTCCCGATCCGAGCCCGGCCATTGCTCTCGCGCGATGACATCCGCGTTGATGAACGGCAGATGTGTGACCGGTCCAAGCACGTGCTCATAGAACGCCGTCTTGCCGCTGCCGTTCGGCCCTGCAAGGAGATGAAGAACCGGCGCGTTCAGCGCTTGGAAGCCTTGCGGGACTTGTTCTTTGCACCCTTCACCGCCACCGACCCGTCGCTGGTCAGCGCCACCACCTCACGACCCTGGTCGGCGAGGACCTGATCAAGGCGAAGGCCCCGGCGGGACTGGTCGATGCGTGACGCCCATTCGGCTCTGACCACGGCTTGCTCGTGCAGCTTGAGTGAGTCGTATTCGCTCCGGCCGTCCAACACTGCTTGCACATCCGCCAGCGTGATGCTCGGACCACGTTCCAATTCGCGGCCGATCCGCGCCCAGTGCGCGATCTGCTGTGCCGTACTGCGGCTCATGCACTGGCCAGTCGAGCGAGCGCTTTCGGTCAGTTCTGCATCTAGCCGTGCATGGGGCTGTTGGCGCCCGGGATGTCGCAATCTCCAAATTTCACTCGGGAAACGTTGGCACGAACACTGATCACAGCGGGTTGTGATCGAGTCGATCGCGCCGAAGCTGGGGGCGCACAGCCGATACGCTGCGTCAATGGGTGCGTCGAGCTGAGAGCAGTGAGATTCTGGGCAAGGCATCGGCCTATTCGCCCAGGCGGAGCTCGACCGCCGACCTCAGTAATGGCCCGATTCATTTGATGATCATCGTGACGAGTACGACATTGAGCTGGTCTGCCGGTTGCCGATCGCACTGCTCACCTACCACCTGTACAAGGCCCGGCAAGCGGACCCCGCATTGCTGCCGGCCCGGGCGTAAGCCCGCTGTACGCCCGAGGGCTGGATCAGGGTGGACAGCCGATCCATCCGGACCGCGGAGTCCAATACATGCCGCTGAACTACACGGACCGGCCCTAGCAAGCCGGCATTGAGTCCTCGGTCGACAGCATGGGCGACTCTTACGACAACGCCATGGCCGAGCGAGACCATCAATGCTTGTACAAGCCCGAATTAATCTGGCGACTGGAACCACGGCGTCGCATCGATGCTCTGGAGATCGCCGCGCTGGAATGGGTCGACTGATACAACAAGCCCGCATCATGGAATTGATCGGCAATGTGCCACCGGTCGAACGCGAAGCGGCCTGCTACGAGGTAATCGAGGGTCAGGCGGTGGCCGCCTGACTCAAACAAATTGAGCCTCCGGAATTCGCGGGCGTTCACTTGCCCGATTTCAAGCGTCACCAACAGGTGTTCCAGCGAAAAGCTTGACGCGTGTGGTGGGCATCAGGTTCCTGGCCTGACCCACGATGGAAGCGACCTTTCACCTTGCGCGGCATAGGCCGGGTGAACGCAGTCGTCCAGGATGTCGAGCCGATCTGCCTGTGGCTGCCACGCCAAGTCCTTCCTAGCACGCGGTGAACGCTGGCGGCTACAGGAACACAGCACGATGCCAGCCATGAATTTGTCCCAGATTTCGCTACCCTCTTCGATCGTGACGCTGCGCGTAGGCACGCCAAGGTGGCGGGCGATTCTGTCGGCAATGACGCCGTAGCTCACCTCGCCCGAAACGGCGTGATAGAGCGCGCCGGAAACGCCCCGGTCGAGCGCCCGATCGTAAAGCTCGGCCAGATCCTCAACGTGCACGTTCGAATAAACGTTCAAGCCTTTTCCGATGTAGCACACCGCGCCCGTCGCGCGCGCCGAGTGATAGAAGTCGGAAATGATTTTGCTACCACCATTCCCCCAGATCAGCGGCGGCCGAACTACGATGGCACGAACGCCGCTTCCGCTGGCGTCACGCACCATCGTTTCGATTTCAAGTCGTGGGGCAATCTGACGACGAGGAGTAAAGGGCTCGTCTTCGGCGAAATTGTTTTCGATCCAGTTTCCATTCGTGGGAATGGACATCAGACTCGTGCCGCTGGTGAAAACAAGGACCTTTCCGGTGCCTTGTAGTCCATCGAGTAAGGTGCGGACTACGCGGTGCTCCTCGTCAAGCATCAATTGAGCGATCCAGATCACGGCGTCGTGCGCTGCTGCTTTTGCTGCGACTAGGCTCAAGTCAAACACGTCGCCGATCCAAGGCGTTGCTCCCAATTCCGCGACAACGTCACTGCTGGATGGGCTGCGAGCATGGGCCGTCACGGAGTGACCGCCGGATATCAGCTTGGCTACCACATGCTTTCCGATGTATCCGCTTCCGCCGAAGACCAACACGTTCATGGAATCATTCCCTTCATTGTGGACGCGTGGGGCCACTGACGCCGTGGTTGCCCGCTGCTTCTTCCTCGCGGCTGTACGACCGCGTTCCGTTATGCCATGAGCTCAAAAATGGCCGTGCCGAGGGCGTGTACCGACTGCCTTTCGAAGGCCGTTCAGTCGCGGTGGACCGTCCGAGTCGGTTTCGATGCTCATACGCGATGACATTGGTGCTTGCCATACCTTCACGCAGCCTTATCGCTCTTGCTAGTTCACGGATCGTCAATTGCTTATCATCGCAGCCGTGCAATTCGCTTGAACGATAGTCGAAAAGTAGTTCGCTTGCGAACATAACCAGTGGTGACTATGATTGCAAATCGTGGTCAGTAAGAGTGGGCGCCGTGATATCGAATCGGACTCCGGCCGTCATCTGCTGCGCATCCCTACATTTGATGATGAGAAATGCGATGAGGCTAAATTCTGCCGATGGTTCTGAATTGATGGATGTCAGCGACCTCCGGGCCGAGGGCAAATCGATGGTCGTTGTCGGGACCATCATGGGAGCGATGCCGGTGGAGGCCGTGCTGACACCGACTGAACTCCGCAAGGTATTCAAGTTGCTGAGCCTGCGGCTTATCTTTCACGTAATAGGCATGCTCTTTCGCAAGTAGCATCCGTTTACCGACGGTACGGATCCTTTGCGGGCCGTTGTCGTCCGAGCTGAGGTGGTACCTCTATGGAACTCTCTTCCTTCGAGACGCTGGCGCTGACCCGCGAAGGACCGATTTTGACTGTTGCGCTCAATCGCCCTGAGCAGATGAACGCGACCAATGCCCTCATGGAGCGTGAGTTGATCCGCTTCTTTTGGGAAGTGGTGCACGATGCGGACACTCGAGTGATTGTGCTGACCGGTTCTGGGCGGGCCTTTTCGGGCGGCGGAGATATGGCCTATATCCGTGAACTGATGGAAGAGCCGAGCAAGATCTGGGATGGTTTGATCGAGAGCAAACGTCTGATTTTCGCCTTGCTCGAGTGCACCAAGCCGATCATCGCCAAAATCAATGGGCATGCGATTGGGCTGGGAGCGACCCTGTCGCTGTTCTGCGATGTCAGTTTTGCTGCGGAACACGTGAAAATTGCCGATCCCCATGTCGCGGTAGGTTTCGTGGCCGGTGACGGTGGTGCGGTGATCTGGCCACAGCTAGTGGGCTACAACCGTGCCAAGGAGTATCTCTTTACCGGCGAGCCGATACTGGCGGTCGAAGCGGCACGGATCGGTTTGATCAATCACGCCGTGCCGGCGTCCGAATTGGATCAGCGGGTCAACGAATACGCCGCCAAAGTTGCTTCGATGCCGGCACGCGCGGTGCAGTGGACCAAGGCCTCGATCAACATCGGATTGAAGCAGCTCGCGCATTCGATCATGGACGCATCGATGGCGTACGAAGCGCTATCGAATGCGACCCCGGATCATCGCGAAGCGGTCGAGGCGATTCAGCAAAAGCGCGTGCCGAACTTCAATCGGGATTGAGGGGAATTATGGGACAAGGGTTGCCGCCCCGTCTCGGGCGGCAACCGTGCTTGTCCTGCCTCAGGCGGCAAGTCGCGCCAGTCCGCGATCGAGCACGACCAAATTCCGCTCCACGCTGAAGCAGCGAAATTGAATGAACCCTGCTGCGGTCGTCCAATACTCGGTTCGAATGGTTTCGCCGGGAAAGACCGGTTTGGTGAAGCGTGCGCCCATGCCGCGAAGGCGGGTGGCATCAAAGTCGCAAACCGCTCGAACTAGTGACTGGCAGGCGATGCCGTAGGTGCACAACCCGTGCAGGATCGGCTTGTCGAAGCCGGCCTTCTTTGCCACGGCAGGGTCGGCGTGCAATGGATTGTAATCGCCGGAAAGCCGATAGATCAGCGCTGACAGCGGTGACGTTGGCGATTCTATCGATCCGTCCGGCGATGTATTGGGTACGGGCGGAAGCTCTGGGCCGGCCTCTCCCCAATTGCCGCAACCACCGTCGCCACGAAAGAAGTAGGTCATTCGTACGGTACCGATCAGCAACTCGTCTTCCGCATAGAGCGCCTTTTCAAAGTACATCAAGGCGCCCTTCTCCCGACCCTTGTCGACGACGCCGCGGACCCGATACCGGCCAGTGATCTCGCCTTCGACGGGAAGTGGGCGTTCAAGTTCAAAGTGCTGTTCGGCATGGACGAGCTTGACCCAGTCGAGTTCCAGCTCGGGCTCGTTGATCCAGAAGCCCGGGTGAGCGAGCACGCTGGACATCGACGGTATCGCGAGCAGGTCATGCTCGTAGACGAAGCGTAGCTCTCTAGCGTCGAGTGGGTCGGTGCAAGCACTGATGCCCAACGCATAAAGCATCGTATCGCGGGCGCTATGGTGCCCGCGCTTGTCGGGGAAAGACCGGGCGGTCAGCTTCTCTAGATTCATGGGTTCAGCCAGCTCCTATGATTGGACGTAGCGCGTATGATACGCTAACGAACCAAATTCGGAGTCGGGCCTTGGCGTAGGTGGTCTTGGGGATCCACCGCCCGAAATACTGGGAACAGAATCAGAGGGAGGGAAGAATCAAGTGCTTTGCTGCTTGGGTTTGCCGCCCGAAATCGAAGCCGACACGGCATCCATCTGGATCAGGTTGTGCTTGATCCGCGCGAGGATCGAAACGAGTTGCTCCTCTTCTTCCGGAGACACCCCGATCATGCTTTCTGCATTGACGACGGTTGCGATCGCTTCAAGCTTGTGCAGCAGATCCGCGCCTTTCTGGGACATGACGACTCGCTTCGAACGCCGGTCTTCCTTGTCGGGAACGCGCTCCACAAGGCCGTTCTTCTCAAGACGATCGATCAGGCCGCCCAGTGTGACCTTGCCGACTTCCAATAGCCGCGCAAGTTCGATCTGTGAGAAGCCCTCTCCGTCATGTCTCGACAGGTTTGTCAGTACCCACCATTGCGAGCGTGTCACGTGCAAGTGTTTCAGCCGCTGGTCAAACACCGTGCGGCGCAGGCGCGAAACGTCGTGTACGAGAAACCCGGCGCGGAATCGGCCTTTGGGCTTGGTCTTCTTGCTTGCTTTGACTTTTTGGGTCGCTGCCGGGGGCGTCTTTGAACTTGAAGTTGCCATGTGATTTTTCGTGGGTAATCAAATAGTAAAATGTGGAAGGCAGTTAACAATATGCTAAAGAACGATTGGTGCAAAGCGGGGAATTGGAAGCCACGTCAGCATTCCGGGGAACGCGAAACTCATAGCGGAGCCCAACAATGAGCGGCAAGGGGCCGTTGGCCGGCGTCCGGGTATTGGAACTCGACAGTATTGGCCCGGGGCCATTCGCCGCCATGCTACTTGCGGACATGGGAGCGAGCGTGCTGCGGATTTCGCGCCCTCCGCCGGCAGGGCGGCAGTTCAATCCCGTCACCGATCGCGGCCGTGCCGGCCAACTCGTGCTCAACCTGAAGACCGAGCCGGGGCGCAATCGCTTTATCCCGCTTGTCGAGCGCGCGGACGTGGTCATCGAAGGCCACCGTCCGGGGGTCATGGAGCGGTTGGGGCTAGGGCCCGACTACTGCCTGAGCCTGAATCCCCGGCTGGTCTACGGTCGTATCACGGGCTGGGGGCGTAGCGGCCCCTTGGCGCATGCGGCCGGTCACGACATTAACTATATCGCGCTGTCGGGCGCGCTTTACGCGTGCGGAACCTCGGAGTCCGGACCCGTTCCGCCGCTGAACTTGGTCGGGGACTTTGGTGGTGGAGGGCTGTTGCTTGCGTTTGGAGTGGCTTGTGCCGTCGCCGAAGTACGCGACTCTGGGAAGGGGCAGGTGGTTGATGCGGCGATGACTGACGGCGCCGCGACCTTGATGTCGATGATCTATGGCATGAGAGCAACAAATCGTTGGTCAGCGCCTCGGGCCGGCAATATCCTTGATGGCAGCGCGTATTACTACTGTTGTTATCGAACGAGTGATGATGGTTGGATGGCAGTGGGTGCGATTGAGCTTCCCTTTCGTCGCTTGTTTCTCGAAAAGCTGGGTCTGGGCGATGAGTTGGAAACCATTCTCGCCGGCGATGATGCAGCGCCCGAGTCGCGCAGCCGGATTCAGGCGATCTTCGCCTCGGCGCCGCGCAGCCACTGGCAATCGGTGTATGAGGGCTCGGACGCCTGCGTGTCCCCGGTACTCTCCATGGACGAGGTTGTCGATCATCCCCAGAACGCCGCCTGGGGTAGTTTCAAACGGGTCGACGGAGCGATCCACTCGACGCCGGCCCCCCGCTTCAGTCGTACGCCCACGCGCGAGGACTTCCATCAGGCACATGACGATCTGCTGGAAGGCTGGGGCCTAGCTCCGCACGAGGACGTCATGCGCCGGTGAAACTCATGGGCACTACCGTCTTGCGCTTCGTATCGAGGCCTCAGCGGCTGAACCTTGGTCAGACGTTTCTGCGTTTCGTCGCTGACGAGCCTCGCCGAGGCGGCGTTCGTGCTGATGCATGGCGCCTTGGCTACGTTGCCGCGTCGACCTGAAGGAGCTATGGCGAGGTTTTGCGATGTACGCAAGCGTACTATATTATCGGCGGTAATGATGACGTGCCGTAATCATCCAGCGGGCAGAGGAGAAAGAAATGGGTAATCAGGCGGAAATGATCCGTGGGTTCAGTACCGAGGTCAGCCCTTTGGTTGCCGAGTTATTGCGTTCGGACACTCGAAAGCTGACCCCGGCTCTGTTGGCCAGCGGTTCATGCCCTGTCAGTGAACGTCCGGTGCCATTTGATCGCTACCACACTCCTGAGTTCGCGAAGCTGGAAAAGGACCACTTGTGGATGAAGACTTGGCAGTTCGCCTGCCGGGAAGAGGACATTCCGGAAGTCGGTGATCGCGTCCCGTACTCGGTGGGTAGCCTGTCATTCTTCGTCGTGCGCAGTTCTACAAATGAATTTCGCGCGTTCTACAACGCCTGCCTGCATCGCGGCACGCGTTTATGCGATGGCCTGAGTTCTGGTGAACACGTGCGTTGTCCTTTTCACGCTTGGCAGTGGAAGCTGGATGGGGAGTTGGACTCCGTGCCCAGTGCTTGGGATTTCCCTCATGTGGACAAGGACAGCTACCGGCTTCCGGAAGTCAAGGTCGGCTGTTGGGGGGGCTTCATCTTCATCAACCCCGACCTTGATGCCGAACCGCTGGAGAAGGCGCTGGGCGTATTGCCGGAGCACTTTGCTTCGTGGGCCCCAGAAGCGCACTACACAGTCTTGCATGTCCGCAAGCTTGTGCGCGCAAACTGGAAGGCCACCATGGAAGCGTTCCTGGAGGCCTACCACGTGATCGAGACGCATAGTGACGCGCTTCCGTTTACCGGTGATGCCTCCACGCAGTACGACATTTGGGACGATGGTTCCGCGCACATCAGCCGGTTGTACACGCCGCTTGGGGTTCCGAGCCCGCACCTGGGAGATCAGGCTTCAATACAGGAAGCGACTGACTGGACCTTCCGTGCATTCTCAATGGGTATGGATCCGAGCATCCCCGTGCCTAGTTTTGACCCGACGCATGAGCATTCGGGGCGTGCGCAGATTGCGGAGTGGCGCCGTCAGATGTTTTCGGCTGCGACCGGCCAGGACTTTTCGGACTGGCCTGACGCCTATTTCGTAGACACGATTCAGTACTTCATGTTCCCGAACTTCTGCCCATGGCTGGGCGAAGGTCTGCCTCTGGTGTATCAGTTTCTGCCGAACGGCGAAAACCCCAGCGAGGCTCAGATGAGCATCCGGCTGTTGGCGCCGGTTCCGAAGGACGCACAGCGTCCACCGTCGGCACCGATCATCGATATCGATTTCGACGCAGACTTCTCTTCGGTTCCGGAATTCGGCGTGCTTTCGCATATCTTCGATCAGGATATGGTCAATCTGCCAAAGATCCAGCTGGGTCTGAGGGCTGCGGCACAGGCACATCAGCAGGCGGCGCTGGGCCGCTATCAGGAATCCAGAATCCGGCACTTCCACGATGTACTGGAACAGACCCTGGGCTTGAGCCAAGCGTGACCGCCGAGGAGGACCGAGCAGCATCTTCCGATGACGATTCGCCGGATCTATGGACCGAGGTCCTGAAGGACTCTGACCTCGCCTCCGGTGTGCAGAAGCTCACTTGGTTCGGCCGGCAGCGCGTGCTTCTGTACCGCGAGCGCGAACGTGTCTATGCCGTCGCGGACCTGTGCCCGCACGCGCTGCAGCCGATCAACGGCGGCCGTATCGAACAGGGCGTCATCCGCTGCCCCAAGCATGGCGCCTGTTTCGAACTCAACAGCGGCCGGCCGACAAACCGCATTACCGATAAGCCGCTGACAGTTTTTCGCGTCAAGATCGATGCCGGGCGCATCATGCTGGCGCACGGGTAGCACGCTCGCCCGCGAGCCGCCTCGGCGATTCACTGGCTCTTAGCCCGACTTGAGGCCTTTTGTGGCACGGTCCGCCCGCTCTCGATCAAATAGGTTCTGACCCGTGCCTTCCCAGGCGCTGCCTGCACCGGGCATCTCCGACAGGTACGGGAAGCGCGTCAGTTGGGCGCCACCGCAGACCGGAAGATTGAGCCCTGTGACGTAGGCCGGGCCCGCCAGCCATAGTACGGCGTTGGCGAAGTCGCTGGGACAACCCAAACGGCCCAATGGGACTTCCTTTTCGAACAGTTTCGTGACCTCTGATGACGAAAATAGCTCGCGCGACAGGTCCGATACGATCGCGCCCGGTTGAATCGAGTTGATGCGGATGTTGCGCGGGCCATATTCGAGGGCGGCGTAGCGCACCAAGCAATCGCTCGCCGCCTTGGCGCAGGCGTACGCGAAATTCGGAACAATCGGATGCGTGGTGCTCAGTGACGAAACGATCACGATGGAACCGTCCATTCCGATTCGTTCGGCTGCGTGCTTCACGAAGTGAACGTTGGCGAGGTAGTTGACGTCGATCGCGGCTTGCAAGCGATTGCTGTCGGAGTCTCCGATCAATCCCAACACCGGAAGGCCAGCGGCGTTGACGGCGATGTCGAGCTCCCCAAAGCGGTCCACTGCGGTCTGCAGAAATGCCTCGATCTGTACTTCATTTCCGGCATCACAAACGGTATAGGCACCATCGATTTTCGCCGCCAGCTTCTTCAATGGCGCTTCGCTGCGTGCCGCAACCACGACTTTGGCGCCGGCTGATGCCAGGGCTTCGGCGATGGCCCATCCCGTACCGGCTTCGGCCGAGGCACCGAGTACGGCTGCCACCTTCCCGTGCAAGGAATTCATCTTGATCTCTCCTCTCGATTGATCTTGGTGCTCACCGCACCTCTGGTCGAATTCACTTTGGTGACTGCCGGCGATCGGGGCGCCTTCTCAGGTGCGACTGCCAACAGCTCCGCTGAGTTTCCGGAGCCTTGGGGTATCACGAAACGGGGCTTGTGCGGGCCGGCAAGCTCACGATTCGGTGGCGTTTGTCTTCGGTGAAAATTGGGACCGTAGCTCTGCGCGTTTGAGCTTGCCCGAGCTGGTTCGCGGCAAGGCTTCCGTAAAGTGAATGGCTTTAGGGCACTTGTATCCGGCAATCCGCCCACGCACAAAAGTACGCAAATCTTCTTCGCTCAGTTCAGCGCCGGGCCGAAGCTCGACGACGGCGGCAACGGCTTCGCCCCAGCGGGGGTCCGGCATGGCGACCACCGCCACATCCAGCACCGAGGGATGCTGCCGCAGCGCTTCCTCGACTTCGGCCGGGTAGACGTTCTCTCCACCAGACACGATCATGTCCTTGATGCGGTCAGTGAGGAACAGATACCCGTCCTCATTGATCCGCCCGCCGTCGCCGCTGGCATACCAGTCGCCGTCGATCACTTGGCGGGTCTTTTCATCCTGGTTCCAATAACCCTGCATCAGCGTGGGTGACTTGATCCAGATTTCTCCATGCTCACCGGGACGCAATACGGATGTTCGGTCGGGGCCTCGGATCTCCAGGCTCATTCCGGAGTAGGGCTTGCCGACTGATTTGAGTAGTTCCGGGCGGGCCAGATCGTGTCCCTGCGGCGGAAGGTAGGTGGCGGAACCAGCAATCTCGGTCATACCGAAAAACTGCACGAATGCGCAGTCTCGGAACAGGTTCATCGACTCCCGCAGCAAGGACTCGCTCATCGGCATTGCGCCGTAGAAGATGCCTTTGATCGGTGGTGGTGGTTCGCCGGATTCGATCAGGGCGTTAACGATGCCGCGGATCACGGTCGGCACGATAAAGCTATGCTCGGTCCGGTACTCCCGAATCAGCCTCAGCATATTGGCGGGCCCAGGATCGGCCGTCAGCACGACTGTGCCGAAACGCACAAGTCCCATCAGTACCCATGACATGCCACCGATATGGAAGTTGGGCATGGCCGAGAGTGTCACCACACCAGTGCCCAAGTGATCGAAATCCGGATTGATGCGTTCAGCATGTCGCGACAGCGACAGGGCGCGGTGCGAAATCAGCACGCCCTTGGGGCGACCGGTGGTGCCGCTGGTATAGAGCTGCAGGATGGTCTGATCCGGGTTCCGGCGTAGCGGGAACGAACTCGACGGTGTCTGCGACAGACGCTCACGCAGGCCGACGTCATCGTCGCCGGCTTCCGTCCACAAGATCGTCGGGGTGGGATTGATATCACGACAGGCTTCGAGCGCGGCGGACGCGAAGTCGCGGTCGCTGACCAATAGCCGCGTGTTCGAGTCCATCAGCTGATAGCTCAGCTCGGGAACGGTTAGGCGCCAGTTCAAGGGCACCAAAGTCAGGCCGGCGCGAATCGCTCCGAAAAGTACTGGCAGATAGAGGTCACTGTTGCGACCCAAATAGGCGAGCCGGTCGCCTTCGCGCAGTCCGAGCTCGGACATTGCCGCGACGAATGCGTTGCAACTCGACTCGAGCTGGGAGTAGGTGCATCGCATCCCCATGTCCGGGAACACAACCGCATCCCGTTCGGGACAGCGCTGTACTCCGATGCTGGGGATATCTCCAATCCAGATGAGATCGTCGAGGCGGTCGAGCTGTTGACCGTCGATATGCGAGCTTGTGTAGCGCATGAACTTCTCCTCCCGCATTGGCGAGTGCCCGGCTCTCGCCCTTGGGCGGCACCGTATGGCGTGATTTCCGGCGACGTCAACTACCTGTTCAGTCGTTCTATTGCTGCACTAGGCGAACAGAAGTGGCTGCGTCCAGACCAAGGCCCTTGGCGGCCTCGCCAGTAACCCGCGTGTGTCGTGGCGTGGACGCTCTCACAAGACGATTTCGCAGTGCACCTTGACTGTCCGCGAAGTCTATCGGAATATAGTTCGTATGTGCACCATACGCTAGGGCACCAAGTTGGAGGACGCGCAAGGTCGGAGGTGCGATTGATGGTGGGTCTGGGCGGCAGATGCCGATTGTGTAGTCGTAGATAACGAAAAAAATGAGCATGCAGGATGCGATGCTCGTGTTTGAAATTTCGCCCTTGGAGGGGATCGTGAGAACACTCAGAACCGTAAGTCTATTGTTGTCGTTGGGTTCTTTTTTTACCGGTGGAGCTGTGGCGCAGGACAGCCAGGATTCATCGTCAACAACCGGGCTTGATGAGCTGCTGAGTGTCGATGGTGAAGTCACGACCGATCAGAGTGAAGTCGACACCGTGGCACCCGAAGTGTCGCAAGGTTCGGATATCGCTGCACCTGCAACGCCAGCCTCGCCGGCCGAGCCGGTGGCGAAGCGCAGGCCCGCCAATCGTTTCGTCGAAGAGATCGTGGTGACTGCGCAGAAACGCGAGGAAAGCCTACAGGACGTACCGATCTCCGTTCAGGCGTTTAGCGGTGACGCCCTGGATGCGAAGGGAATAGACGACCCGAAGGCTTTGCAGCTGGTGACCCCAGGCCTGCAATACAACCTTTTTGCCGGCTACTCTTTGATCTACATTCGCGGTGTCGGCACCGACGCATTCATTCCGTCCGCCGATGCCAGCGTCGCTACCTACATTGACAACGTCTATTACTCCTTTGGGCACAGCCTCGCCTCGTCTTTCGGAGCCGTGGAGCGTGTCGAGGTTCTCAAGGGACCACAGGGGACCTTATTTGGCCGTAACTCCACGGGCGGCGCGATCAATATCGTGACCAAGGATCCGGGCCCGGATCCAGAAACGTCCATCCAGGTCAGCGGCGCGAGTTACGACCAGTTCAACAATCGCATCTATACCAATGTTCCCGTCACGGAGAACCTCGCGTTTTCCATCGCCGGGCTCTACAACTCGGAAGACAACTACTACGATCGTTCATCGACCTCGCCCTATGATTCCTACCCGCACGAAATTACCAAAGGATTTCGTGCGAAGGCACGCTATCAGCCGATCGAGGACTTGAGCATTCTGTTGTCGGCCACGCACCTCGAACAATCCGGCGGTTTGTCGATGATGTTGCCGGCGACCGACATCAAGCTGCTGGGCGCGCTTGTTGGCATCAGCGAACAGCCCGATTATGAATCGGATACCGATGCACCGGTATTCATCGACACCCGGACCAATGTCTATTCCGGTGACATTCAATACGCCACGCCATGGTTCGACACCCGCCTGATCCTGGCCAAGCAGGACATCATTTCGCCGGCGCTCGCAGATTACGATGGTTCGGTGCGTCCGCTGGTCACGTTCGAGACGGTTGGCCAGTATGCGGACGTCAAGACTGGTGAACTGCAGTTCATCTCGAACAGCGAGAGCTGGGGCGCTGATCGCTTCGAATGGATCGTGGGTCTGTTCACGATCGAAAGTTCTGCGGGCTACGATCCGCTCTATTTGTCGGTGGCGCCCGGTGTGTTCTCGCTGCTTGAAAATCCCGACGCCGGTCCCTTGCTGGGCGTCGTGACGAGCATCACCGATCCGCTACTCGATCTGCTCGACGGCGTACCGGGCGTGCCGGCGGTCACGGACCTTCTGGACAACGGCGTGACCCTGGGTTTGGAGGGCGTACTCGATACCGATTCGACCGCAGGCTTCTTTCAGGGCACCTACGACTTTACCGACAATATTTCTCTGACGGTCGGTGGGCGCTACCAGACTGAAACGCGGCGTCTGGTGAAGTCCAACGTCGGATTGGTGGTCGATGCGTCACAGGGCGAGGCCGGCACGCGCGTGATCACGTTCCAGCCGCAAGAGGAGGACACTTCGAACTTCTCGCCGAAGGTGGTCCTCGACGTCAAGGCGTTCGATGGTCAGCTCTTTTATCTGTCGTACAGCAAGGGCTTCAAGAGCGGCACCTTCAATATCATCAATATCTACACGCCTACACAGTACATCGAACCGGAAGAGGTCACGTCCTACGAACTCGGCGTCAAGTCGGAACTGTTCGATGGCCGTCTGCGCATCAATGCGGCGATCTTCCAGAACACGATCGACAACCTTCAGGTGCAGACGATCTCGCTGACGAGTGGAGGTGCCGTCAAGTTCGAGACCGCCGGCGGCGCGGAAATTCGGGGTGCCGACTTCGATCTGACATGGTTTCCGCTACCGAATCTGTTGCCGGACTTTGTACTCACAGCAGGGGGTGCATACCTGAGCGGCGAGTACACCGACTACACCGAAGGCAGCGGTTTCGACGAAGTGACCGGCCTGTACTTCGACGGCACGATCTTCCCGAGCCGCGACTTCACCGGCAACGAGGTTGTCCGCACCCCGGAATTTTCGGGGAACCTCGGTCTCGCCTACACGTTTACGCTGGGGGATGGCGTGGTCGAAATGGCCGGAGACATGTACTACAACTCAGGCTTCTACTACTCGGCCCAAAACACCGAGACCGCGTCCGAGGACAGCTACCAAGTGTTCAATGCGCGGGTCAGCTATCTCTACGAACCCTGGGGTACACGAATCACTCTGTTCGGCAAGAACCTGACCGGAGCCAAGTATCACTACGTGACGACCGAGCTGGACTTCGGCACCGCGAAGCTGCTGGCTCCGCCGGAAACCTATGGCGTTCGGATCAATTGGGACTTTTGATGCCCGATCCCTTGCCTTTGATTGGCGACGTCCTGGAATCGGCACCGACCCGCGACGGCCGACCGTTCACATGGCGCCGTACCTGCGTACCGGATGCAGGGCAGGGGGAGTGATTTGAAGCCGACTCTGTTGCCACGTTCCCGTAGTCCACTGTTGCTGCCAGCGCCGCTGGTGCTCATCGACTCCGGTTCCGGATGCATGTCGGAAACCACGATTTCTGCCGTTTGCTCGTGCAGGCTGCGCGAATCCCTTATTTGTCATTGGGGTAGCACATGTACAACTACGTCGTCGTCGTCGTCTGT